>Ga0213821_1000232_pt1 | contig 39065 bp, 39 predicted proteins | sample MC6MC0909MG_FD_179894 | JGI IMG/M metagenome (GOLD analysis project Ga0213821, IMG submission 179894) | Enriched soil aggregate microbial communities from Iowa State University, Ames, United States - MC6-MC0909-MG | ecosystem: Environmental > Terrestrial > Soil > Unclassified | place: USA: Iowa...
CACGGGTGCGGTAACGCAGGCGCGCGGCGTGGCAGACGATGTGGTCCACCATCGGGTACATGAAACCGTCGAACTGGGCTTCGGCCACCGGCTTCATGCCCTGCGCGGCCAGGCCGATGGTCAGGCCGGCGATGGTGGTTTCATCCAGCGGGGTGTCCAGGATGCGGTCGGCGCCGAAGCGCTGCTGCAGGCCGGCCGTGGCGCGGAACACGCCGCCGTTGACGCCGACGTCCTCGCCGAGGACCAGCACCGATTTGTCGTGTTCCAGCTCCCACGCCAGGGCCTGGGTGATGGCTTCGATGAGGGTGATGGGCGTGGTGGTCATGCTTTCTTCTCCGCGCGCGACGGCGGCGCTGTCGGCGGCGTTGGTCTGCGCGCTGGAGGCGCCGTTCTTGATCTCATCCATGGCGCTGCTCCAGGGCGATCGCCTGCGCGCGCTGGGCCAGCAGGTCCTGCGGCGGATCGGCATACAGGAAGTCGAACATCGCCTCGACCGGCTGCACCGGCGTGTTGAGGTACAGGTTCACTTCTTCATCCACGCGCTTGCCGCATTCCACGGTCCAGGCCTGTTCCTCTTCCTCGCTCCACACGCCCGCGTTGACCAGGTACTTGCGCAGGCGCAGCATCGGCTCGCGCTGCCAGGCGTCCTTCACCTCGGCGTCGTCGCGGTAGCGGCGCGCATCATCGGCGGTGGTGTGGTCGGACAGGCGGTAGGTCATCAGTTCCAGCACGGTACCGCCGTCGCCGGCCAGCGCGCGGTCACGCGCCTCCAGCATGGCCGCCATCACCGCGATCAGGTCGTTGCCGTCCACCTGCAGGCAGTGCAGGCCACCGGCCAGGCCCTTCTGCGCCAGCGTTTCGGCACCGGTCTGGGCCGAACGCGGGACCGAGATGGCCCAGCCGTTGTTGACGATGCACAGGATCAGCGGCAGCTTGTAGGCACCGGCCGAGTTCAGTGCGGCATAGAAGTCGGTCTTGGAGCTGCCACCGTCGCCGCACACGGCCACGGCGATCTGCTTTTCCTGGTTGAGCTTGAACTTCAGCGCCGCGCCGGCCGCGTGCAGGCACTGGGTGGAAATCGGCACGCAGAACGGGAAGTCCTTGGCCGCGTTGCCGCCGTAGTCATTGCCGCGCTCGTCGCCGCCCCAGTACATCAGCACGTCGCGCGGGCGCACGCCGCGCATGAACATCGCGCCGTATTCGCGGTAGGACGGTGCGAACACGTCGTCCTTCTGCATCGCCGCGCCGATCCCGACATGGGCCGCTTCATGCCCCAGGCAGGCCGCGTAGGTGCCCAGCTTGCCGGTACGCTGCAACGCGATCGACTTGCCGTCGAACACGCGCACGAACAGCATCTGCTTGAACATCGGCAGCAGTGCGCGTGGATCGCGCAGGGCCTCGGGCAGGTCATCGCGGACGAGCGTGCCGTCCGTGTCCAGGTACTGGAGATATTCGATCTTGAACTCAGCGGCAACCGTCATTGCGTACTGCACCTTCGACAGGAAGTTACAAATGATATGAATTGCCATGTTAAGGAAGGCGTATGAAAAAGCCGTCCTGCGGCGCAGCAAGAACTGGCCGGCGGCCCCCCCGGTATACCCCACGAAACGCCCGCAAGGCCAATAACATCAACGTATTCAGTTGCATCAACGGTGCATGAGCGCGGTCCTGTGGGTGCCCCGGCCGAGGCTCCCGGGTCGCCACTCCCGCGCTGAACACGGGTCTGCCCCGTGGTCCACACCCTGGCGTAGGGTGCACCCTGCGCAGGCACCCGGCCACTGCGCTACGCTTTCACCCCCTCAAGCGGTCCCCGCCATGTCTGTCGACAAGAACCAACGCGATCTGGAAGCCGGCATCCACACCGACCTGGAAGGCCGCCTCACCTACGGCGGCTACCTGCGGCTGGACCAGCTGCTGTCGGCGCAGCAGCCGCTGTCCAACCCGCCGCACCACGACGAAATGCTCTTCATCATCCAGCACCAGACCTCTGAGCTGTGGTTGAAGCTGCTGGGGCATGAGCTGCGCGCGGCGATCGGTTTCCTGCAGCGCGACCAGGTCTGGCAGTGCCAGAAGGTGCTGGCGCGCAGCAAGCTGGTGCTGCGCCAGCTGACCGAGCAGTGGTCGGTGCTGGAAACGCTGACCCCGTCGGAATACATGGGCTTCCGCGACGTGCTGGGCCCGTCGTCGGGCTTCCAGTCGCTGCAGTACCGCTACATCGAGTTCCTGCTGGGCAACAAGAACGCGCAGATGCTGCAGGTGTTCTCGCACGACCCGGAAGGCCAGGCGCAGCTGCAGCAGGTGCTGGACGCGCCCAGCCTGTACGAGGAATTCCTGCGCTACCTGGCGCGGTTCGGCCATGCCATCCCGGCCGGTTACCTCGATCGCGACTGGCAGCAGCCGCACGTAGCCGACGATGCGCTGCACCCGGTGTTCGAGCGGATCTACCAGAACACCGACCGCTACTGGCGCGAGTACGCGCTGTGCGAAGACCTGGTGGACCTGGAAACGGCGTTCCAGCTGTGGCGCTTCCGGCACATGCGCACGGTGATGCGGGTGATCGGCTTCAAGCGTGGGACCGGCGGTTCCAGCGGGGTGGGGTTCCTGCGCCAGGCGCTCGAGCTGACCTTCTTCCCGGAGCTGTTCCAGGTGCGCACCACGATCCGCAACGACGACCCGCTGCCGCCGGAGGCCTGAGCGGACCCCGGTCCTCCATAAGCCTATTCATGTTTGCCGGCCGCAACCGCCTTACGGTGCGGCAGGCCCCGCCGTTGCTGCGCTGGCGGTCGGGGGCGGGTAGTTGCAGATGCAAGTTCAGCGACCATGCGGTGAGCTGCACACATCGGTGTGTATTTGACGTGAACGCCGTTGTTCTGGGATTCTCCCGCGTTGTCTCGCACATCGGACGTGCATGTCTTCCACCGAACCCAGGAATCCCGCATGAGCGTAGACGCCGCCGCGAAATCCGTTCCCGAACCGGCGCTGCCGGAGTTCAAGACCACCCTCGGCCATCCACGCCCGCTGTGGATGCTGTTCATGACCGAGTTCTGGGAGCGCTTCGCGTTCTACGGAATCCGCTGGGCGCTGGTGCTGTACATCGTGGCCCAGTTCTTCGACGGCGACTCGGCCGGCCAGGCTGCGGCCAGCCGCACCTACGGTGCCTACCTGGCGCTGGTGTATGCCGCGGCGATCTTCGGCGGCTATGTGGCCGACCGGGTGCTGGGCTACCAGCGATCGATCCTGACCGGCGCGGTGATCATGGCCGCCGGCCTGTTCATGGTCGCCATGCCGAACAAGGAAGTGTTCGAGTTCGGCTTGGCCACGATCATCATCGGCAACGGCCTGTTCAAGCCGAACATCTCGACCATGGTCGGCAAGCTGTACGGGCTGAAGGATGAGCGCCGCGATTCGGGCTTCACCATCTTCTACATGGGCATCAATGTCGGCGCGATGATCGCCCCGGTGCTCACCCAGTTCCTGGCCGAAAAGGTCTTCGGTACCGAAGCGATGCCGTCCTACAAGATGGTGTTCATCGCCTCGGGCATCGGCATGCTGCTCAGCCTGGCCTGGTTCTACGTCGGCCGCGCCGGCCTGAAGGGCATTGGCGCACCGCCGGCCGGTGCCGAAGGCATGGGCCGCGTGGTGATGGTGTTCATCGGTTCGCTGGTCGCCATTCCGGTCGCCTATTTCCTGCTCTCCACCGGCGCCACCGCGCTGGCCTGGATCCTCGGCGTGCTGTTCGTGGCGCTGGGTGCGCTGCTGCTGGTGGAAGGCATCCGCGAGGGCAAGGTGCAGCGCGACCGGGTTATCGCGATGCTGATCATCTTCGCCTTCAACGTGATGTTCTGGATGTTCTTCGAGCAGGCGGGCAGCTCCTTCACCTTCCTGGCCGACAACATCGTCAACCGCAACCTGGGCGGCTGGACCTTCCCGACCGCGTGGTTCCAGTCGGTCAACTCGGTGGCGATCATTACCCTGGCCCCGATCATCGCCTGGATCTGGATCAAGCTGGGTCGTGCCAATCCCTCCATCCCGCGCAAGTTCGGCCTGGGCCTGCTGTTCAACGGCGCGGCGTTCGCGCTGCTGATGCTGGCGCTGTCGAGCATGGTGGTGGACGGCAAGATCCCGTTCTGGACCCTGTTCATGGTCTACGTCATCCAGTCGGTCGGTGAGCTGTGCCTGTCGCCGATCGGCCTGTCGATGGTGACCAAGCTGGCCCCGGTGCGCCTGGTCGGCTTCGGCATGGGCGGCTGGTTCCTGTCCACCGGCATCGGCAACAACCTGTCCGGTATTTTCGCCGGTGCGGTCAGCGGCGAAGGCGGGATGACCGTAGAGTCCGCACTGACCGGTTACACCTTCGGTTTCTGGGCGTTGATGGGCTCGGGCGTGCTGTTGTTCCTGATCGCCCCGCTGATCAACAAGCTGATGCACGGCGTCAAGTGAGGTCTGCAATGCGCACGCACGCGTGGGGGTTCCCGTTGATCATGGCCGGCCTGCTCGCGGCCTGTTCGCCGTCGGCGCCTACCGCCGCGCCTGCGCAGCCGCTGGACACCACTGAACAGACGCCGCCGGTGGCCGATCCCGGCCAGCCGGTGGCCTCGGGCAACACCCCGGCCGCGGCGGATGTCGCCGCGGTCGCCGGGCTCAACGCGCAGTTCGACCCGGCCCGCGACCCGGTCGCGGACCTGGCCACGGCCAAGGTCGAGGCCCAGCGGGGCGGCAAGCGCATCGTGCTGGACGTGGGCGGCGAGTGGTGCTCGTGGTGCCACCTGCTGGATGCGTTCATCGAGGGCGATGCGGAGATCCGCAGCTTCCGCGATGCCAACTACGTGTGGATGAAGGTCAACTACAGCGAAGACAACGAGAACGCGGCGTTCCTCTCGCAGTTCCCGACCATCAAGGGCTACCCGCACCTGTTCGTGCTCGACGCGGATGGCACGCTGCTGCACTCGCAGTTCACCGGCGAGCTGGAGGCCGACAAGGGCCAGCCGAAGGGCTACAACCGCGAGCGCTTCTTTGCCTTCATGAAGGACTGGGCACCGCCGAAGGCGCCCTGACCGGATGGAAAAATGCCGCGGCTTCCGCGGCATTTTTTTATAGACCGGCCCCGACCAACGTACCCCGCAGACCACGCCGGTAGAGCGGACTGTCAGTCCGCTGCTCTTCGCGCACGGGTGAATCTACAGCAGCGGACCAACGGTCCGCCCTACAGTTGCCCGGTCTCCTGCCGCTACCTCCAAGGACCTCATGGATCGAAGCGCATGCAGCCTGGAATCTCCGACAGCACCGTTGACGCACCGACCGGGGTGAGCCTGCCGCCAGCGGAGGTGCTGCTGGACGACGACTCGGCACATGCTGGCGAATCCGACACTCCGGATCCTGCCACCCCCTTCTACCGCCTGCCGCTGGTGTCGGTGCCGGACAACGTGCTGTTGAGCGCCGCCGTACAGAAGCTGGTGGAGCAGAAGGCCCAGCTGGACCAGCTGGCGCGAACCCCGGCACTGGCCGGCCTGCTACCAGCGGAGTGGCAGGGCACCGGTTCGCGCGGCGTCGACCTGCAGGCCTTCGTGCTGTCGGTACTGCCCTACCTGCACAACGCGACCAAGGCCGAAACCGCGCCCGCACGCCTGCCGCTCAAGCATGTGCTGGGCGACAGCGGTCGCTGGGACCACCATGACGTGGCCGAGCCGAAATCGCTGGCGTTCTTCCTGGCCAGCGACGACCGCGCCAGTGCCGGGGCGAAGGATCCGGCTGAAGCCTATCTGGTCGCCGCGCTGGGCCTGGCCTGGGCGCAGGAGGGGCGCACCCGCCCCGGCTTCCTGCGCCACATGGGCTACCCCAGCATGGCCGCGCGGGTGCATGTACTGCCGTACCCGGAACCGGGGCAGCTGGCGCTGTACGGCGTGGTTGCCAACGGCCTGGCGCAGACATGGTGCGTGCTGGACCGGCGCAAGCTGCGCCCGCTGCTGGCGCCGTGGCTGAGCGTGCCGCTGCTCACCGCCTATGGCGTTGCCGCGCCCAGCCCGTGGCCCGCGAGCTATCCGGCGATCGACGAGGTGGCGCGTGCGCTGGCCGTCGCGCGCACCGGCAAGGGCCCGGTGGAAGTAGACCTGGTCAAGGTGGCGGCCAAGGTCGCCGACGATGCGTCAGGGGAAACCTGGATGCCGGTGAGCCTGCTCCAGGTCGGCACCTGGGCCCCGCGCTGGCGCTATTTCCTGGCCACCTTCATCGCCCTGCCGGCGGCGTTGCTGGTGATCGCCGCACTGGCGCTGCCGGGCGCGCTGGAAGCGGCGGCGGTGGCGGCCTCGCTGGGCCTGGCCGCCGGCGCGATCGGCGCGCTCGCAGCGCCGTGGGTGCATGCGCGGCGCAAGCACCTGAGTTGAGCGCGTGACGACCAACGGTCGTCACCTACCGCGGATCGAACGCCTTTGCAGCAACCCGTGCACACGCTTCGCGGCGGACACCCGCCATTGCCGGCACGCCCCGGTACCGACCGTTGGTCGCCATCCCCCGGTAGGTACCGACCGTTGGTCGACATCTCCCGGTAGGTACCGACCGTTGGTCGGTACGCCCGTCAGCCCTCATCCATCCGCTGCAGGCCGTCCCCGGCAAGGCGCAGGATCAGCTTCTCCAGCATCTGCTCCTCTTCCTCGCTCAGCACCGACATCAGCTTGCGGGTGATCTCGATCACCAGCGGGGCGATGGTCTCGTACACCTCGAAGCCGGCCGCCGACAGCGCCAGCACCGAACGGCGGCGGTCGTCGCCGTGGGTTTCACGCTTGATGAAGCCCCGTTCGAGCAGTCTGGCCACGGCCCGGCTGACCGCCACCTTGTCCATCGCAGTGCGGTCGGAGACCTCGCTGGCCGACGACCCCGGGTACAACGCCAGGATCGTGATCACCCGCCATTCGGGAATCGCCAGGCCATAACGGTCCCCATACAGCTTGGCGATGTTGCCGCTGACCCGGTTGGACAGGACGCTCAGCCGGTAGGGCAGGAACTGCTCCAGGTCGAGCAGGGCGTGCGAGGCACGGATGCTGTGGCTGCTGGGATCGGCTGGGTTCATGCTGCGGTGCACCTTGATGGTGGTTTCATGTGAAACTATAACCTTGTTTCCGGATTCCGCATTCTCGCGGGTCTGCCTTCCGCCCGCACCTGGTTTTTTCCGGGGGTGGGCCGCTTTGGAGCCATGTCATGAGCAGCCAGCCCGCCACCGCGTCGCACGCCCCCAACCCCGGCATGCAGGTCACCACCTTCGAGAACCCGATGGGCATCGACGGGTTCGAGTTCGTCGAGTTCGCCGCGCCCGCTGGTCGTGGCGCCGAACTGCACGACTACTTCCGCAAGATGGGCTTCACCGCCGTGCTGCGCCACAAGCAGCGCGCCATCACCGTGTACCGCCAGGGCGATGTCAATTTCCTGGTCAACGAAGAACCCGATTCGTTCGCCTCCGACTTCGCCGACAAGCATGGCCCGAGCGCCTGCGGCTTCGCCATCCGCTTCAAGAAGCCGGGCGAAGAGGTGCTGCGCATGGCGCTGGGCAACGGTGCCGAAGTGGTCGACTTCAAGCCGGACACCAAGGCCGTGCCGTCGCCGGTGATCAAGGGCATCGGCGACTGCATGCTGTACCTGGTGGACCGCTACGGCGCCGCCGGCAGCATGTTCGACGCCGACTATGCGCCGATCGAGGGCGCCGACCCGCGTCCGGTCGGGTTCGGCCTGACCTTCATCGACCACCTCACCCACAACCTGTATTTCGGCAACATGCAGCAGTGGTCGGACTACTACGAGCGCCTGTTCAACTTCCGCGAGATCCGCTATTTCGACATCAAGGGCCTGAAGACCGGCCTGGTGTCCAAGGCGATGACCGCGCCGGACGGCATCGTGCGCATTCCGCTCAATGAGTCGTCCGATCCGAAGAGCCAGATCAACGAGTACCTGGACGCCTACAAGGGCGAGGGCATCCAGCACATCGCCTGCTTCACCGAGAACATCTACGAGACGGTCGAAGCGATGCGCGCCCAGGGCGTGGAGTTCCTGGACACGCCGGAGACCTACTTCGAGGTGATCGACATGCGCGTACCGGGCCACGGCGAAGACGTGGCGCGGCTGGCGAAGAACAAGATCCTCATCGACGCCGACCCGGAAACCAAGCAGCGCAAGCTGCTGCAGATCTTCACCACCAACTGCATCGGTCCGATCTTCTTCGAGATCATCCAGCGCAAGGGCAACGAAGGCTTCGGCGAAGGCAACTTCACCGCGCTGTTCGAAAGCATCGAGCGCGACCAGATCAAGCGCGGCGTGCTGTAATCCACGAAACGGGACCCGACCATGTCCACCACCATCGAATCCCGCGGCTACCAGACCGGCTTCGGCAACGAATTCGCCACCGAAGCGGTGGAGGGCGCGCTGCCGGTCGGCCGCAATTCACCGCAGCGGGTGGCGCAGGGTCTGTACGCGGAACAGCTGTCGGGCACGGCCTTCACCGCGCCACGCGGCAGCAACCGGCGTAGCTGGCTGTACCGGATCCGCCCGGCGGTGACGCATGGCGAGTTCCAGCCCTATGCGCAGCCGCACCTGCACGGCGACTTCGCGCAGGGTGCGGTGTCGCCCAACCAGCTGCGCTGGGACCCGCTGCCGTTGCCGACCACGCCGACCGACTTCGTCGACGGCCTGTACACCATGGGCGGCAACGGCTCGCCGGATGCGCATGGCGGGGTGGGCATCCACCTGTACGCGGCCACCGCCGACATGCAGGGCCGCTACTTCTACGACGCCGACGGTGAGCTGCTGATCGTGCCGCAGCTCGGCCGCCTGCGCCTGCTCACCGAATTCGGCGTGATCGAGATCGAGCCGCAGCAGATCGCGGTGATTCCGCGCGGCGTGCGCTTCCGGGTGGAACTGCCGGACGGCCAGGCGCGCGGCTACGTCTGCGAGAACTTCGGTGCGCTGCTGAAACTGCCCGACCTCGGCCCGATCGGTTCCAACGGCCTGGCCAATCCGCGCGATTTCGAAACCCCGCACGCGGCGTTCGAGGATGTGGATGGCGCCTTCGAGCTGATCGCCAAATTCCAGGGCCAGCTGTGGCGCGCCGACATCGATCACTCCCCGCTGGACGTGGTGGCCTGGCACGGCAACTATGCGCCGTACCGCTATGACCTGCGCCGCTTCAACACCATCGGCTCGATCAGCCACGACCATCCGGATCCGTCCATCTTCCTGGTCCTGCATTCGCCCAGCGACACCCCGGGCACCAGCAACATGGACTTCGCGATCTTCCCGCCGCGCTGGCTGGTGGCGCAGGACACGTTCCGGCCACCGTGGTTCCACCGCAACATCGCCAGCGAGTTCATGGGCCTGATCCATGGTGCCTACGACGCCAAGGCTGAGGGTTTCGTGCCTGGCGGCGCTTCCCTGCACAACAGCATGAGCGGCCACGGCCCGGATGCGGCGACGTTCGAGAAAGCGTCCGCCGCCGACCTGAGCCGCCCGGATGTGATCAAGGACACCATGGCCTTCATGTTCGAAACCCGTGGCGTGATCCGCCCCACCGCGCAGGCGATGGACGCGGCGCATCGCCAGCGTGGCTATCAGCACTGCTGGCAGGGTCTGAAGAACAACTTCCGCGCCTGAGGAATGCGGGCGTGTCGCGCCGGCGGGTCAGCCGGGGATGACGCCCGCCTGCTCCAGCTCGGCCAGGTGCGTTTCGGGAAGCACTTCGAACACGCGCTGACGCACGCGTTCGCAGTACCCGGCGGAGGTCATGCCCGGCAGTGCGTCAAGCGCGCCGCGCAGGGCGGCGACCACCTGCTCATCGCTGCGCGCCTGCTGCAGGATGCGCAGCAGCAGGGCCGCCTGCGGGTGGCGCTGCAGTTCCAGGATGCCGATCAGATAGATGCGTGCGGCGACCATCGAGCGTCGGCGTTCGGTGGCCGGGGCGGGCGTCGTCGTCGGTGCCGCGGCGGACGGCGGGGCCACCGGGACCACTGCTGCTGGCGGCGCAGGTTCGGCCGGCGCCATGGACACCAGGTAGCCGGCCTGGATCAGCTGGATCACCATGGCCGGCGCCTCCGGCCCGATCATCGCGGTCAGCTGGGCCAGGTCGCGCTGGCCGTCGCACAGGATCAGCAGGCGCCGCTGGCGCATGGCCAGGGGCGCACGGTGGGCCTGCAGGGCGTCGCGGGCGAGGTCGGTCTTGCACGGTTGCATGGGCATGGGGTCGAAGCGGTGCACGCCGAGCCTGAATGCTGCAGGTGTAACGGTGATGACACCCACGCCCTGCATGCATGGGCTGCACACCTGCCACGCTAGCCTGCGGGCCATCTACAGGAGGACGTGCACATGAAACAGCTGGGAGGCGTATTGGCGCTGGGCGTGGCGCTGGCACTGGGTGGCTGCGAACGCACGCCGGAGACCCCGTCCACCGACGCCCAGGCGGCGACGGTCGAACCGGCGGCGGATACCGCCGCCGCGCCTGCGGCCGCTGGCGCCGCCGCCGCGTCCGCCGACACGGCATCGCAGGGGCCGGCCCACCTCGACGGTTACGGTCCGCTGCGCCTCGGCAGCACGCTGGATGAGGTCCGGACCGCGTGGAAGGAACCGTTGCGGGGCGACGTACCGGATGACTATTGCCATGCCCTGCGGCCCGAGGGCAGCCAGGCCGATGACGTGATCCTGATGATCGAGGGCAAGCGCCTGGTCCGCTATGACGTGCGCAACGACCGCATCGCCGCGCCGGGCGGCGGCAAGGTGGGCATGTCGTTGGGACAGCTGCAGACGTTGTATCCGGACCGGGGCGACCTCACCCCGCACAAGTACGACGAACGCGGGCACAACCTGCGCGTGCGCCCGGCGGCCGACGGCGGTGCGGTGGTCAACTTCGAGATCGACGGGGACGGCAAGGTCACCGCCTGGCGGGTCGGCAAGACCCCACAGGTGGATTACGTGGAAGGCTGCTCCTGAGGGATTGCCGGGCAGCGCCCGGCACTACAGAATCGAGCCACGACACCTGGGGATCCACCGATGATCGCTGCTACCGCTTGGTTCCTGCTGGGCCTGCTGCTGCTTGCACTGGGTGGCGACTCCATCGTCAAGGCTGCTTCCGGCCTTGCCCAGCGCTTCGGTGCTTCGCCCTTCGTGGCGGGGCTGTTGCTGGTCACCTTCGGCACGTCGCTGCCGGAACTGGTGGTCAACGCGCGTGCGTTCGTGGTCGGCGCGCAGGACCTGGCGCTGGGCAACGCCGTGGGCAGCAACATCGTCAACGTGGGCCTGACCATGGCCCTGGCCGCGCTGGCGGCCCCGCTGCTGGTGCGGGCGCGGCTGCTGTCGCCGTTGCTGATCCTGCTGGCCGTGGCCAGCCTGGCGGTGATCGTGTTCGGCCTGGACGGGGTGATCGCGCGCTGGGAAGGTGCGGTGCTGCTGCTCGGCTTCCTGGCGTTGCTGGTGTTCGTGCTGCGCGCCGCGGCCCGGGAGTCCGAACCGGTGCGCGAGGCGATTGCCGCTTACGCCATGACCCGAACCGGCCTGCTGCTCAATGTGATCCGGGTGGTGTTCGCGGCGGTGTGCCTGTACTACGGCGCGCGCTGGATCGTCGGTGCCGCGCCGGTGCTGGGCGCGGGCCTGGGCTGGTCGCCGCTGCTGGTAGGCCTGCTGCCGGTCGCCATCGGCACCGCGCTGCCGGAAGTGGCGGCGGCGATCGTCGCCGCGCGTCGCGGCCAGGGCGACATGGTGCTGGGCCACGTGATCGGCTCGAGCCTGTTCAACCTGCTGGTGGTGGTCGGGGGCATGGCCGCGCTGCGTCCGCTGGCCCTGCCCGAATCGTTCGTGAAGCTCGAGCTGCCGGCCGCCATTGCCTTCGTACTGGTGCTGTACCCGATGCTCAAGGGCGACCTGACCATCAGCCGGCGCGAGGGCGGGATCCTGCTGGTGGCGTTCGTAGCGTGGATCGCGCTGGAGCTGGCGCTGATTTCGTAGAGCCACGCCCTGCGTGGCTGCGCTTCATTCGGAGACCCCGAAGCCACGCAGGGCGTGGCTCTACGAGTGGTTTCGCCACGGATTAGAGATTGTGTCCCGGGGGCGCGGTAGGATCCGTGCGCGTGGCGACGCGTTCGTCGTCATGGCGCCCCTCTGTCATCGTGCGCGGCAACGGCGGCGGCAACTGCTCGTCCTTCGCGGTCTCATGCCCCGGCAGGCTCGGCCGCTTTTCCATCATCAGCGACAGCGCGGCCTTGGCCATCATGTGCGCGCTGATCGGCGCGGTGATGAACAGGAACACGGTGATCAGCAGCTCGCGCGGCTGCGGATCTTCGCCGAGGAAGATGTGGTAAAGCACCGAACCGAGCAGCACGCAGCCCACGCCCAGCGTGCTGGCCTTGGTCGGCGCGTGCAGGCGCTTGAAGAACGTGTCCAGCTTCACCAGCCCCAGCGCACCGACCAGGATGAAGAAGCAGCCGAACAACAGCAGCAGCGACAGCGCGACCTGGATGAAGGTGATCATTCGACGATGTCCCGGCGCAGCACGAACTTGCTCAGCACCACCGTGCTGCCGAACCCAAGCATGGCGATGACCAGCGCGGCTTCGAAATACACCGCTGAATTCAGGTACATGCCAAACAGCATCAACTCGGCGATGGCCGTGATCGACAGCGTGTCCAGTGCCAGGATCCGGTCCGGCACGGTCGGTCCGCGCAGCAGCCGCCAGGTGGCCAGCAGCATCGCCAGGCCGACCACGTGCATGCACACCACGATGGTGGTCTGGATGAAGGTGAAACCGGTCATGGGAAGATCTCCATCAGCGGGGCCTCGTAACGGGACTTGATCTGCTCGATGAGCGCATCCGGGTCGTCCAGGTGCAGCACGTGTACCAGCAGGTGACGGCGATCGTCGGAGAGCGCGGCCGAGACCGTGCCCGGGGTCAGCGTGATCATGCTGGTGAGCGCGGCGATGCCATGGATGTTGGCGATGTCCAGCGGCAGCCAGATGAACCCGGGGTGGATGCGGCGCTCGGGACCCAGCACCTGGATGGCCACGCGGATGTTCGAGACCAGGATGTCCCACAGGGTGACGCAGATCAGCTTCGGCACCGGCCGCAGCGAGCCGATCTTCGCGAATTCGCGGTCCAGCCGTGCCGCGAACAGTGGCACCACCACGCCCAGCAGCATGCCCAGCAGGATCTGGCCAAGGGTGAAGCTGTCGGACATCAGCACCCAGAAGGCAACCACCGTCACGCTCAGCGACGGCGACGGAACCAGGCGACGGTACAGGGAGCGGCGTGCGTTCATGGCTGGCGGATCTCCGGCGGAGTGGCGCGCTCGGCATCCACGTACTGCGCCGGATGCAGCAGCTGCTCGGCCATGGCGTCGGTGTACTGCATCAGCGGGTTGGCGAAAACGCTCATGCCGATGCCATAACAGAGCAGCAGCGCGGCGGCGAACAGTTCCACGGTGCGGGTAGGGGCCTTGCGCGGTGGCGGCACGCCTTCTTCCACGACCGGCACGCGCCAGAACAACCGGATCCCGCCGCGGGTGATGCCGACGATGACCATCAGGCTGCTGCCCAGCACCGCCGCCCACACGACGCCGGTATAGGGCGCGGGCATCCCCGCCAGCAGGGCGGCCTTGGCCAGGAAGCCGGACAGCGGCGGCAGTCCGGCCACCGACACCGCGCCGATCAGGAACAGCACCGCCGGGGTTTCCTTGCCCGGCATCGGCGCGATGATTTCCTTGCGATCGCTGGCGCCACCGCGACGGCGGCGGATCAGGTCGGCGATGAGGAACAGCGCGGCGGCCACGAAGGTACTGTGCGGCAGGTAATACAGGCCGGCGGAAAGCACCTCGGGGGTCCGGATCGAGAACGCGATGAACAGCGTGGCCGCCGACACCACCACCAGGTAGGAGATCAGTACGCGCAGCCGCGCCGCAGCGAGCACGCCCAGCCCGCCCAGCAGCAGCGTGGCCACGCCCGCCCACAGCAGCCACTGGCTGCCGTAGCCGGCCATTGCCCCCGCGTCCTCGCCGAACCACAGCGTGCTCACCCGCAGCATCGCGTACAGGCCGACCTTGGTCATGATCGCAAACAGCGCGGCCACCGCCGCCGGCGCGCGCGCGTAGGCTTCGGGCAACCACAGGTACAGCGGCATCAGCGCGGCCTTGCTGCAGAACACCAGCAGCAGCAGGCCCAGCGTGGCCTTGACCAGGGTCAGGTGGGTGGGCGGCACCTCGGTGATGCGCTGCGACAGCTCGGCCATGTTGAGCGAGCCCAGCGACGCATACAGCAGCCCCAGCGCGATCAGGAACAGGGTCGAGGCAGTGACGTTGAACACCACGTAGTGCAGGCCGATGCGCATGCGCAGGCCGCGACCGCCACTCAGCAGCAGCCCGTAAGAGGCGATCAGCATCACCTCGAAGAACACGAACAGGTTGAAGATGTCGCCGGTCAGGAACGCGCCATTGAGGCCGACCAGCTGGAACTGGAACAGCGCGTGGAAATGCGGCGCGCGACGGTCCCACCCTGAGCAGGCATGCAGCAGGCACGGAATGGCCAGCAGCAGGGTGGTCAGCAGCATCCAGCTGGACAGCCGGTCGGCGACCAGTGCGATGCCCAGCCGCGAGGGCCAGTCGCCCAGCAGGTACACCGCGATGGTGCCGTCGGCGGTCTGCGCGAACAGCAGCGCCACCGACGCGGCCAACGCGGCCAGCGTGGTCCAGGCCACGGTGCGCTGCACCTTCGGCCCATAGCGGCGGTGTTCGACGAACAGCGAACAGGCGGCGCCGAACAGCGGAACCAGGATCGGCAGGATCACCGCATGGTTCATGCGCCACCCTCCCGGCCGGGCGCGGTGTCGGGCTTTTCGGCCGCTTCATCCTCGTGCGCGTCGACGTGGTCGCTGTGGTTGTCGCTGCGGCTGCGCATGGCCAGCACGATGCTTACCGCGGTCATCGCAAACGCAATGACGATGGCGGTGAGCACCAGCGCCTGTGGCAGCGGGTCGGTGTAGTTGCTGAGGTTGCTGTCCAGGCCTTCCTTCAGCACCGGGGCCTTGCCGGTGACCAGGCGGCCGCCGGAAAAGATCAGCAGGTTGGTGGCATAGGACAGGAAGGTCATGCCGAGGATGACGTCGAAACTCCGCGCGCGCAGCAGCAGGTAGATGCCGATCGCACCGAGCACGCCGATCGCACTTGCCAGGGCCAGTTCCATCAGTGCATCTCCCCGGTGCGTGCCGAACGGCGGTTGGGATCGATCTCACCCTTGCGGGCGTTGCGGGTGCGCGAAGGCTTCACCGTGGCCATCATCGACAGCATCAGCATCGCCCCGCCGAACACCACCAGGTACACGCCGGTGTCGAAGCCGATCGCGCTCGCCAGCGGCACCGTGCCGATCAGCGGAATGTCCAGGTCGAGATGGCCGCTGGTCAGGAACGGGACCCCGAACAGCATCGAGGCGCTGCCGCTGACAATGGCGATCAGAAGACCCGCACCGATGCACCGGATGTAGTCGAAGCCGAAGCGGGATTCCACCGACGCGGTGCCCTGGATGACGTACTGGATCAGCAGCGGCACCGCCAGCACCAGGCCGGCGATGAAGCCGCCGCCCGGCGCGTTGTGGCCGCGCAGGAACAGGAAGATCGACACGGTGAGGGTCAGCGGGAACATGATCTGGGCAAGATCGGCCGGCACCGGCAGCTTGACCGGCGGCCCTGGCATGACCTGCTCCGGCGCCATCCGCGTGCGTCGGAGCATGGCGTGCACCACCAGCGCGGCGATGCCGAACACGGTGATCTCGCCGAAGGTATCGAAGCCGCGGAAGTCCACCAGGATCACGTTGACCACGTTCTCACCGTAGGCTTCGGGCAGCGCGCGCGCGACCAGTTCGCCGGCCATGGTGTTGGGGGGCAGGGTCATGGCGCTGTAGGCCATTGCCGCCAGTCCGCCGCCACCGATCACCGCGATCAACGCGTCGCGGCGTTTGCGCCAGCGCGACCGCTCCGGCGGCGACTGCGCCGGCAGGTAGTTCATGCCCAGCAGCATCAGTACCAGGGTGACCATTTCCACCAGCAGCTGGGTCAGGGCCAGGTCCGGCGCTGACAGGAACACGAAGGTGAGCGACACCATCAGCCCGACGCCACCGACCACCAGCACCGCGAGCAGACGCTGCCGGTAGACGAACAGCGCGCCGAGCGCGCAGGCCATCATCACCCCCCACAGCGCCCAGCCCAGCAGCGGAATCGGCTGCGGCGACGGCCAGTTGGGCGAGACCGGGTTGGCCACGAACGGTGCGGCCGCCACCACGATGGCGACCACCACCAGCGCCATCAGCATGCGCTGCAGGCTGCCGTTGGCCAGGCCCTGGGTCAGCCGGTGGGCGAAGCCGAACACCAGGTCCAGCTGCTTGTGGAACAGGTTGCGCCCAATGGCATGGCTGACCACCGCATGCAGGTTGATCAGCCGGCGCAGCCCGAAGTACAGGGCGATGCCGCCGAGCACGCCGGCGATGCTCATCACCAGCGGCAGGTTGAAGCCATGCCAGACCGACAGGCTGTAGGCCGGCATGGCCGGGCCCAGGATCGAAGAGGCCGCCGCGTGCAGCACCGGCGCCACCGTGATCGCCGGGGCAACGCCGACTGCCACGCACACCACCACCAGGATCTCCACCGGCACCTTCATGAAGCGCGGCGGCTCATGCGGCACCCGGTCCAGGTCGTGCGGGCCCTTGCCGAAGAAGGTGTCGTGCACGAAGCGCAGGCTGTAGGCCACGCCGAGCACGCCGGCCAGCAGCGCGGCGATCGACACCGCGATGCGCATCGGCTCCGGACCCTGCGCGGTGATCGCCTCGGCAAACAGCATTTCCTTGGACAGGAACCCATTGAGCAGCGGGATGCCCGCCATCGCCAGCGAGGCGATGATTGCCAGCGCGCTGGTAAAGGGCATCAGCCTGCGCAGGCCACCCAGCCTGCGCATGTCGCGCGTGCCCGTTTCATGGTCGATGATGCCGGCGGCCATGAACAGCGAGGCTTTGAAGGTGGCGTGGTTGAGGATGTGGAACACGCCGGCCACCACCGCCATCGGCGTGGACAGGCCGAACAGCAGGGTGATCAGGCCCAGGTGCGAGATCGTCGAATAGGCCAGCAGGCCTTTCAGGTCGTGCTGGAAGATCGCGTTCCAGGCGCCGATCAGCAGCGTGAGTGCGCCAATGCCGCTGACCGTATAGAAGAACAGGTCGGTGCCGGCCAGCGCCGGGTGCAGGCGTGCCAGCAGGAACACGCCGGCTTTGACCATGGTGGCCGAGTGCAGGTACGCCGACACCGGGGTCGGGGCAGCCATGGCGTGCGGCAGCCAGAAGTGGAACGGGAACTGCGCGCTCTTGGTGAAAATGCCGGCCAGCACCAGGAACAGGGCCCACGGGTACAGCGCGCTGGCGCGGATCGCATCGCCGGCGGCCAGCACCGCGTCCAGTTCGAAGCTGCCCACGATGCGGCCGATCAGCAGCACGCCGCCGAGCAGGGCCAGGCCACCGCCGCCGGTGACCACCAGTGCCATCCGCGCGCCTTCGCGGGCATCCTGGCGATGCGACCAGAAGCCGATCAGCAGGAACGAGCTGATGCTGGTCATTTCCCAGAACACCATCAGCAACAGCAGGTTGCCCGACAGCACCATGCCCAGCATGGCGCCCATGAACAGCAGCAGGTAGCAGTAGAAGCGGTGGGCGTTGTCGCGCGGGCTCAGATAGTAGTGGGCATACATCACCACCAGCGCGCCGATCGCCAGCACCATGCCGGCGAACATCCAGGCCAGCCCGTCCAGCCGCAGCGAGAAGGCCAGCCCGATCTGCGGCAGCCAGTCCCCGAAACTGCGCACCACCCCGCCCTCGAGGATCGCGGGGGTCAGGGTGGCGAGCAACGCCAGCCCGCCCACGGGCGCGGCCGCAGCCAGCCAGGCGGCGGTGGCACGGGAGCTGCGGCGGAGCACAACCACTGCAACCGCCATCAGGAAGGGCAGCGCGAGCAGCAGGAGAAGGGTCGGATTCATGCAGGGAATGCGGGATTCACGAGCAGGCCTTTCAGTCTAACAGGCGGGGATTTGTCGCCGATATACTCGATTACGCCATCAACTGCATGCAACGTGCGTGATTCATCTTTTTTCGGTGGTGTGAGCACTCCATTCGGGCCCGTTCAAGGCCGTATGGAAACGCCGCCAGTGGGGCGGTCCTCGCCATGTGGCTCAGGTTCAGCCCAGCAACCACGGGGCCTCCACCCCGATGCCAGCCTTACCGCCGATGAATGCACCGATCTCCCCGGAGGCCACCCACCGCCATGCTGGACCCGCTGCCGTGGAGCAGGGGTGAGCTTCATCTCGTTCAGGTTCGGCAGCGATGACGTAGTGCCACGCCCTGCGTGGCAAGCGCAGTCCAATAAATCAGTAGCGCCATCCCATCTGGCGATAGCCCTTGGCCATCACCCAGGCCGGTCCGATCAACAGGTAGGTCAGGTCGGTCAGGAAGCTGGGCTTGCGCCCTTCGACCTTGTGGCCGATGAACTGGGCAATCCAGGCCACCACGAACACCCCAAGCCCCAACCAGCCGAGGTTGGCCAGGCCAATCTCCGCTTCCAGCAGGCGGCAGGTGCAGCCGCACACGAACAGCAGGGCCAGCATGCCCAGGCCCAACCGGCGCGAAAGCTTGTTGTAGAAACACCATGCGGTGAACATCGCCAGCCCCGCCCACACCCCGTACTGGAACCAGGTGATCAGCGGCGGCACGCACCACAGCAGGGCAATCACCGACCACAGGATCGCCGGCACCGCCACCACATGGATGCGCTGGTTCAGCGTGTTGCGATGGTCGTCGGAATAGCTGGCGAAATAGCGATCGATGGGTCGCACAAGCTGGGTCGTGGTGGACATTGAGCCTCCGGAGTGACCACAGAATACTCCCGACAGCGGACGGGCAGGGCAGGGCGGGGCGGGGCGGGTAGAGCGGACTGTTAGTCCGCTGCTCCCCCGCAGCCGACTAACAGTCGGCTCTACCCCGCAGCCGACTAACAGTCGGCTCTACCGTTGGAGTGCAGCACGCCGCACTCCATGCCGCCGGCTTCGACCGGCGGCATCAATCGACCGAAATACCCGCCAGCCTCTGCAGGGCCTCGGCGTACTTGGCCCGGGTGCGTTCGATGACCTCGGCCGGAATGCTCGGGCCCGGGGCGGTCTTGCCCCAGTCCAGGGTTTCCAGGTAATCGCGGACGAACTGCTTGTCGTAGCTCGGCGGGCTGGTGCCCACTTCGTACTCGTCGGCCGGCCAGTAGCGGGAGGAATCCGGGGTCAGCATCTCGTCCATGATGTACAGGCGACCATCGGCATCGGTCCCGAACTCGAACTTGGTGTCGGCCAGGATGATGCCGTGCTCGCGGGCGTAATCGGCGGCGAACTTGTAGATGCGCAGGGTGGCGTCGCGCACGCGCTCGGCCAGGTCCGCGCCGACGGTCTTCACCATCGCATCGAAATCGATGTTCTCGTCATGGTCGCCGACGGCGGCCTTGGTCGACGGGGTGAAGATCGGCTCGGGCAGCTGTTCGGCCTGGCGCAGGCCGTCGGGCAGTTCGATGCCACTGACCTTGCCGGTACGCTGGTAGTCCTTCCAGCCACTGCCGATCAGGTAGCCGCGGGCAATGGCTTCCACCGGCACCGGCTTGAGCTTGCGGGTCACCACCGCGCGCCTGGCGTACAGCGCCGCGTCCACGCCCTCGGGCAGCACGCTGGCCACGTCGATGCCGGTCAGGTGGTTGGGCATCAAGTGGGCGGTCTTGGCGAACCAGAAGTTGGACACCTGGCAGAGCATTTCGCCCTTGCCCGGGATCGGATCGGGAAGCACCACGTCGAAGGCCGACAGACGGTCGGTGGCGACCATCAGCAGGTAGTCCCCCGGCGGCGTGCCGGCGGGCAGCCGTTCGCGCGGAATGTCGAAAACATCACGCACCTTGCCGCGATGGCGCAAGGGCAGGCCGGGGAGATCGGATTGCAACAACGTGGTCGGCACGGGCACTCCTGGGGCTTCGTCGAGACAGCTGTCCAGGGCACCCGGAGGGCCCGCAGGGACAGCGGGCGGCCTAGTGTAAAGCGGGTTGGGGCCGCTGTGACGTAAAATGAGGTTCCTTTGTTGCCGCGGCCGACCCGACGACCATGCGCTGGTACGGAAAACTGCTCGGATTCATCGCCGGGGCCCTGCTTTTCAGGCCCAATCCGCTGTTTGGTGCCGTGGTCGGCCTGCTGATCGGGCATGCCTTCGATTCCGACTGGTTCCGGCTGAACAGGGAGAACCCCTACCGCGAGCTGGGGCTGACCTCCGAGGCCACCGATGCCGAGGTCGATCTGGCCTACCGCCGGCTGATGTCCCAGTACCATCCCGACAAGGTCGTGGGCGCCGCCCCGGAGCTGCGCCAGCAGGCCGAACGCAGGTCGCGCCAGCTCAATGCCGCCTACGACCGCATCAAGACCCTGCGCAAGCGCTGAGCGCGCGCCGCCCCCTCTCCACGTCCTGAAGGCCCCGGCCATGTCCAACTGCATCATTGCCCCGTCCATCCTGTCCGCCAACTTCGCCCGCCTCGGCGAGGAAGTGGACAACGTGCTTGCCGCCGGCGCCGACTGGGTGCATTTCGACGTGATGGACAACCATTACGTGCCGAACCTGACCATCGGCCCGATGGTCTGCCAGGCGCTGCGCAAGCACGGCGTGACCGCGCCCATCGACGTGCACCTGATGGTGGAACCGGTGGACCGCATCATCCCGGACTTCGCCGAAGCGGGTGCCACCTACATCAGCTTCCACCCCGAGGCCAGCCGCCACGTGCACCGCACGATCCAGCTGATCCGCTCGCTGGGCTGCAAGCCGGGCCTGGTGCTCAATCCGGGCACCCCGGTGGACATCCTGGACTGGGTGCTGGACGACCTGGACCTGGTGCTGCTGATGTCGGTCAACCCCGGTTTCGGCGGCCAGGCCTTCATTCCCTCGGCGCTGGACAAGCTGCGCGTGGTGCGCCAGAAGATCGATGCCAGCGGCCGCGACGTGCGCCTGGAAATCGATGGCGGGGTCAAGGCCGACAACATTGGCGCGATCGCGGCCGCCGGCGCCGACGCCTTCGTGGCCGGATCTGCGATCTTCAACGCGCCGATCAGCTACAAGGACGTGATCGACCAGATGCGCCACAACGTAGCCAAGGCACGGGGCTGAGCATGGGTGCGCCGGCGCTGCAGATCCGCGAGGCCACCGCTGCCGATGCCGCGCTGATCCTGCGCTTCATCCGCGAACTGGCCATCTACGAAAAGGCGGAATCGTCGGTGCAGACCGACGAGGCCGGCATCGTCGCCAGCCTGTTCGGCGAGGGCGCCAAGGCCCGCGCGCTGGTCTGCGAGGCCGGTGGCGAGGCGATCGGCTACGCGGTGTACTTCTACAACTATTCCACCTGGCTGGGCCGCAACGGCATCTACCTGGAAGACCTGTACGTGAGCCCGGCCAGTCGTGGAAGTGGCGCCGGCAAGGCGCTGCTGCAGCACATCGCACGCCTGGCCGTGGCCGAGGGCTGCGGTCGCTTCGAATGGTCGGTGCTGGACTGGAATGAGCCGGCCATCAAGTTCTATGAAGCCGCCGGTGCCAAGCCGCAGAGCGAGTGGACGGTGTACCGCCTCGAGGGCGAAGCCCTGAAGGCGTTTGCGCAATCCCGGTAGGTATCGACCGTTGGTCGATACAGCACTGCAAGCAGGACAAAAAAAAGACCGCACCCCTGCGAATGCGGCCCTGGGAATAGCGGGAGGCTGATCCTGCCTCCATCCATCATCCCTGCTATGGACTTCCATTCTCCGGGCGCCCGGTGACCGTTTGATGACGTTCACTGCCCCTGAGCCCCCGGGCTGATAGCCTGCGCCTCCCCCTCCCATGGAAGTGCGGTATGCGTGGTCTTCGCTGGCGTCTGATCCTCAATGGCAAGTCCACGGGCAACGTCGAGCTGCGTGAGGCGGTGCATTCGCTTCGCGAGCAGGGGGTGACGCTCGAGGCCCGGGTCACCTGGGAAGACGGCGACGCCGAGCGGTACGTGGCCGAGGCCATCGAGCATGGCGTGGATACCATCATCGCCGCCGGTGGCGACGGCACCCTGAGCGAAGTGGCGGAAACCCTGGCCCACCGCGACGAGGCGGCGGACGCGCTACCGACCCTGGGGCTGGTGCCGCTGGGCACGGCCAATGACTTCGCTACCGCGGCGGGCATTCCCGACGAGCCGATCCAGGCGCTGCAGATGATCCTCGCCCAGCCGGCATGCCCGCTGGACCTGCTGAGGATCGACGCCGACGGTGACCTGTGGTGGTGCGCGAACGTGGCCAGCGGGGGCTTCGGCACCGAAGTGACGGTGGAGACCGACGAGGGCCTGAAGAAGGTGCTCGGCGGGCTGGCCTATCTGGTGACCGGCATCTCCCGGCTGGGCCGGATCGAGCCCATCCAGGCGCGGCTGCGCACCCCGGACTTCAGCTGGGAGGGCGGCTTCATCGCGCTGGGCATCGGCAACGGCCGCCAGGCCGGGGGTGGCCAGGTCCTGTGCCCCGAAGCGCTGGTCAACGATGGCCTGCTCGATCTCACCGTGATCCCGGAGCTGAGTGGCGAAGTCGCCTCGACGCTGGGCGCATTGATCCGTGGCGGCAAGCAGGGCGCGCTGGAGCAGGTGGCCGAGCGCACCCGCGCGCCGTGGGTGGAAATCGATGCCGAGGAGCCGATGACCCTCAACCTGGACGGCGAACCGGTCCGCGCGCGCCGCTTCCGCATCGACTGCGTGGCGGCACGCGTGCGAATGCACCTGCCGCTCGACAGCGCGCTCCTGCAGTAGCCGTTGCCGCATCACTCGCCGTAGAGCCGGGCTCTGCCCGGCTGCTCTGGCCCTATGCAACTGCGTCACAGCAGCGGAACATCCTCTTCCCGTGACGGGAACTTGAACGCCTCACGCTTCTTGCGGATGTGTTCAGGCATCGGCGGACGCGGAATGTTGCGCGCGATCAGCCATTGCTGACACTTCTTCTGCCACGGCAGAAGATCGGGCGTGGTGATTTCCCAATAGATGTCTTCCACCATCATCTGGCGCGCGGGACTGCTTGATCCCGACGCAGCGGGTGCAGAAAGGGTCGGGTCCGCGCCGTGCTCCAGTAACCAGTACGCCGCGTCGAAACCACCGCGGGCGGTATACCAGCTCAACAGCGTATCAGCCTTGCCCAGGTTGTTCTCGTTGACCTTCGCGCCCGCTTCCACCAACTGTTGGACATTCTTCCATTGGTTGCCGTTGATGAACGCCTGGAACAGCAGCGATTCCCCGCCACTGCTCCGCGTGTTGGGGTCGCCGCCATGCTTCAGGAGCAGCTGCAGAAAGGCCGGATCCTCCAACCGGACGGCATATATCATGGCGTTGTTGAACTTGAAGGGTTTGCCGTCGATCTCCCGCACCTGTCGCGCATTCGGATCGGCCCCGTTGTCTAGAAGTGCGCGAAGGCCGTCCAGATTGCCTGCGCGGAGCGGCCACGCCACGATGGGGATCCCATCGCGACGGCCGAACGTAGAGTCAGGATCGACCCCTTCATCCTTGATCAAGCGGCGGACGGCTTCCGCGTCACCCGTCTCGGTCGCGACGGCGAGCTGCAGCGCCTTGCCGTTGAAATAGTCGCCAGCGCCATATGAAGACGATGCCGCGCAGCCACTGACAAGAAGCATAGTCAGAAATGCGATAGCAGCGGATGCAATCTTCGCGGCATGGAATGCTTCAGGAGCGGGATAAATTCTCAACTCTGGGGCTCGGAGAGGTTAAGGAGGTGCGCATTCTTCTTAAAGAAGCGGAACATCCTCTTCTCTCGTTGGGAAGCCAAAAGCTTCGCGCTTCTGCCTGATTCCGTCTGGCATTGGCGGACGCGGGATGTTGCGCTCGATAAGCCACTGCTGGCACTTCTTCTGCCACGGCAGAAGATCCGGAGTAGTGATGCCCCAGTAGATGTGTTCCGCAACGAACATGCGGTCCGGCTCGCCGATTGATGACTTGAGCATCACACTCGGGTCCGCGCCGTGCTCGAGAAGCCAGTAAACGTGTTCGAAGGCGCCACGTCCGCTGTACCAGCTGACAGGGGTATCGGAAGGGCCGAGGCTGGGCTCATTCACGTCCGCGCCGCCCTCCACCAACTGTTTCACGTTGTTCCACTGGTTGCCGCTGATGAATGCCTGGTAGAGCAGTGTTTCGTTGTTGGAGTTGCGCGTGTTGGGGTCGCCACCATGCTTCAGGAGCAATGCGAGAAAGCGCGGGTCGTCCATCTTGGCGGCGTAGACCATGGCATTGTTGAAGTGAACCATTACCCCATTCATGTGCTTGGACTCGCGCGCATTGGGATCAGCACCCGTCTCAAGGAGCGCCCTCAGCCCCGCCAAGCTGCGGGTGCGTAGCGGCCACGCAATCAGGGGGAAGCCATCGCGGCGTGCAAAGGAAGAGTCAGGATCGACCCCTTCATCTTTGATCAAGCGGCGGACGGCTTCCGCGTCCCCCGTCTCGGTTGCGACGGCGAGCTGCAACGCCTTGTCGTTGAAATAGTCGCCAGCGCCATGTGAAGAAGATGCCGCGCAGCCACTGACCAGATGCAAAGCCAGAAGCGCCATTACAGCAAGTGCAATTTTCACGGCAATGGTCGTCAGAGGGCGTGGAAGTAGTCTCAACTTTGGTACTCGGAAGGATCAGGATGGCCAAAATCTTCAGAGAAGAGGGACGTCCTCTTCTTTGGTTGGGAACCCAAAGGCTTCACGCTTCTTGCGGATGTGCTCAGGCATCGGTGGACGCGGGATGTTTCGTGCGATCAGCCAATGCTGACACCTCTTCTGCCACGGAAGCAGGTCGGGTGTTGTGATTTCCCAGTAGATGTCTTCGACCATCTTCTGCCTGGCGGTGCCATCCGATCTACTGGCCGCCTGCTTCGAAATCGTGGGATCCGCGCCATGCTCAAGCAGCCAGTAGGCCGAATCGAATCCCCCTCGTCTTGTGTACCAGCTCAGAACCGTGTCATCGCCCATGCTCAGGCTGGATTCGTTGATGTTCGCGCCGTTCTCAATCAGCGTCTGGATGTTCTTCCACTGGTTCCCACTAAGGAATGCCTGAAGCAGGAGAGTCTCATTGTTGATGTTGCGCGTGTTCGGGTCTCCGCCATGTTTGAGCAGAAGCTCAAGGTAGCTTGGATCGTCCATTTTGGCTGCGTAGACCATCGCATTGTTGAAGTGAATCATCTCTCCATTCATGTGCTTGGACTCACGCACATTAGGATCAGCGCCAGCCTCAAGCAGCGCCCTTAGTCCCGCCAGGCTGCGGGCGCGTAGTGGCCACGCAATCAGTGGTATGCCATCGCGGCGTGCAAAGGAAGAGTCGGGATCTACGCCTTCATCTTTGATCAAGTGGCGGATGGTCTCCGCGTCCCCAGTCTCGGTCGCGACGGCAAGCTGCAACGCTTTGCCGTTGAAATATTCGCCAGCGCCATGTGAAGACGACGCCGCGCAGCCACTGACCATGAGCAAAGTAAGTAGCGCCATGGCGGCGAGCGCAATTTTCCTGAAAACGGTGGTTGAAGGGGGAGAAACTAGTCTCAATTCTCGTCCTCGAAAGGGGGCAGGATGGGCAAGTCTTTAGAGAAGAGGCACGTCTTCTTCTTTGGTTGGGAATCCAAACGCTTCACGCTTCTGCCGGAGGCCGTCCGGCATGGGCGGCCGTGGAATATTCCGAGCGACCAGCCACTGCTGGCATTTCTTCTGCCAGGGCAGGAGATCTGGCGTGGTCACACCCCAATAGATGTGCTCGGCCATGATCATTCGATTGGGCTTGCCCGACGTTTTAGGCGGGGTAAGCATGATCGTCGGATCCGCACCATGCTCCATCAACCAGTACGCATGTTCGAAGGCGCCGCGAGTGGTATACCAGCTCAACACCGTATCGGCGCTTCCCCGATTTGCCTCATTGATGTTCGCACCATTCTCGACCAGGAGTTTGACGTTCTTCCACTGGTTGCCAGAGATGAAGGCTTGGAACAACAAGGTCTCGTTGGCAGAGTTACGAGTGTTGGGATCCCCGCCATGCTTGAGGAGCAGCTCAAGGAAGCGTGGATCGTCCATCTCGGCGGCGTAGACCATCGCGTTGTTGAAGCGGAGTTCGCGACCCTCCACTTGCTTCACCTGACGCGCGTTCGGGTCGGCGCCGTTTTCCAGAAGTGCGCGCAGTCCCTCCAGGTTCCCTGCGCGCAGGGGCCATGCGACCAAGGGGATACCGTCGCGCATGGCGAAGACACTGTCGGGATCGACCCCTTCATTTTTGATCAGGCTGCGAATGGTTTGCATATCGCCGGTTTCGGTCGCTGCAGCCAACTCCAATGCCTTTCCATCGAAGTAGTCGCCGGCGCCATGTGTAGACGATGCAGCGCATCCATTTACCAAGAAAAGTGTGAGCCACGCCGCACTTATGATGGCTTTTGTCATCAAGTTGTGAAGACTGATGCGCATGTTCGTCCTGATGTTGAACCCCTGAAGGCGTGACATTAGCAAAGTGTTCTGCTATTCGATAAGAAGCGCGGCTCGGGGGGATCGCGCACCTTCACTGTGCAATGGAGCTTGCCATGAGCGGTCCCGATATTAAGGCGCGCGCCCGCGCCATCCAGGAACAAAACCTTCTTGTTCAACAGTTGCGTGAAAGCGGCAACGAGAACGAAGCGAATCGTCTGCAGGAAACCTATCACGCGCGGGAGATGTCTGATCTTGCCGCAGATGTCTACCTTTCTGCGAAGGGGGATGGATCGCCACCCACCGGTTGGACCCGAGCGACGAGCGACCCTGCCGCCCTCCGCGCTGCAGGCATAGACATGACCGACGACCAGGTGAGGGACTTCCTTCAGCCGCCCCAGTCTGGCTTCCGTGCCGAGATCTATATTCCCGACAAGCGTGTGTTCGGTGACGATGCCAAACCTGTGGTCGTATACAAGGGGTCAACCGGCAAGATCATCGATCCATTCGCACCGGGCGGGTGGCGCGAGTCGGGCGGGGAGGACTTCCTCAACAATGGTCAGCAGGGCATTGGCATGCGCAGCGATTACTATGATCGCGCCATGGATCTTGCGACCCAGATGAATGACCGCGTCGGCGGCAACTTCGAAATCGCCGGCCACTCCCTCGGCGGCGGCATGGCCTCCGCCGCCTCTGCCGTTACCGGCGTCCGCGCTACCACTTTCAATGCGGCCGGCCTGCACCCCGACACCGCTTCGCGCTACGCAAAGGACAATGGTCTACCGACCTTCAATCCGCAGCAGACGGTGCACACCTACCAGGCCGCTGGCGAGGTGTTGAATGATGTACAGAACGGTATGCAGAAGCTCAGCGACGAGCAGCGCCGGGGCTACGGTGTGCTCGCAAATGAGATGGGAATGCTGCTGAAAGAGCCGGCAATGCAGAAACTGGTCGGCGACAAGCTTCGCGAGATGATGCCGGCGGGGGCGCAGACCTCGGCCGCGCAGTTCGTCGAACAGCTGGCAACCAAGCCTGGGCAGGAGGCGCTGCGGAACATCCCCGTGGCGGCGGGCAAGCTTGAGTTGTTGCTTGACTCCAAGATGGTCGACAAAAGTGACAAGGACGCCAGCATCGTCGACCGCCCGAACGTGGCGGCACCCAGCCAGGTGGCCGAGCTTGCGGGCCCGCTGTCACACGCGCTGCATGCCACTGGCTACGGTATGCGTGGAGGCCGCATCATCGGCGAGCAGGTCGAGCGGGTGGGGGCAGCTGGCGCGCACGTGCTGGACAAGGCGGGCGATGGTGTTGAGGTCGTGCTCAAGACCCAGGGCATGGCGATTGGCCAAGTGGTGAACTTCGGTTCTGCCACCCTGCAGGTCGGCACCAAAGCCGGCACCACTGTGATCGCGTCCGGACGCGAGCTGACCGGCGGCATCGAAGCCACCCTGCATCGGGCCGAATCGCAGGCGCGCTCGGGTGGCATGTCGGCACTGTCGTGGATTACCGACAAGGTCGGCCTGGACAGCGTGTCCGAGCGTCTGGCCAAGGAAGCCGAGCGCACCCGCCACGACGGCGAACACCGGGCACAAAGCGCCACCCGCCACGCGCAGTCCGACGCGGACGGCATCCGTGCGGTGGGCGACCGCAGCGCCGCCGCCATTGGCCACAATGGTCAGTGGGTGGCGGGCAAGCTGCAGAACGGGTTCGCCACCGCCGGCGCCTATGTGGACAGTGGTTACGATCTGGCTGCGTCCCATGTGAAAGGCATCAGCTCGCACGCTCCGGCCGTCTTCGCTACGGTGGGCGGAGCAGGGGCAGGTCTCACCACGGCCGCGGCTACCCACGTGCCGGCGGGGCCGCCACCGCTGGCGCTGCACAACCTCTCAAACCTCGCCAGGTCTGCGCGGGTGATCGAGGGGCTCAGCCCTTCCTTCGGCGAGGCGGCAGCGCGCCACGGCATGGCCGATACCGTCATTCCGAGTCTCGATGCCGAGCTGATCAAGCAGGAAGCGCAGGCGCGCGCGCTGCTGGAGCAGCATGAGCGCATCCAGCACCCGACGGAGAAGCACGCGGCCATCGCCCCCGAGCCGTCCACGCTGGTGGTCGGCATCAACGATCCGGACCACAGGCAGTACCACATGTTCCAAGGCGCCCAAGCCGGGGTGCACGGCATCGATGCCGCCCACAACCGCGTGCCCGACCTGCAGAGTGACCAGCTGGCCGGTGCGCTGGCGGCGAAGGCCACCCAGGAGGGTCTGGAACGCATCGAGCGGGTCGTGCTCAGCGAGGACCGCACCCGCGTGTTCGCGGTGGATACCCAGGACCTCACCTCCGTGCACCGCCACCTGGCCCAGGTGGACGTGGTGGCCGGCCGGCAGCAGCCGCTCAGCGTGAGCACCGAGCAGGTGGCCGAGGTCAACCGCCAGCAGGAGCGCACCGCTGCTGCTCCGGCGCTGGTGGCTGAGCTGGGCGCCGAGCAGCAGCGCGAGCAGGAGCAGCAGGCCGCGCGGCGGATGGGATGAGGCGGGGCAGCTGGGGACCGGCGGGGACGACGGGACCGCCGGGGGCTGGAACAGCTGGAACAGCTGGTACCAGGGTAGCGCCGACTGTTAGTCGGCTGCCCGGTCAAGCAGCCGACTAACAGTCGGCGCTACCTCCGGCCTGAGGCTTTTGTCCATTGGGCTGCCACGCCCCGGGTTCCATCCGGTGCCGCCAATGCGGTACAGTCCCCGGGTGTCCATTCTGACGACCCCGCATACCCTTTCTTCCGCTCGCCGTGGTTGGCGATGGTGGCCTGTTGCCGTCGTCCGTCCCGCCACCGCCGTTTCCCGGAAGGAAAGTCGTCTTGATCACGCTCGAGCAGTTCCAGCAGCAGGCCGCTGAAGGCCACACCCGCATCCCCGTCGTCCGTGAAGTGCTGTCCGACCTGGACACGCCGCTTTCGGTCTATCTGAAGCTCGCCGACGGCCCGCACACCTATTTGTTCGAATCGGTCGAAGGCGGCGAACGCTTCGGGCGCTACTCCATCATCGGCCTGCCGGCCCGCCGCGTGTACGCCTTCCACGGCCACACCCTGACCGTCAGCGAAGCTGGGCAGGTGGTGGAAACCCGTGACGTGGCCGACCCGTTCACCGAAGTCGAGGCGCTGCGCAGCGCCCATTCGGTGCCCAAGCTGGCCGGCCTGCCGGGCTTCACCGGCGGGTTGGTGGGCTGGTTCGGGTTCGAGTGCATCGGCTATATCGAACCGCGGCTGGCCCCGCCGCGCGGCCGCGATGAGCTGGGTACGCCGGACATCCTGCTGCTGCATTCCGAAGAGCTGGCTGTGTTCGACAACCTCAAGGGCCGTCTCTACCTGATCGTCCACGCCGATCCGGGCCAGCCCGGCGCATGGGATGAGGCACAGGCGCGGCTGGACGGTCTGGTGGCCAAGCTCCGCGCCCCCGGCGCGGGCTATCCGGCACCCATCACCCGCGACGTACTGGACGAAAACGACTTCGTGTCCGGCTTCACCCGCGAAGGCTTCATTGCCGCCGTAGACAAATCCAAGGAATACATCCGCGCCGGTGACATCTTCCAGGTGGTGCTGAGCCAGCGCCTGAGCGTGCCGTTCAAGGCGCGTCCGGTGGATGTGTACCGTGCGCTGCGCGCGCTGAATCCGTCGCCGTACATGTATTTCCTCGACACCGGCGACGTGCAGGTGGTCGGCTCCTCGCCGGAAATCCTGGTGCGCCTGCAGGATGGTGAAGTGACCGTGCGCCCGATCGCCGGAACCCGCCCGCGCGGCGCCACGGTGGAAGAAGACAACGCGCTGGAAGCCGAACTGCTGGCCGATCCGAAGGAACGCGCCGAGCACCTGATGCTGATCGACCTGGGCCGCAACGATGCGGGTCGCGTCTCCAAGGCCGGCACCGTGGAAGTGTGCGAGCAGTTCGTGATCGAACGCTACAGCCATGTGATGCACATCGTCAGCGAAGTCACCGGGCAGCTGCAGCCCGGCCTGAGCTATGCCGACGTGCTGCGCGCCACGTTCCCGGCCGGCACGGTCAGCGGCGCGCCGAAGATCCGTGCGCTGGAAGTCATCCGCGAACTGGAACCGATCAAGCGCAACGTGTACGCCGGCAGCATCGGCTACATCGGCTGGCACGGCGATGCCGACACCGCGATCGCCATCCGTACCGCGGTGATCAAGGACGGTCGCCTGCACGTGCAGGCCGGTGCCGGCATCGTCTACGACTCGGACCCGGGCAAGGAATGGGACGAGACCATGAACAAGGGCCGCGCGCTGTTCCGTGCCGTCGCCCAGGCCGCCAAGGGTCTTTGAGGTCTACGTGCCGTGGCCCAGGCCACGGTGTTCACTGCATCCATCACCCGACAAGGATCAACCGCATGAAGCTGCTGCACGCACTGCTGCTGTCGTCGACACTGGCCATGGTGGCCCCGAGCGCGTGGGCGCAGGCCAATACCGTACCGTCCGAACCGCACCTGCTGGTCAAGGGGAACGCCAGCCGCACCGTGCTGCCAGACCGTTTCGTGGTGAAGATAGCGCTGGAGTCGGTGGACATGCAGACCGATATCGCCCGAAAGCGCGTGCAGGCCAACGGCGAGCGGGTGATGCAACTGTTTACCCAGCATGGCGCCATCGCCGATACGGTGCGCGCTGACAATCTCAGCATCGAGCCGTCCACGCGCTACGACGACGGCAAGGACGTTTTTGAAGGCACGGCCGTAAGCCGCGACCTAGAAGCCGCGTTCCCGACCGCCCAGGCCCTGCAGGCTTTTCTCGGCGAATTGAAAGCCAGTCGCGAAGTACAGGTGAGCACCGCCACGCCGACCTACTCCGGCGCAGCCCGCGTGCGTGCCGAGCTCAAGGCCGAAGCGGCGGCACAGACGCGTGCGTCGGCCAAGGGGCTCGCCGACGCCTATGGCGCGCGGATCACCGGGCTGTACAGCATCTCCGACGTGGCTCCGAGCTTCGCCTACGGTGTCCAGGCAGGCACCTGGCCAACCGCGCCCGGCGCACCGGACCGTGGGGACTACGCCGAAGGCCGCTCGCTGGATCGAGTGCAGGTCACGGGCAGCCGCGCCCCCGCGCCCGCCGCGGTGGGCGAACTGCTCGCCGCCGCCCCCATCACGTACACCGAAAACGTGTACGCCATTTTCCTCATCAAAGACGGATCCTGACCATGTTGTTGATGCTCGACAACTACGACAGCTTCACCTACAACCTCGTGCAGTACCTGCAGACGCTGGGCGCCGAAGTGAAGGTGGTGCGCAATGACGCGTTGAGCGTCGATGAAATCGCTGCGCTCGCGCCCGAGCGCATCGTGATCTCGCCCGGCCCGTGCACGCCCAACGAAGCGGGCGTGTCATTGGAGCTGATCCGGCGGCTCGGGCCGACCACGCCGATCCTCGGCGTATGCCTGGGCCACCAGGGCATCGGCCAGGTGTACGGCGGCGATGTGATCCGCGCCGGCACCATCATGCACGGCAAGACCTCGCCGATCCGCCACCTGGGCAAGGGCGTGTTCGCCGGCCTGCCGGACCGCTACCAGGCTACCCGCTACCACTCGCTGGTGGTCGACAAGACCACGCTGCCTGACTGCCTGGAAGTCACGGCCTGGACCGAGAACGAGGACGGCACGATCGAAGAGATCATGGGTCTGCGCCACCGGGAGTACCCAGTGGAAGGCGTGCAGTTCCATCCCGAATCGATCCTCACCGAGCACGGCCACGCCCTGCTGAAGAACTTCCTGCAGCGCTGAGGCGCCGCATCCGTACTGCAAAGGAATCCACATGACCTTCTCCCCCCAGGAAGCCCTGCAACGCACCATCGAACACCGCGAGATTTTCTTCGACGAGATGGTCGACCTGATGCGCCAGGTGATGCGCGGTGAAGTCTCGCCGGTGATGACCGCCGCGATCCTCACCGGCCTGCGGGTCAAGAAGGAAACCGTCGGCGAGATCGCGGGCGCGGCCACGGTGATGCGCGAGCTGGCGCTGGCCGTGCCGGTTGAAGACCGCACCCACCTGATCGATATCGTCGGTACCGGTGGCGATGGCTCGCATACCTTCAACATCTCCACCTGCGCGATGTTCGTGGTGGCCGCCGCCGGGGCCAAGGTCGCCAAGCACGGCAACCGCAGCGTGTCGTCCAAGTCCGGCAGCGCCGATGCGGTCGAAGCGCTGGGCGCGATCATCGAACTGCGTCCGGAGGAGGTGGCCCGCGCGATCAGTGAAACCGGCATCGGCTTCATGTTCGCGCCGATGCATCACCCCGCCATGAAGGTAGTGGCGCCGGTGCGGCGCGAAATGGGCGTGCGCACGATCTTCAACATCCTCGGTCCGCTGACCAACCCGGTCGGTGCCACCAACGTGCTGATGGGTGTGTTCCATCCGGACCTGGTCGGTATCCAGGCGCGCGTGCTGCGCGAGCTGGGGGCCGAGCGCGCCATGGTGGTGTGGGGCCGTGACAACATGGATGAGATCTCGCTCGGCGCCGGTACCCTGGTCGGCGAGCTGCGCGACGGCAAGGTGCGTGAATACGAAATCCATCCGGAGGATTTCGGCATTGCCATGTCGGCCAGCCGCAACCTGAAGGTCGGCGGCCCGGAGGAATCGATCGCCATGCTGTTGGGGGTGCTCGACAACGAAGCGGGTCCGGCGCTGGATATCGTGGCGCTCAACGCCGGCGCCGCGCTGTACGTGGCCGGGGTGGCCAGCAGCATTGCGGACGGCCTGGCCCGCGCCCGTGCGGCCATCGCCGACGGGAGCGCACGCCAGCGCATGCAGGATTACGTGGATGCGACCCAGCGCATCCGCCGCGCGGGCTGAGCCCGATTTCACGCTTTGCTGTGGGCTGGCCGATAATGGCCGGCCTGAAGGACCCCGAACGACATGAGCGACAAGAGCGACATCCTCGAGACCATCCTGGCCCGCAAGGCCGAAGAAGTGGCCGAGCGCCGTGCGCGGGTCCCGCTGGAAGCGCTGCAGGCGCGCCTGGCCGAGGCCCCGCCGGTGCGCGGCTTCGCCGACGCGCTGCGCGCGGCGATCGCGGCCGGCGACCCGGCGGTGATCGCCGAGGTGAAGAAGGCCAGCCCCTCCAAGGGTGTGATCCGACCGGACTTCCACCCGGCCGACATCGCGGTGAGCTATGAGTTTGGCGGCGCCAGCTGCCTGTCGGTGCTGACCGACGTGGACTTCTTCCAGGGCGACGACGCCTACCTGCAGCAGGCACGCGGGGCCTGCACCCTGCCGGTGCTGCGCAAGGACTTCGTGATCGATGCCTACCAGGTGTACGAAGCACGGGTGCTGGGCGCCGACTGCATCCTGTTGATCGTGGCCGCGCTGGAAGACCGCCAGCTGGCCGAGCTGTCCGACCTGGCGATGCAGCTGGGCATGGATGTGCTGGTGGAAGTGCACGACATCGACGAGCTGGAGCGCGCCATCCAGGTGCCGGTACCGCTGATCGGGATCAACAACCGCAACCTGCGTACCTTCGAGGTGTCGCTGCAGACCACCCTGGACATGCGCCAGGCGGTGCCGCGCGACCGCCTGCTGGTGACCGAGAGCGGCATCCTCGGGCCCGATGACGTGGCGCTGATGCGGGGCAACGGGATCAACGCCTTCCTCGTCGGCGAGGCCTTCATGCGGGTGGAAGAGCCCGGCGAGGGCCTGCGTCAGCTATTCTTCAACGCATGACTGCGACCTACCCGACTCCGCACGACGACGCGCCGCTGGTGGTGTTCGACTTCGACCACACCCTGTACGACGGCGATTCCGGCAGCCACCTGTTCGCGTCGCTGATCAAGCGCAACCCGTTGCGGCTGCTCGCTGCGCTGCTGGTAACGCCGGTGGCGGGGCCGCTGGTGGCGATGTTGCCGACCCGGCGTACCGGCATTTCGGTCTATGTCTGGATCGCCACGTTCGGGTTGCACCGTGCGCGCGAGTTCAACCGCGTGATCGACGCTTACGTGATCAAGCACGAGGCGCAGCTGCGCGCCAAGCTGCTGCCGGAGGCGCTGGCGGTGTTCGCCGCGCACCGGGCGCAGGGCGACCGGGTGGTGGTGGCGACCGGCGCGCCGCCGGAGCTGGCCCGCGCCATCCTGGCGTTTGTCGCCCATCAGGGCGTGCCGGTGATCGGCAGTGAAGTGGGCCCGCGCTTCGGTGCGGTTGGTGCCACGCGCCATTGCCACAACGAAGAGAAGATGCGCATGCTGCGCGAGCGCGGCTATGGCGACATCGATGTGGCCTATTCGGACAGCACCGCGGACCTGCCGTTGCTGCTGGCAGCGAAGGAGCCGGTGGTGGTGAACCCGAAGGTGTCCAAGGTCGCGTACTTCCGCCAGGTGCTGAAGCCCGGCACGCGGATCCTCAACTGGGGTTGCGTGGATCGCGGCGGCGACCGCTGAGGCGTATCGACCAACGGTCGATACCTACCGTTGGCGCGCCTTGCCGGTATGCGCAGCGGGCGCCCCGGCCACGCGCCGGTAGCGCCCCCGGCCACATCCCGGTAGCGCCCTACCGTTGGTAGGGCGACGGCGCACCGCGCCGCGCTTTTACCCCGCCAGCCAACCGCGCACCGCGCCGCCGATCTGGTACAGGCTGATCGACAGCACCAGCACGCCCACGGCCACCAGCACCCAGCGCTCCTTGACCCGCTTCACCAGCACCGCCGCCAGAGGCGCGGCCATCATGCCGCCGATCAGCAGGCCGGCCACGATGTTCAGGTACTGCAGGCCCATCGACAGCAGGAAGGTGATCGACACCGCCAGGGTCACCACGAACTCGGCGGCATTCACCGTGCCAATGGTCGTGCGCGCCTGGCCGCCACGGGCGAGCAGGGTAGAGGTGGCCACCGGGCCCCATCCGCCGCCGCCACTGGCGTCCAGCAGCCCGGCGAAGAAGCCCAGCACCGGGACCCGCTTCACTTCCTGGCGCGGCACCAGCCGCCCGGCCGCGCGCAGCAGGATGAAGATGGCCAGGATCAGCAGGTACCCGTAAATGAAGGGACGGATCGCCTCGCCTGGCAGCTGGGTCAGCACATAGGCGCCGACCACGCCGCCCACCGCGCCGGGCAGGGCCAGGCGCAGGAACAGCCGCTTGTCCACATTGCCGGCCACCAGGTGCGAAACGCCGGATGCGCCTGTCGTGAACACCTCGGCGGTGTGCACGCTTGCGCTGACCGCAGCCGGTGGCAGGCCCATGCTGAGCATCACCGACGAGGACACCAGCCCGAAGGCCATGCCCAGCGCGCCGTCGACCAGCTGCGCGCCAAGACCGATCAGGATGAACCAGTAGAATTCGCTGCCAGGAGTCATGCCATCACCCTAACGGCAACGCGTGAAAGACGCTGTCATGCCCGTCGGTAGCGCCGGCCGTTGGCCGGCAACCGGAATCAGCGGGTGCCGTACAGGACCACCGTCTTGCCGCGGGCGTGCAGCAGCCCGTCGCTCTGCAGCTTCTTCAGCACCCGTCCGGCCATTTCACGCGAGCAGCCGACCAGCCGCGCCAGCTCCTGGCGGGACACGCGCAGCTGGGTGCCCTGCGGGTGGCTCATGGCTTCCGGTTCGCGGGCCAGGTCGTGCAGGGTCCGTACGATCCGGTCGGTGACGTCCAGGAAGGCCAGCCGGCTGGCCTTGCGGCTGGTGTCGAGCAGGCGCTTGGACACCTGCTGGCCCAGCGCGTACAGCAGCCGCGGGGCGTCGGTGGAGAGCGGCCCCAGGAACAGCTGGTGCAGGCGCTCGTAGCTGATCTCGGCCAGCTCGCAGGGGGTACGGGTGCGCAGGATCACCTCCCGGCGTTCGGTTTCCACGAACAGGCCCATCTCGCCCACGAACTCGCCCGAGCCGAAGTAGCCCAGGACCAGTTCGCGGTCGTCCTCTTCCTCGGCAATTATGGAGACCGAGCCGCTGATCACGTAGTACAGGGTGCCGGCGGGGTCGCCGGGACGGAAGACATCGGTGCGGGCCGGGTAGCGGCGTCGGTGGCTGTGGGCCAGAAAGCGATCTATGGTGGCGATGTCCAGGGCCAATGGACTCGTGGCAAGGCGCACAGATGACACGTTGAGGCGCTCCCTTTGCTCATGAACAATTCACGGCTATGTGCCGCGAGCTTAACGATCAGGGTTGTGAAGGGCAAACCCCAACACACCAACTTGTTTCAATGCAAGTTTCGCCCTCGATCAGTTTGCCCCATAATTGATCCTTTCCCACCACACACAGGATCGACCGCCGTGGTCAAGCCGTTGCCTCGCCTGAGGTTGCAGGGTTTCAACAACCTCACCAAGGCGCTGAGCTTCAACATCTATGACGTGTGTTACGCGCGCACCGAAGAGGAGCGCCAGCGTTACATTGAATACATCGATGAAGAGTACAACGCCGATAGGCTGACTCAAATCTTGACCGATGTCGCCGAGATCATCGGCGCCAACATCCTCAACGTCGCGCGCCAGGACTACGATCCGCAGGGCGCTTCGGTGACGATCCTGATCTCCGAAGAGCCGGTGATCGACAAGAAGCTGGCGGGCAAGGAGTTGATCTCCGATGCCGTGGTAGCGCACATGGACAAGAGCCACATCACTGTCCATACCTACCCCGAGACCCACCCGCAGGAAGGCATCGCGACGTTCCGCGCGGACATCGACGTGGCTACCTGTGGCGTGATTTCGCCGCTGAAGGCGCTGAACTACCTGATCGAGAGCCTGGAATCGGACATCGTGATCATGGACTACCGCGTCCGTGGCTTCACCCGTGACGTGAAGGGCAAGAAGCACTACATCGATCACAAGATCAACTCGATCCAGAACTTCCTGGCCAAGAACATCAAGTCGCGGTACGAGATGTTCGACGTCAACGTCTACCAGGAAAACATCTTCCACACGAAGATGCACCTGAAGGACTTCGACCTGGACCAGTACCTGTTCGAGGAGAAGGCCAAGAACATCTCGTTCAAGGAACGCATGAAGATCGAAGCGCTGCTCAAGCGCGAGATCGAAGAGCTGTTCCACGGCCGCAACCTGTCCGAGTAAGACCACGCGGAATCGTCCGGGCCCCGGCCCGGACGACGCTGCACCAGGCGGGACGTCCCGCCCTGTGGAACATCTGTTTTGCGCAGAATCATTGTTCCACGGCATGCTACCGATGACGGTCCGGTGTGAAGACACCGGGCCGTTTTGCTTTTGTTTAGGAGGCACTCCCATGCCCTGGATCTACCTGCTGCTCGCCGGCATCTTCGAAATCGGCTTCGCGATCGGAATGAAATACTCGGACGGCTTCAGCAAGCCGCTGCCCACCCTCGCCACGGTTGGGGCGGCATTGGTAAGCCTGTATCTGATGAGCCAGGCGATGAAATCGATCCCGGTGGGCACCGCCTACGCGATCTGGACCGGCATCGGTGCGCTGGGCGTGGCCACGCTGGGGATCTTCCTGTTCGGCGACAGCGCCTCGGCGCCGCGGCTGGCCTGCATCGGCCTGATCGTGGCCGGTGTGATCGGGCTCAAATTGGTCTCCGGTTGATCCGGTAGCGCCGGCCGTTGGCCGGCCCTCCTGGACGTTGACGGATTGCATCGGCCGGCCAACGGCCGGCGCTACCCGTGCCTGTTATAGCCGGTACGCGATGGTCTTCATGGCCTTGGACGCCAAGGCCATCACGCCCGGGATCGGGAATGGCAGCTTCCGCGCGCCGGCATGCTCGGCATGGTCGGCATGGCGCGCCTCGTCGATCTTCATCACCTTGAGGATCTCGCGGCTGCGCTGGTCGACCGGGGGCAGGGTGTCCAGGTGTTCGTCCAGGTGGGCTTCCACCTGGCGCTCGGTTTCCACCACGAAGCCCAGGTTCCAGCCATCCCCGCGCAGCCCGGCCAGGGTGCCGATGGTGTAGCTGCCGGCGTACCAGATCGGGTTGAACAGGCTGGGTCGGCTGTCCAGCTCGCGCAGGCGCTGGGCGCACCAGGCCAGGTGATCGGTTTCTTCCTGGGCCGCTTCCAGCAGGTGGGCACGGGTTCCGGGCTCCCGGGCCACTGCGGCCTGGCCGAAGTACAGGCCCTGCGCGCAGACTTCGCCGACATGGTTGATCCGCATCAGCCCGGCCGCATGGCGGCGGGCAGGTGCGGGCATGGGCACGTCCGGGGTCGCCGCGGCCGGGTAGGGGCGGCTTGCCGGCGGGTTCCCGAACACCGTGTCCAGCGCGCGCTGGGCCTCGGTCAGCAGGTGGTCGAGCGGGGTGATCTGGCGGAGCGCGGTCATGCGGTTGGGCGTTGCAGCGGGGGAGGACTCGATTCTGGCCCCCCGGGGGCGCCCTGCCAACCCGCAGCGGGGGCGATTTGCATGTGCGGGGGTTGGCCGGTACAATCCCGCCTCTTCACAACGCGTGGCAGAGTTCCGGCCGTTCCATGGCCGCAATGAGCCCGACCTACCTGAGTTCTTTCATGAGCACTTTCACTGCAAAGTCCGAGACCGTCCAGCGCGACTGGTATCTCGTCGACGCTTCCGGCAAGACGCTGGGCCGTCTGTCCACCGAGCTGGCCCGCCGTCTGCGCG
>Ga0213821_1000233_pt1 | contig 39060 bp, 30 predicted proteins | sample MC6MC0909MG_FD_179894 | JGI IMG/M metagenome (GOLD analysis project Ga0213821, IMG submission 179894) | Enriched soil aggregate microbial communities from Iowa State University, Ames, United States - MC6-MC0909-MG | ecosystem: Environmental > Terrestrial > Soil > Unclassified | place: USA: Iowa...
AAGAACACCACCATCCCGACCAAGGCCTCGCAGGTGTTCTCCACCGCCGAGGACAACCAGTCGGCGGTGACCGTGCACGTGCTGCAGGGTGAGCGCGAACAGGCCCGCTACAACAAGTCGCTGGCGAAGTTCGACCTGTCCGGCATCGAGCCGGCCCCGCGCGGCCTGCCGCAGGTGGAAGTGTCCTTCGACATCGACGCCAACGGCATCCTGCACGTGTCGGCCAAGGACAAGAAGACCAACAAGGAACAGAAGGTCGAGATCAAGGCCGGTTCGGGCCTGTCCGAGGACGAGATCGCGCGCATGGTCGCCGACGCCGAAGCCAACCGCGAAGAAGACAAGAAGTTCCACGAGCTGGTCCAGGCCCGCAACCAGGCCGACGCGCTGATCCACGGTACCCGTACCGCGATCACCGAACACGGCAGCAAGGTCGGTGGCGACGTCATCGGCAAGGTCGAGGCGGCCCTGGCCGACCTGGAAACGGCGATGAAGGGCGACGACAAGGCACAGATCGAAGCCAAGTCGAAGACGCTGGAAGAAGCCGGCCAGGCGCTGTTCGCGGCCGCTGCCGCGGGCGAGCAGGGTGGTGGCGCTCCGGGTGCCGACGCCGGTGCCGCAGGCAACGGTGGCGCGCACGACGACGTGGTCGACGCCGAGTTCACCGAAGTCAAGGACGACAAGAAGTCCTGATCCGGACAGCCGACGGGACGTTGCGCAGGCAACGTCCCGTTGTCGCATCCCTGAACGCCTGACTGCCGGAACCCGATCCAAGCCATGAGCAAGCGCGATTACTACGAGGTGCTGGGCGTTTCCCGCACCGCGACCGAAGAAGAACTGAAGAAGTCCTATCGCCGCTGTGCGATGAAGTACCACCCGGACCGCAACCCGGGCGACAGTGCCGCCGAAGCCTCCTTCAAGGAGTGCAAGGAAGCCTACGAAACCCTGTCCGATGCCAACAAGCGCCGTATGTACGACGCGCACGGCCATGCCGCTTTCGAGCACGGCATGGGCGGTGGCGGCGGCCCGGGCGGCCCGGACATGGGCGACATCTTCGGCGACATCTTCGGCAACATCTTCGGTGGCGCCGGTGGTGGTCCGCGCCAGGCCCGTCGCGGTGCCGATGTCGGCTACGTGATGGAACTGGACCTGGAAGAAGCGGTGCGCGGCATCGAGCGCCGTATCGAAATCCCCACCCTGGCCGAGTGCGACGACTGCAACGGCAGTGGCTCGGAAGACGGCAAGGTCGAAACCTGCAGCGTCTGCCGTGGCCAGGGCCAGGTGCGCATCCAGCGTGGCATCTTCGCCATGCAGCAGGCCTGCCACAACTGCAACGGCCGTGGCCAGATCATCCAGACCCCCTGCAAGACCTGCCACGGCAACGGTCGCGTGGAGGAAGACAAGGTGTTGTCGGTGAAGGTGCCTGCCGGCGTCGATACCGGCGACCGCATCCGCCTGGCTGGCGAAGGCGAGGCCGGTCCGGCCGGCACGCCGCCGGGCGACCTGTACGTGGAAGTGCGGGTGCGCGAGCACGCGATCTTCCAGCGCGATGGCGACGACCTGCATTGCGAAGTGCCGATCCGGATCTCGCAGGCCGCGCTGGGCGACACCGTGCGCGTGGCAACCCTGGGCGGGTATGCGGAAATCCGCATTCCGGCCGAAACCCAGACCGGCAAGCTGTTCCGCCTGCGCGGCAAGGGCGTGCGTTCGGTGCGCAGCCGCAGTGAAGGCGACCTGTACTGCCGCGTGGTGGTGGAAACCCCGGTCAACCTGACCAGCGAACAGCGCAAGCTGCTGGAGCAGTTCGAGACCACCTTCACCGGCGAGGAAGCGCGCAAGCATTCGCCCAAGTCGGCCACGTTCATCGATGGCGTGAAGGGTTTCTGGGACCGCATGACCTCGTAAGCGGGGATGGTTCCATCGGTAACGAAAAACGCCGGGCACGTCCCGGCGTTTTTTGTGCGCGATTCAACCCGTGGGTCTCGACGCAACCGGTGGAACGGTGTGGCTTCGGAACGGTGTGGCCTGATTCACGCGGTAGGTACCGACCGTTGGTCGGTACGCTCTAAAATGGGCCATGAACGATTCCCTCGAAAGCCATCTGGTCCATGGGCGCCGCCAGCGCCCGGACGGTCCGTCGCCGGTCGACGTCATCTCGGTGCAGTCGCAGCTGGTCTACGGCCATGCCGGCAACAGCGCGGCGGTGCCACCGCTGCGCGCGCTCGGCGTGCGCGTGGCCGAAGTGCCGACCACGCTGCTGAGCAACGCGCCCTTCTACCCGACCACGCGCGGGCGGGTGCTGCCCGCCGATTGGTTCGCCGACCTGCTGCTCGGCGCTGAAGAACGGGGCCTGCCGGCGCGCGCGAAGATGCTGGTGTCCGGCTACTTCGGCAGCGTTGGCAACGGCGCCGCCTTCGCCGACTGGCTCGCGCGCGTGCTGCCGGCATCGCCGCAGCTGCGCTATTGCCTGGATCCGGTGATCGGCGACACCCACACCGGCCCCTACGTGGAGCCGGGGTTGGAAACCATCTTCGCCGAGCGCCTGCTGCCGCACGCCTGGCTGGTAACGCCGAACGCGTTCGAGCTGGGTCGCCTGACCGGCATGCCGAGCCTGGCCGAAGCCGATGCCATCGCCGCGTCGAAGGCGCTGCTGGCCCGGGGCCCCGAATGGGTGCTGGCCCACAGCGTCGGCGGTGACCCGGGTGAGCTGGTGACGCTGGCGGTCAGCCGCGACGCGATCTGGCGCTGGACCTCGCCGCACCTGCCGGTGGACGTGGCCGGTACCGGCGATGTGCTCATGTCGCTGCTGGTGGCGTTCCTGCTGCGCGGTGAGCGCTTCGAGCAGGCGCTGTCGCGTTCCATCTCCGGCGTGCATGCCGCGCTGGAAGCCACCCTGGCCAACGAGCATGAAGAGTTCGATGTGCTTGCCGCTGCGCCGGCAGCGCTGGCGCAACCGCATCGGTTCCGCGCCGAGCGGCTGGCGTGAGCCTGCGCCCGGTCGTCGGCATCGTCGGCAGTGCAGGCGCCTACGGGCGGTGGCTGCGTACCTTCCTGGAGCAACGGATGGGGCTGGAAGTGATCGGGCATGACCCGGCCGATCCGCAGTCGCATGATCCGGAAACCCTGCTGGCGCGCGCCGAGGTGCTGGTGTTCTCAGCTCCCATCCGGCACACGCCGGCGCTGATCGCAGAGTACGTTGCCCGTTCGGCCGGTCGCGAAGCCGGTCGGCTGTGGCTGGACGTGACCTCGGTCAAGAGCGAACCGGTGGCGGCCATGCTGCGCTCTCAGGCCGAGGTGGTGGGCCTGCATCCGATGACGGCACCGCCCAAGGCGCCCACCCTGAAGGGCAGGGTGATGGTGGTATGCGAAGCGCGCCTGTCGCGGTGGCAGCCGTGGGTGACCGGGCTGTGTGCAGCGCTGGAGGCCGAATGCGTGCAGGCCAGCCCCGAGCACCACGACCAGGTGATGGCACTGGTGCAGGCGATGGTGCACGCCACGCACCTTGCGCAGGCCGGAGTGTTGCGCGGCTATGCCGCGCATCTGGGCCCGCTGCAGGACCTGATGCCGTACCGGTCGGCCTCGTTCGAACTGGATACCGCGATCATCGCGCGGATCCTGTCGATGAACCCGGCGATCTACGAGGACATCCAGTTCGGCAACCCGCACGTGGCGCCGATGCTGGACCGCCTGCTGGAGCAGCTGCAGCGCCTTCGTGACCAGGTCGTGCAGGGCGATGATGCGGCGCGCGCCGCGTTCCGCCAGCAGCTGCTCGCGGACAACCGCGCGCATCAGGGTGACGCACTGCTGGCCGACGGCAACTACACCTTTGAACGGGTCGGCTACCTGCTGGCGGACCTGACCGAGCGCAATGCTATCAGCGTGCACCTGCCGGAAGACCGTCCGGGCTCGCTGCGCGAGCTGCTGCATGTGTTCGAACGGCACGGCGTCAGCCTGGCCTCGATCCATTCATCGCGCACGCCGGGCGGGGAAGTGCACTTCCGAATGGGATTCGTGGCCGGCAGCAGCCTGCAGGCCCTGCAGCGCGCTGCGGTGGAGATCGACGCCACCGGCATCGGGCGGGTGCTGCCACGCTGACGCAGTGCTGCATTCATCCACAGGGGGTGTGGATGACATGCGGACAAGCGTGTGGATAACCGTGCGCAGGGCCGGTGGCACAAGGCTGTCAAGATGGCTGGCGATTAATTGACCAGCGCCGCACGACCAACGGTCGTGCGCTACCGGCGGCACGGCATCATGCTGGCGCCAGCGGTCCGCGCGCGCCCGCCGCCATTCCCGCCCGGTACCGAACGCCTCAAAACCCGCGCGGTAGGTACCGACCGTTGGTCGGTACGCCTCAAATCGTCAGCGTCAACCCGCCACCTTCGAGACGGAACACGCGTCCATCACGCACCAGACGCTGCCCATCGTCCAGCTCATAGCGCACCTGCGGTTCGGCCGCGTCAGCCTGTGCACCCGACGGCTCACTCTTGAACTCGATGATCACGTAATCCTTGCCATCGGCGTCGATGGCGGGGAACTGTCGAAACGACATGCAACACCTCCTGCGGGAACCATGGACCGTGGCCACGATGCGATCCCCCGCGTTAGCGGTGTGTCATCAATCGATGAACTGCAGCTTCGCCAGTTCAGCGTACAGCCCGCCTTCGGCCAGCAGTTCCGCATGCGTGCCCTGCGCCACGATGCGGCCGTGGTCCATCACCACGATCCGGTCGGCCTTGAGCACGGTGGCCAGGCGGTGCGCGATCACCAGCGTGGTGCGACCGGCCATCAGCCGTTCCAGCGCCTGCTGCACCGCGCGTTCACTCTGCGCGTCCAGCGCACTGGTGGCTTCGTCCAGCAGCAGGATGGGTGCGTCCTTCAGCAGGGCGCGTGCGATCGCGATGCGTTGCTGCTGGCCACCGGACAGGCGCGCTCCGCGTTCGCCCAGTTCGCTCAGGTAACCCTCCGGCAGCGCCTGCAGGAAGTCGTCGGCCTCGGCCGCGGCTGCCGCGCGCTGCACCTCGTCGTTGCTGGCTTCCAGCCGGCCGTAACGGATGTTGTCCAGCGCGCTGCTGGCGAAAAGGGTGGGCTGCTGCGGTACCAGCGCCATCTGCGCGCGCAGCTCCGCCGGATCGACCCGGCGCACGTCCACGCCGTCCACCTGCACGCTGCCGGCCGCCGGATCGTGGAACCGCAGCAGCATCGACAGCACGGTGCTCTTGCCGGCGCCTGAAGGCCCCACCAGCGCCACGGTTTCGCCGGGACGGACATGCAGGTCGAAATGTTCCAGCGCGGCGGTATCCGGGCGCTGCGGGTAGTGGAAGACCACGTCCTGGAAGCGGATCTCGCCGCGCAGCGGCTGCGGCAGCGGCAGCGGGTCGGCGGGACGGGTGATTTCGACCTCTTCCTGCAGCAGCTCGGCGATCCGGCCCATGCCACCGGAGGCGCGCTGCAGTTCGTTCCAGACTTCGGCCAGCGCCCCGACCGAGCCGCCACCGATCAGCGCGTACAGCACGAACTGGCCCAGCGTGCCGGCGCTCATGCGGCCGTCGATCACATCATGCGCGCCCAGCCACAGCACGCCCACGATCGCGCCGAACACCAGCACGATCGCGGTGGCGGTGACCAGCGACTGCGCGGCGATGCGGCGCCGCGCGGCGCGGATCGATTCGCCCAGTGCGGCGTTGAAGCGGCCGCGCTCGTACGGCTCGCGCGCATGCGCCTGCACCGTGCGCACCGCGCCCAGGGTTTCCGCAGCGAGGCTGTTGGCGTCGGCGATGCGGTCCTGGCTCGCGCGCGAAATGCCGCGCAGGCGGCGCGCGCCGATGATGATCGGCAGCACGGCCAGTGGAATACCCACCAGCGACCAGGCGGCGAGGCGCGGACTGGTCACGAACAGCATCACCAGGCTGCCCACCACCGTGACGCTGCTGCGCAGGGCCACGGACATGGTGGAGCCGATCACGCTGCGCAGCAGTTCGCTGTCGGCGGTCAGGCGCGACACCAGCTCGCCGCTGCGGCTGCGGTCATGGAATCCGGCGCCCAGTGCGATCAGGTGCGCGTACAGGCGGCTGCGCAGGTCGGCCACCACCTTTTCGCCGAGCAGCGACACGAAGAAGAAGCGCGCGGCGGTGGCCAGCGCCAGCACCACCGCGACCAGGAACAGCAGCGCGAAGGCACGGTTGATCTGCCCGTCGCTGTTGAAGCCATGGTCGATCATCTGCTTCACCGCCGGCGGCAGGCTCAGCGTGGCTGCCGAAGACACTGCCAGCGCCACCAGCCAGGCGGCGAACAACCCGCCGTGGCGGCGCACGAACGGCCACAGCGTGCCCAGGCTGCCGAGGCGGCGCAGGGCGGGGGCCGGCGAAGGCACGGGCGGGGTCTGTGGATCAGTCATGGGCAAAACCTGGTTCGGTGCGTGCATGCACCCGGATACGATCACGGGTGGCGTCGCGAAGGCGGATTTTCAACGGGTCGACCTGGTCGGCCGGCAGCCGCACCTGCAGTTCCACCCCGGACGCGGTGAAGGCTTCATCCAGCTTGTCGGCCAGGTGCAGCGCCAGCGCCGCATGCAGCGCGCCCAGGTCCTCGAAGCCGGCCTTCACGGTCAGCTCGGCCAGTGCCACCAGCGGCAGCCGGGGCGCGGTGCGCAGGCATTCGGCGGCGGTCCCGCCATAGGCCCGCACCAACCCCCCAGCGCCCAGCTTGATGCCGCCGTACCAGCGGATCACCACCACCATCACCCGGTCGAAGCCCTGGCCATCGATCGCCGCCAGGATCGGGCGACCAGCGGTGCCCGCCGGTTCGCCATCGTCGCTGGAGCGGTACTCGTTGCCATGCCGGTAGGCCCAGCAGTTGTGCGTGGCGTCGGCCACCGCCACCTGCTGCAGGAACGCCAGCGCGTCGCCGGGCGCGTCGATCGGTGACGCGTGCGCGATGAAGCGACTGTGTTTGATGTCCAGGCTGTGGCTGACGGTGGTGGCGAGCGTATCGGGCATCGGCGTCATTGTAGCGCCGGCCACCCTCTGCGCCGGGTACGGCCCGGCTCAGGGATCGAGCAGGGCGCGCAGGTCGCCCGGTATGCGTGCTTCCGGGTAATGCTGCAGATAGCGTTCCAGGCTGGCGCGCGCGGTCTCCAGGTCACCGGCATCGCGACGCTCGCGGATGCGCTTGATCCACTGCCGACGCGGCAACGTTGCGTCGGCATCGACCGCCTGGGTGAGCGCATCCGGCGACGCCATCGCGCCCTGCGTTGCAGCGGCTGCAGGCGCCGGCGGCGCAGCGCGGCGCATGACGCCTGGGGCGCCCTGTGCGCTGGGTGCGGCAGGTGCGGCGAGCTTGGCGCGCTCGCGTGCATCGCTGGCCCGGCTTTCGGCGACCTCCATGCGGTCCAGCGCCGGGGCCGGTGCGGCCTCGGCCCGTTCGGGCTGCGGGGCGGGCGCGGCGGGCGCAACCATCGGTGCGGGAGGCGCTGGCGCGGCGGCCGGCGTTGCGGCGGGACGCGGCGGCGGGGGTGCCGGCGGCGGCGCCGGTATCGGCTTCGGCGTGGCGGGTATGCGCTCGGGCGCGGCAGCGGCTGCCGCGTCGGCGGCCCGCGGTGCCGGGGCGGTGTCCTCGGCGACGGCGGCATCTTCCGGCGCCGCCGAAGCAGGCGCAGCCTCGCTGGCCATGGGAGCCGGCGCGGCCGGCGGCGGCGCCTCCGGCTTGAGCTGCCAGGCGATGCCCACGGCAAACACCAGTGAGGCGGCCAGGCCAAAGGCCGCAGGGAGGCGCGATCGCCGGCGTGGCACGTGGCGGGTATCCCCAGGAGCGGTTGCAGCGGCTGCCACAGCGGCTGCCGGGGCGTCCGGCGCCGCGGCCACCGTCTGCACGGCTGCACGCGCGGCGGCCAGTACCGCCTCGTCCACCGCCGGCGGCGGTGCGCTGGATGCAGGCCGGCCGAGCAGGCGCGCCAGCTCGCGTTCTTCCGGGCTCAGCGGGTCGTGGCGGTTCATGGGCTCAACTCCGCGCGCAGTTTATCCATCGCATAGCGCAGCCGCGATTTCACGGTTTCGCGACCCACCCCGGTGATCTGCGCGATCTCTTCCAGGCTCAGTTCCTGCTCCAGTCGCAGCTGCAGCACGGTGCGCTGGTCGTCGGGCAGCTGCTCCATCGCCAACTGCAGGCGACGGCGTTGTTCGAACTCGGACAGCTGGGTCTCGGGCGTGCGCGGATCGCTCATGCGGGCCACGCGCTCGTCGGCATCGCCCGGCGTCGCCGGCCGATGGCGCAGCGACCGCCAGTGGTCGTTGAGTCGATTGTGGGCGATCCGGAACAGCCAGGTGGTGAAGGCCGCTTCGGGCTGCCAGCCGGCGCGGGCGGCGATCACCCGCTGCCAGACGTCCTGGAACATCTCGTCGGCCAGCGCCGCGTCGCGCAGCTGGCGCAGCAGGAAGCTGTACAGCCGGTTGCGGTGCCGCGCATACAGGCTCTCGAAGGCGCGCAGGTCGCCGGCGGCCCAGGCCAGCATCAGCGACTCGTCGGTTGGCAGGGCGGCGGCATCCACGGCGGACAGAGTAAGCGCTGGATGCGCCTGCGCATAGCCGGGCAGGGTGGGAGCAGCAGCGATCATCACGGTAACGACCAGGCGCGGGACATGCAGCAATGAACGTCCGAAGGCCGGCAACGGGGTCGAGGCCTTTCATTCCCCCCCGGGTTGCGCGGTATGCTCGGCGCACAGGGGAGGCGACCGGCATCCGGCGCCAGAAGAGATGAACATGTTGTCCAGCCAGGCAGTGACGACCTCAGGCCAGAAGGATCGTGGCGCAGCGGTATCGGCGACGCTCGCGCGGACGCTGTGCGCGTTGCTGCCCGCCGGCGCCCGGCTCACCCTGGGCTGGATCGACGCCGCGCTGGGCGACGGCTGCGTGCGCCATCCGCCCGGCGCCGGCCCGGAACGGGATCTGCTGGAGGCGCTGCTGCGCTCGCCGCCGTCGGATCCCGAGGGCGGCGCGATGTACCGATGGCAGCACCAGGGCGGGGAGCTGGTCATCCATGTGCTGCTGGAGGGCGGCGCAAGCCCGCCCGACGCCTGGTGGGGCGTGGCCCGCGGCGGCCTGCAGGATGCGCTGGCGCTGGCCCGGCAACGCGAGCAGATCCGTTCGCTGGAAAACTCCAAGCGCCTGCAGCAGGCGTTGTACGAAATCGCCGACCTGGCCGGCGCCGACCTTGAAATGACCGAAATGCTGCGGCATTTCCACCGCGTGCTCAATTCGCTGATGTACGCGCAGAACTGCTACATCGTCGAGTACGACGACGTGCGCCGGCGGATCCGCTTCCTGTACTTCGCCGACCAGTGCGATGACTTCGTGGCCGACCCCGACCGCAGCTACGAAGAACACGAAATGCCACGCAGCCTGACCTTCGCGCTGCTGCGCCATGGCCAGCCGCTGAGCGGACCGTCCAGCGAGCTGCTGGCGGCGATGAACGACGAATACGACCCCAGCCGCGGCCCCGAGAGCCTGGACTGGCTGGGCGTGCCGATGCTGCGCGACGGCCGGGTCTGCGGCGCCATCGTGGTGCAGAGCTACGAACGACGTGTGCGCTACAACGAAGCGGACCGCACGTTGCTGGGCTACGTGGCCCAGCACATCCTCACCGCGATGGACCGGCGCCAGGCGCAGGTGCAGCTGGAGCGGCAGGTGGAGCGGCGGACGCTGGAGCTGCAGCGCGCCAACCACAGCCTGCAGGACGAGGTGGTCGAACGTCGGCGCGCCGAAAAGCTGCAGCTGGCATTGTTCAACATCGCCGAAATGGCGATGAGCGCCGGAAGCCTCGCCCAGTTCTACGTGCAGGTCCACGGCGTGGTCGGCACGCTGCTGGATGCGCGCAATTTCTACATCGCGCTGGTCGACGAATCCGGCACCGGGCTGGAGTTCGTGTACTCGGTGGACGAATACAACCCGTCCCGCGCGCCTCGACGCTTCAGCATGGGGCTCACCGAGTACATCGTGCGCAACCGCCAGCCGCTGCTGGCCTCGCGCGAGCACATCGACGCGCTGCGTGCGTCCGGCAGCGTGAACGAATTCGGCGCGCGCTCGCACTGCTGGCTGGGCGTGCCGCTGCTGAGCGATGACGACGTGGTCGGCGTGATCGTGGTGCAGAGCTATTCGCCGGAGATCAGTTTCACCGCGCATGACCAGCGCCTGCTGACCTTCGTGGCACAGAACATCGGCAACGGCCTGGCCAGGCAACGCGACCAGGAGCGGCTGCGCAACGCGCATGCAGAGCTGGAGAAACGCGTCGACGAGCGCACCCGCGAGCTGGCCGAAGTCAACGACAAGCTGCTCGGCCAGATCGGCGAACGCCTGCGCGCCGAGCAGCGCCTGACCCACCAGGCCCTGCACGACGCGCTGACCGGACTGCCCAACCGAGCGCACCTGCTCGACCGCCTGGAAGACGCGATCGCCCGCGCACGCTCGCGCGACGGGCTGCGTTTCGCGGTGCTGTTCCTGGACCTGGACCGGTTCAAGCTGGTCAATGACAGCATCGGCCACGCCGCGGGCGACCAGATGCTGGTCGAAGTGGCCAAGCGCATCGTGTCGATGGTGGGGGTCGACGACGTGGTGGCCCGCCTGGGCGGTGACGAGTTCGCGCTGCTGCTCGAATGCGAGCACGGGCTGGAGACCGCGCGCGAGTTCTCGCAGCGCATGCTGGTGGCGCTGGAAGAATCGATGTGGGTGCAGGGCCGCGAGCTTTTCCCGTCGGGCAGCCTGGGCATCGCGATGTGGAGCCCGCGCTACCGCAATGGCGAGGAGATGGTGCGCGATGCCGACGCCGCCATGTACCGCGCCAAGGCGCAGGGCAAGGATCGCTGGGCGGTGTTCGACGAAGCGATGCGCGAAGAGGCGCTGCGCAGCCTGGACCTGGAAGCGGACCTGCGCCGCGCGATCAACAACCGCGACTTCCTGCCGTACTACCAGCCGATCGTGCGCCTCGCCGACGGCCAGGTGGTGGGGTACGAAGCGCTGCTGCGCTGGCGTCACGAGCGGCGCGGGCTGTTGCTGCCCAGCGCGTTCCTGGACCTGGGCGAGGAGAGCGGCCTGATCGAGCAGGTCGACTGGCTGCTGTATGAAGAGGTGATCGGGCAGCTGGCGCGCGGCGGCGAGGGCTATCTTTCGGTCAACGTGTCGCCGCGGCATTTCCGTTCGGCCGATTTCAGTCCGCGGTTGTTCGGCCTGATCGAAGCGGCCGGTGCCGACCCGCGCCGGCTGCGGCTGGAGATCACCGAAGTGGCGCTGCTCGACGACGGTCCGCGCACGCTGCGGATCCTGCAGGCGCTGCGCGAACGCGGCGTGCTGGTGCAGCTGGATGATTTCGGCACCGGCTTTTCGGCGCTGTCCTACCTGCACCGCTTCCCGATCTCCACGCTCAAGATCGACCAGAGTTTCATCGCCGGCCTGCATGGCCAGGACCTGCAGAGCACGTACGCGCTGGTGCAGGGCGTGCTGTCGCTGGCGCGCACGCTGGGCATCGAAACCGTGGGCGAAGGCATCGAGAACATGGCCCAGCGCGAAACGCTGCTGCAGCTGGGCTGCGATTACGGCCAGGGCTACCTGCTCGGCCGCCCGGCGCCGATGGACACATTCATTACCGGGTGAGTGGCCCCCGTAGAGCCGGGCTCTGCCCGGCTGGCCTACCGTAGAGCCGGGCTCTGCCCGGCTGCGTTTCAGCGCAACGCCGTGCGGCGCTTCTCATCGATCCACTTGGACGCCTGCGCCGGCTCATAGGCGCGCATCCAGTCCAGCATCGCGTCGATGTCCGAGCCGTACCACAGGTCCGCGCGCTGTTCCGGATGCAGGAAACGCTCTTCGACCATGCGGTCGATCATCCCGATCAGGGGCGCGTAGAAACCGTCCACGTCCAGGAACGCACACGGCTTGTTGCCGATCCCGAGCTGGCGCCAGGTGAGCATCTCGAAGATCTCTTCCATGGTGCCGAAGCCGCCGGGCAGGGCGACGAACGCATCGGAGAGGTCGAACATGCGCGACTTGCGCTCGTGCATCGAGCCGACGATCTCCAGTTCGGTCAAGCCGCGATGGGCCACTTCCCAGTCCGCCAGCTGCTGCGGGATGACCCCGGTGACTTCGCCACCGCCGGCCAGCACGGCATTGGCCACGGTGCCCATCAGGCCGACGTTGCCGCCGCCATAGACCAGGCGCAGGCCGTCGCGGGCAATGCGGTCGCCCAGCGCGATGGCACGTTCGGTGTAGATGGGCTTGCTGCCGGCGTTGGAGCCGCAGTAGACGCAGATGGATTTCATGTGGGGGTCCCTGCTGGAAACCACCCATTATCGCATGGCCCCCCCGCGCGCGTTGCGCGCGGAGGTTGGACGGCCCGGTCCCGTCAGGCCGCCTGGGTCTGCTCGCGGTGCGGGCCTTCCTTCAGCGCGCGGCCTACCAGGCCGACCAGCAGGTCCAGCTCTTCGCTGTCGATGCCGAAGTGCGGGGTGAAGCGCAGCGAGTTCTCGCCGCCATGGATCACGTTGATGCCGTGGTGGCGCAGCCATTCCTCGGTGGAGCCCGTGCCGTAGCACTTGAACTGCGGGGCCAGCTCGCACGAGAACAGCAGCCCGGTGCCCTGCACCTTGGTGATCAGCCCGCCCAGCTCGGCCTTGAGCTGTTCCAGCTTGCGCACGGCTTCCTCGCCCCGCGCGCGGATGTTCGCGCGCACTTCCGGGGTGAGCAGCGACAGCGTCGCGCAGGCGACATCGAGCGCGCGCGGGTTGCTGGTCATGGTGTTGCCGTAGATGCCCTTGCGGTACAGCTGCGCGGCATGTTCAGTCACCGCCAGCACCGACAGCGGGTACTGCGCGGCATTCAAGGCCTTGGAATAGGTCTCCATGTCAGGCGCGTCCAGCCCTTCGAAGCCGGGGTAATCCACGATCGACAGCACGCCGTGCGCGCGCAGGCCGGCCTGGATCGAATCCAGCAGCAGCAGGCTGCCGTGCTGGCGGGTCAGCTCGCGCGCCAGTGCGTAGAACGACGGCGGTACGGCGCGACCGGGGTCGCCTTCGCCCATCACCGGCTCCAGGAACACCGCTTCGATGAACCAGTGGTTCTGCTGGGCGTCGGCGAACACCCGCTTCAACGCATCCTCGTCGTAGGGGGCGATGGCGATCACGGTGTCCTCGCCGCGGTAGCTGGCCAGGTGCTGCATGTAAGCCTTGCGGTTGGAATCGGAGTACAGGCCCGGGCGGTCGGTACGGCCGTGGAAGCTGCCCTTGACCACCACCCGCTTGATCTTCGAACCGGCATGGCGGGCGCCCGGGTCGGTCTGCAGCTTGGCATTGACGTCGGCGATGCGCGCAGCCAAACCGACTGCTTCGGAGCCGGAATTCAGGCACATGAACCTGGCATACGGGCAGCCGCCACGGCGGTGGCCGATCTCGCGGCGCAGGGCCTGGATGAAACGGTGCTGGGACAGGTTCGGCGTCATCACGTTGGCCATCACCTGCGGGGCAGCCATCGCCTCCAGCACCGCCTCCGGGGTGTGGCCGAAACCGAGCATGCCGTAGCCGCCGGCGTCATACAGCACCGCGCCTTTGAGCGTCACCACCCACGGGCCGCGGGCCGCGAGGGCGACATACGGGGTGACCGCGTCATCGGCATAGAAATTGACGAAGCCGTCCTGCATCGCGTCGACCTGCGCGCGCTCGTCCAGCGCCAGCACGTCGGCGAGATCGGCGCGGACGCGCTCGAATTCGGCGGCCCCCGCCTCCACGGCGGCCAGCAGCTGCGGGTGGCCTGCGGCCAGGCGTTCCAGGGTGGCGTCATCCAGGCCGGCGGTGAGGCGGGTGCCGGGCTGGGCGCGAAGGGGGGCGAGGCGTTCGATGAAGCGCATTGCAGATCTCCTGAAACGATTGGCGGCACGGCGCAAATGCAAAACGCGCGACCGGGGGCGCGCGCCTGGGGCAATGCGGCTCGTGCATCAGACTTCCGGTTCGATGCTATCACGCGGATTTTCGCGCGATAACCCCGCAAAAAACTGTTGCAAAGCAACATTTTGCGCGACGTTCAATGCTTCTCGCGTTGCCACCGGGAGCCAGTCGTACAATGCGCGACATTGCCTACACGTTGCCGTGCGCTCCCTTGAAGAAGTCCGACTTCCATTACGACCTCCCCGCTGAACTGATCGCCCAGGCCCCGCTCGCCGAGCGCTCGGCCAGCCGCCTGATGGTGGTTCCGCAGGCTCCGGCGGCCTTCGAACACCGCCAGGTGCGCGACCTGCCGTCCCTGCTCAACCCTGGCGACCTGCTGGTGTTCAACGATACCCGGGTGATTCCGGCCCGCCTGTTCGGGCAGAAAGCCAGCGGCGGGCGGGTGGAGATCCTGATCGAGCGCCTGCTCGGCGGGCAGCAGGCGCGGGCCCAGGTGGGGGCGAGCAAGTCGCCCAAGCCCGGCAGCCGCATCGCGCTGGATGCCGGTGGCGAGGTCGAGGTGCTGGGGCGCGACGGCGAATTCTATGTGCTGCAGTTCCACGTGCCCGAGCCGCTGGAGCAGTGGCTGCTGCACGCCGGGCGCCTGCCATTGCCGCCGTACATCCAGCGCGAGCCCGGCCTGGACGACCGCGAACGCTACCAGACCGTGTTCGCCCGCGAAGTGGGGGCCGTGGCCGCGCCGACCGCCGGCCTGCACTTCGACGAAGCGCTGCTGGCGGCACTGCAGGACAAGGGCGTTGGTTTCGGCCACGTCACCCTGCACGTGGGCGCCGGCACCTTCCAGCCGGTGCGCGCCGATGACCTGAAGGACCACGTCATGCACCGCGAATGGCTGAACGTGGGCGCCGAGCTGGTCCAGCAGGTGCGTCGCACCCGCGCCGCCGGCGGGCGCGTGATCGGGGTGGGCACCACGGTGGTGCGCGCCCTGGAAAGCGCGATGCGCGAGGGCGAACTGCTGCCCTATGCCGGCGAAACCCAGATCTTCATCACTCCGGGCTACCGGATCCGCAGCGTGGACGCGATGGTGACCAACTTCCACCTGCCGGAAAGCACGCTGCTGATGATGATCTCGGCGTTTGCCGGGCAGGCGAGGGTGTTCGAGGCCTACCGGGCGGCGATCGAGGAGAAGTACCGGTTCTTCAGCTATGGCGATGCCATGTTGCTGTTCCCGCAGGCATGACGCCGGATGGGCTACCCCGGCACGTCCAGCCGCGCCCGGGTCGGTTTTAGGCGATAATCGAGGATTATTTGCCCCCGATTCCGCCCCGATGTCTCGACTCCAGTTCCAGCTCCAGACCACCGACGGGCGCGCCCGCCGCGGCCGCCTGACCTTCCCGCGCGGGACGGTGGAAACCCCGGCGTTCATGCCGGTCGGCACCTACGGGTCGGTCAAGGGCATCCTGCCGGAGCAGATCCGCGCGCTGGGCGCCGAGATCATCCTGGGCAACACCTTCCACCTGTACCTGCGCCCGGGCCTGGACGTGATCGCCGACCACGGCGGCCTGCACGGCTTCGCGCGCTGGAATGGGCCGATCCTGACCGATTCCGGCGGCTTCCAGGTGTTCTCGCTGGCCCACCGTCGCAAGATCACCGAGCAGGGCGTCACCTTCGCCTCGCCGACCGACGGCGCCCGGGTATTCCTGGGCCCGGAGGAGAGCATGAAGATCCAGAAGGTGCTCGACTCGGACATCGTGATGATCTTCGACGAATGCACCCCGTACCCGGCCACCGAGCCGGTCGCGCGGACCTCGATGGAGCTGAGCCTGCGCTGGGCCCAGCGCAGCCGCAACGCGCACGACGAACTGGGCAATGACGCGGCGCTGTTCGGCATCGTGCAGGGCGGGGTCCACCACGACCTGCGCAGCCGCTCGGCCGAGGGACTGCAGCAGATCGGCTTCGACGGCTATGCGATCGGCGGCCTGGCGGTGGGCGAGCCCGAGCACGAGCGCAACGCGATGCTCGACCACATGCACCCGATCCTGCCGGCCGACCGCCCGCGCTACCTGATGGGCGTGGGCCGCCCGGAAGACCTGGTCGAAGGCGTCGCCCGCGGCGTGGACATGTTCGACTGCGTGATGCCGACCCGCAATGCCCGCAACGGCCACTATTTCACCTCGTTCGGCACGGTGCGCATCCGCAACGCCCGCTATGAGCGCGACATGGACACCATCGAACCGGGCTGCGGCTGCCACGCCTGCACCAGTGGCTACACCCGTTCGTACCTCCGCCACCTGGACCGCTGCAACGAAATGTTGGCGCCCATGCTGGGCACCATCCACAACCTGTACTACTACGAGAAGCTGATGGCCGACATGCGCGCGGCCATCGCGGCGGGAACCTTCGAGGCCTTCCGCGAGTCCTTCTATGCGGCCCGGGGCATGGCCACGCCGCCGCTGTAAGCGGCCGGCCAGGCCCGGATCCGGCGCGCGGACCCTGCCAAACGGCCCAAGGACGAAGTCCCGGGGGCGTGGCATACTTCGCGGCTGACCCCTTTTTCGCGGCGACACCCGACCCCATGTGGGGAAGGGCGCCTCCCAACCCTAAGGACACACCATGAACCTGATCGCCTTCCTGATTCCCGCCGCCCACGCCCAAGCCGCCGGTGGCCAGCCGCAGGGCATGGGCCTGACCACGCTGCTGTTCCCGATCATCCTGATCGCGATCATGTACTTCCTGATGATCCGCCCGCAGATGAAGCGCCAGAAGGAACACAAGGCGATGCTGGAAAAGATCAAGATCGGCGACGAAGTGCTGACCAACGGCGGCATCGCCGGCACCGTCAAGGGCATTGGCGACAACTTCGTCACCATCGAAGTGGCCGACAACGTGAACATCCGCGTGCAGAAGGGCGCCGTGGGCAACGTGCTGCCGACCGGCACCCTGAAGTCGGCCAACTGAGCCACTCCCTTTCCGAAGCACAACCGCGGCGCCGGGAATGGCGCCGCGCAGGAACCTGGCAATGCTTGAATTTCCACGCTGGAAATACGTCGTCATCCTGATCGTACTCGCGCTCAGCGCGCTGTACGCTCTGCCCAACATCTACCAGAAGGACCCCGCCGTCCAGATCACCGCCAACCGTGGCGGGCAGGTCGATGACGCCCTTCGCGAGCGCGTCCTGGCCGACCTGAAGGTCGCCGGCATCGCCCCGATCGGTGTGGACAGGGAAGGCGAGAGCCTGATCGTGCGCCTGCCGGACCTGCAGACGCAGGCTGCGGCAAGCGCCAAGCTGCGCGACAGCGTGGGCGAGAACTACACGGTGGCCCTGAACCTGGCCTCGACCGTGCCGGACTGGCTGCAGCGCCTGGGCGGTCGCCCGATGGTGCTGGGCCTGGACCTGCAGGGTGGCGTGCACTTCGTGCTGCAGGTGGACCAGAAGGCGGCCGTCGACAAGCGCATGGACGCCTACGCCGAAGACGTGCGCGGCACGCTGCGCGAGTCGCGGGTACCGTTCCAGTCGGTCGAGCGTCGTCCCGACAATGCCATCGTGGCCACGCTGAGCCCGTCCACCGACGACGCCGCCGTGGAGCGTGCCCGCCTGGCCCTGGCCAAGGCGCAGCCGACCCTGGGCTACGACGTGTCCGGCAAGCGCATCACCGTGACCATTCCGGAGACCGAGCTCAGCCAGATCACCAACGGCGCCATCGAGCAGAACATCAACACGCTGCGCAACCGCGTCAACCAGCTGGGCGTGGCCGAGCCGATCATCCAGCGCCAGGGCGCCGACCGCGTGGTCGTGCAGCTGCCCGGCGTGCAGGACACCGCCGAAGCCAAGCGCATGATCGGTGCGACCGCCACCCTGGAATACCGTGCGGTGGTCGATGGCAACGCGCAGGACGCGATCGATTCCGGTCGTATCCCGCCGGAGGCCAAGGTCTACCAGCGCCGTGACAGCGGTGGTCCGATCCTGCTGAACAAGCGCGTGATCGTCACTGGCGACCAGATGGTGGCCGCGCAGGCGGTCAACGATGCCACCACCGGCACGCCGTCGGTCAGCGTGACGCTGAACAGCGTCGGCGGCCAGCGCATGTTCGATTTCACCAGTGCCAATGTCGGCAAGCCGATGGCGGTGGTGTACACCGAGCGCGTGCCGACCGTGACCCTGGTCGATGGCCAGGAAGTGCGCAGCTTCCGGGTCAACGAGGAAGTGATCTCGGTCGCCAACATCAACGGCGTGTTCGGCAAGAACTTCCAGACCACCGGCCTGGAGAAGAAGGAAGCCGAAGACCTGGCCAAGCTGCTGAAGTCCGGCTCGCTGGCCGCGCCGATGGACTTCGTGGAAGAACGCGTGGTCGGTCCGAGCCTGGGTGCGGAGAACGTGGAGCGCGGCATTACCGCGGTGATCTACGCCTTCCTGTTCACCCTGGTGTTCTTCACCGTGTACTACCGCATGTTCGGCCTGATCACTTCGGCTGCGATGCTGTTCAACCTGCTGATCGTGGTCGCGGTGATGTCGCTGTTCGGCGCCACCATGACCCTGCCGGGCTTCGCCGGCCTGGCGTTGTCGGTGGGCCTGTCGGTCGACGCCAACGTGCTGATCAACGAACGCATCCGCGAGGAACTGCGTGCGGGCGTACCGGGCAAGACCGCGATCGTGACCGGTTATGAGCGCGCCAGCGGCACCATCCTGGACGCCAACCTGACCGGCCTGATCGTGGGCGTGGCCCTGTTCGCGTTCGGTACGGGCCCGCTGAAGGGCTTCGCGCTGACCATGATCATCGGTATTTTCGCCTCGATGTTCACTGCGATCACCGTGTCGCGCGCCCTGGCGACGCTGATCTACGGTCGTCGCAAGAAGCTCCAGAACGTGGCCATCTGACGGGACGACTCGCACAATGAAACTGTTTCCGCTGCACATCCTCCCGAACGACACCAAGATCGATTTCATGCGCTGGCGCCATGTCGCCATGGCGGTCACGATCGCGGTGTTCCTGGCCTCGGTTGCCATCATCGGCATCAAGGGCTTCACCTTCGCACTGGACTTCACCGGCGGCACCCTGATCGAAGCGCGCTTCGATCGGCAGATGGACGTCGAAGAGGTCCGCTCGCGGCTGGAAGCCAATGGCTTCGAGGGCACCCAGGTGCAGAGCTTCGGTGGCAACACCGACGTGCTGATCCGCCTGGCCCCGCACGGCGAACATGCACCGGGTACCGGTGCGGCCAGCGCCGAGGACAAGGCCACCGGCGACGCGGTACTCAAGGCGATCACCACCAGCGAGAACCCGGCCACGATCCTGCGCAACGAGTTCGTGGGCCCGCAGATCGGCAAGGACCTGGCGTTGAACGGCCTGTACGCCACGATCTTCATGCTGGCCGGTTTCCTGATCTACATCGGCTTCCGCTTCGAATGGAAGTTCGCGGTCACCGCGAGCATCGTGGCGCTGTTCGACCTGCTGGTGACGCTGGCCTACATGTCGCTGATGGGCCGCGAGTTCGACCTGAACCTTCTGGCCGGCCTGCTGTCGGTGATGGGCTTTGCCATCAACGACATCATCGTGGTGTTCGACCGCGTCCGCGAAAACTTCCGCAGCCTGCGTGCCGAGCCGCTGGAAGTGCTGAACCGCTCGATCAACCAGACGCTGTCGCGTACGGTGATCACCGCGGTGATGTTCTTCCTGTCGGCACTCGCCCTGTACATGTACGGCGGCGCCTCGCTGGAAGGCCTGGCCGAAACCCACATGGTGGGCGCGGTGATCGTGGTGCTGTCCTCGATCCTGGTGGCCGTACCGATGCTGACCATCGGCTTCCTGCGCGTGAGCAAGCAGGACCTGCTGCCGAAGGCGAAGGACATCGAGGCGCTGGAGCGCCGTCCGTAAGGCGTTGCCGGGCACGCCCCGGCACCCAGGATGACGAAACGCCGGGCATTGCCCGGCGTTTTCGTTTCCGTACCGGGGCGTCGGTTGTGCTGCCTGCCCGCGCGCACTACGATTTCCGGGTTGCGTGCGGCCGTTCCCGTGGCCGCGCCGTTCCTATCGAGGTCTTCATGGTCATCAAACCGCGTGTGCGCGGCTTCATCTGCGTCACTACCCATCCGGTCGGCTGCGACGCGGCCGTCAAGCAGCAGATCGAGTACATCCAGGCGCAGCCGAAGATCCAGAATGGTCCCAAGCGCGTGCTGGTGCTGGGCGCGTCCACCGGCTATGGCCTGGCCGCGCGCATCACGGCGGCGTTCGGCAGCGGGGCGGCCACGCTCGGAGTGTTCTTCGAACGCCCGGGTACGGAAACCAAGCCGGGCACGGCAGGCTGGTACAACTCGGCGGCGTTCCACAAGTACGCTGGCCAGGCCGGGCTGTACGCCAAGAGCGTGAACGGCGATGCGTTCTCCGATGAGGTCAAGGACAAGGTCATCGAGCTGATCCGGCAGGACCTGGGCCAGGTCGACCAGGTGGTGTACAGCCTGGCCGCGCCGCGCCGCAAGCATCCGAAGACCGGTGAGGTGATCAGCTCGACGCTGAAGCCGATCGGTGCGCCGATCACGCTGCGCGGGCTGGATACGGACAAGGAAGTGATCACCGAGACGACGATCGAGCCGGCCACGCCGGAAGAAATCGCCGGCACGGTGGCGGTGATGGGCGGCGAAGACTGGCAGATGTGGATCGACGCGCTGCTGGCGGCCGGGGTGCTGGCAGAAGGCGCCACCACCACGGCGTTCACGTACGTGGGTGAGGAGATCACCCAGGCAATCTACTGGAACGGTTCGATCGGGGCGGCGAAGAAGGACCTGGACGAGAAGGTGAAGGGCATCCGTGCCAAGCTCGCCCCGATTGGTGGCGACGCGCGCGTGTCGGTGCTGAAGGCGGTGGTCACCCAGGCCAGTTCGGCCATCCCGACCATGCCGTTGTACCTGTCGCTGCTGTTCAAGGTGATGAAGGAACGTGGTACGCACGAGGGCTGCATCGAGCAGCTTGATACGCTGTACGACATCCTCTACGGCGGCAAGGAAAGCGGCGCGGCGGCCGATCGCCTGCGCCACCAGCTGCTGGCCGATGGCCGCACGGTGGAGCTGGTGGACGAAGCCGGCCGCCTGCGTGCGGACTACAAGGAAATGGCGCCGGACGTGCAGAGCGAAGTGGTCGCGCTGTGGCCGCAGGTGACCAATGAGAACCTGTACGAGATCAGCGACCTGGCCGGCTACAAGGCCGACTTCCTGCGCCTGTTCGGCTTCGGCGTGGAAGGCGTGGATTACGAAGCGGACGTCACTACCGATGTGGCCATTCCGGACCTGGTCGATATGACCTGAGTCTGGTCTGCTGAAAGGCTGAAAAGCAAAATGCCGCCCGGTCTGGGCGGCATTTTCGTTTCGGGGTTGGCGAGTAGGGCAGCGCCTCCATCCCTACGAGGCTGCCCGCCAACCGACCCCGCGGATGGAAGATCAAGATCAACAGCAGCGACGCAGGGCGTCGCTCTACGGGGTAGGGTCGGTTCCCGAACGACTGCCGATCAGGCTGATCCGCACGGTAACGCATGACCCAAAACGCAGAAGGCTTGGCTTTGGATGCTGCTCCCCCAAGGCCACCAACCAACCGTCAAAGGGTCGGCGGGGGTGGGTTTGCGGGACTGTAGAAAACATGGATGTTTTCTACAAGCCTCCATGGATGGATTCACGGCGTGTCCCGCAAACCCACACCCGCCGGCCCAAAACAGTGAAACCGCAGGCCCCTGCTTTTGCTGTCAGCAATCAACCAAAATCAAAGTTCATCGCAGGCGCGGCAGGCCCCACGAACTCGCCCTGCACGTAATCCACGCCTGCACTGAACAGCAGGCTCATCGAGTTGGCGTCGGCGACGAACTCGGCGATGGTGCGGATGTTGGCCTCCTGCGCGCGCGTGGTGATCTCGCTGATCTTGTCCGCGTTCTCGCGGGTACGGGCGAAGTCGCTGGTGAAGTCGCGGTCCAGCTTGAGGAACTGCGGCTGGAAATGCGCCAGCAGCTGGAACGAGTCCAGGCCCGAACCAAACTGCTCCAGGCCCAGACGGCAGCCCAGCGGCGCTACGTCCGCCAGGAACTGCTGGGCGTTGCGCAGGTGGGTGAACACTTTGGCTTCGGGTGCGTGCAGCCACAGCCGTTCGCCCGGAACGCCCTGCGCTTCCAGCTCGCGGCGGATCGTCGCCACCATCTGCGGGTCGTTGAACGACTCCGGAGTGATCTTCACCATCATGTGCGTGGCATGGCCGGCACGCGCGCGCTGGCCGAGAACGCCGATCGCGTGCGCCACCACCCAGCGGTTGATGTCGCCCAGCAGGCCGTGCTCCTCGGCAATCCCCAGGAAGGCGGTCGGGCTCAGCAGTTCGCCGTTGTTGTCCAGGCGCAGGTAGGCCTCGTACAGCTCCAGCGGTTCACCACCCAGGTTCAGCACCGGCTGGTAGTGCAGCTGGAAGCCGTCGCCGGCCAACGCCTCGTTGATCCGCGCCACCCAGCGCTGGATGCGTTCTTCTTCCACCCGGTCCACCGCCGCAGGGTCGAAGATCCGGCTGGTGTTGCCCAGTTCCGATGCCGCCTGCTGGCACTCGGTGGCCCGCGCCAGCACCTGGCCGACGCTGGCGATCTTCTCGCCCACCTGCACGCCGCCGATGCTGACCGTCACCGTGGCAGAACGCTCGCCGATGCTGAACACCTGCGAGGCGAAGGCTTCGCGGATCTGGTCGGCCAGTGCTTCGGTGTCCGCGTACGCGCCTTCGGTCAATACCGCCAGGCTGTGCTCGCCGTACCGGGCCACCTGGGCGCGGTCGCCGACCGTGTCGGCCAGGACCTTGGCCAGCGCCGCGATCAGCGCATCGGCCGAATCCAGTCCGATGTCCGGCAACAGGCGTGCGTAGTGGTCCGGCTCCACCAGCAGCAGGCCGAAGCGGCCTTCGCTGCGACCGGCCTGGGCCACCGCGTTTTCCACGTGCAGCATGAAGGTCTGGCGATTGAGCAGCCCGGTGACCTGGTCGCGCTGGCGCAGGTCCTCGACCTCGCGGGCCAGCTCCGGGTCGAGCTCCATGCGGCGACGGAACACCACCTGCAGGCAGCTTTCACCCTCGTAGGTCGCCGGCGTGAACTCCATGGTGGCGGCAAACACCGCCCCATCCTGGTTGCGCGCGTCCACCTGGTACTGCGGCGGCGGCGCTTCGCCCTTGCTGAGCGACTTGAGCAGCTGCTTGAAACCGTCCACGTGCTGCGGCGCCACCATGTCCAGCAGCGAAATGCCTTCCACGTCGTCGAACGCCTCGTACCCGAACATCTCCAGGTAGGCCTCGTTGGCGCGGATGTGCATGCCTTCATGGACGTAGGCGATCGGGTCGCGCGACGAGGCGATCAGCGCGTCGCAGCGGCGCTCGGTTTCGCGCATCTGCGCTTCGATGCGGCGCAGGCCGCGGCGCGCGTGCAGGTCGGTCCACTCGTTGCGGACCACCGCCAGCAGGTGCTCGGGGCGATTGCGCAGGGCCACCGCGCGGACGCCGTTGGCGCTGGCTTCCACCCATTCCGATTCGTTGATCGACTCGGCCAGCAGGATCATCGGGATGTCCTTGCCGCTGGCCGCGATCTGCTGGGTCACCTGCAGCAGCGGAATACTCTGCGCGGGGGCGGCCAGGACCAGGTCGATCGGCTGGCTGCCGATGATCTGGGCCAGCTCCCCGGCGTTGTTCGGGCGCGCCGGGCGCACCGCGATGCCGCTGTTGCGCAGCATGCTGACGATGGTTTCGGCGTTCTCGCCGCTGTCATCCACGATCAGCAGGCGGACGGTGATGTCATTCGCGTTCTGCATTCACTACTCCCCGTACTGCGAACTTGATACACGATGCGTGTGACTTCGTCCATGCCGGCGGCGGCCGCCGGTCACGGAATGTAAGGACGGCTAGACCACCTGGCCGGCCGCGTGGCCGCTGGCCCAGGCCCACTGGAAGTTGTAGCCGCCGAGCCAGCCGGTCACGTCCAGGACCTCGCCGACGAAATGCAGGCCCGCCACCAGCTGCGACTCGAACGTGCTCGACGATACCCTGCGGGTGTCCACGCCCCCCAGCGTGACCTCGGCGGTACGGTAGCCTTCGGTGCCGCTGGCCACCAGCGGGAAGTCCTGCAGCAGGGCCGCGGCCTGGCGCAGCTCGCGCTCGTCGATCTGCCGCACCGGCCGGTCCGGCAGCCAGTGCTCGCACAGGCGCAGCGCCAGCCGTCGCGGCAGGACCTCGGACAATACCGTGCGCAGCTCGGCCGCGCCGCGCTCGCGCTTCATCGTGCGCAGCCAGTCTTCGGCATCCTGGCCCGGCAGCAGGTCCAGGCGCAGGTCGTCGCCAGGCTGCCAGAACGAGGAAATCTGCAGGATCGCCGGGCCGCTGATGCCGCGATGGGTGATCAGCATCGAGTTGCGGAATTCCACGTCGTTGCAGCGCGCCGCCACCGGCAGGGCGACCCCGCTCAGGTCGTGGAAGCGCTCCTGGTGCCTGCCGCTCAGGGTCAGCGGAACCAGCCCGGCACGGGTCGGCAGCACCTCATGGCCGAACTGGCGGGCCAGCTCGTAGCCGAAGCCGGTTGCGCCAAGGCTGGGAATCGACAGGCCGCCGGTGGCCACGACCAGCGAGGCGGCGTGGAAATGCCCCTGCGTGGTGTGGACATGGAAGCCATCGGCGCCGCGCTCCACCTTCTCCACGCTGCAGTCGGTACGGATCTGGGCACCGGCGGCGGTGCACTCGTCTACCAGCATGCGCACGATCTGCTTGGAGGAGATGTCGCAGAACAGCTGGCCCAGTTCCTTCTCGTGGTAGGCGATGCCATGCCGCTCCACCATCTCGATGAAGTTCCAAGGCGTGTAGCGGGCCAGCGCCGACTTGCAGAAATGCGGATTGGCCGACAGGAAGTTGGCGGGCGTGGTGCCGGTGTTGGTGAAGTTGCAGCGGCCACCGCCGGACATCAGGATCTTCTTGCCGACCTTGTTGGCGTGGTCGATGACCTGCACCATGCGCCCGCGCCGGCCCGCGGTCAGCGCGCACATCAGTCCGGCAGCGCCGGCGCCGATCACCAGGACATCGCAGCGGATCGTCGTCATCGCCCGGGCTCAGGCCTGCGGCTTGCGCTTGCGCCAGGTCGGAGTGACGGTCAGGTGCGCCGTGTCGGACATCAGCTGGACCTCGCCATCCTGGATAAGCACGCTCCAGTTCATCGTGCGCTCGATCTTCGAGCCCCATTCGGTGACGAACTCGCCCGGCAGGTCCATGACCTCGAGCAGCGACAGCTTGTTCAAAGCGGCACCATTGCGCTTCCACCAGGTGTCGGTGAGGTGGCTGCTGCCATACATCACCAGTTGCACCGCGCGGGCGCGCCCGCTGGCCTTGCGCAGGCGCGACTCATCGGGTTGGCCCAGCTCGATCCACAGCTCGATGTCGCCGGTGTAGTCCCGGCGCCAGAGGTCCGGCTCGTCATCCACGCTCAGGCCCCGGCCGAATTCGAGCCGGTCGTCCGCGTTCAGCGCGAACGCCAGCAGCCGCACCATCAGGCGTTCGTCGGTCTCGGAAGGGTGCTGGGCCAGGGTCAGGCTGTGGCTGGCGTAGTAACCGCGGTCCATGTCGCTGATCTGCAGCTCGGCCTTGCGGATGGTGGCGGTGAGGGCCATGGGGGTACCGTAAACAAAGAGCGCCATGATAATGCGTGGGCCATGCACCCGTCCGATCCAATCCACGGCCACGTTGCCGCCAGTCGCCTGCAGCTCGCTCCCGGTCCGTGGACGTGCCTGCTGGACGGGCTGTGCGCGCGGTTTCCGCAGGTCGACCGCGCCCAGTGGCAGGACCGCTTCGCGCGCGGGCGTGTGCTGGACGGGCAGGGCAGGGCGCTGGCGGCCGACGCGCCGTGGCGGGTGGGCAGCGAGATCCAGTACTTCCGTGAGGTGGCCGACGAAGCGGATATTCCCGCCCGCGAGGCGATCCTGCACCTCGACGACCACCTGCTGGTGGCCGACAAGCCGCATTTCCTGCCGGTGACGCCGGCCGGGGGATACGTAAGGCAGACCCTGTTGGCGCGCCTGGTGGCCCGCACCGGCAACCCGGCACTGGTGCCGCTGCACCGGCTGGACCGCCTGACGGCAGGGCTGGTGCTGTTCTCGACGCGTGCGGAGACACGCGACGCCTATCAGCGGCTGTTTCGTGAGCGGCGCATCGACAAGACCTATGAAGCGCTGGCCCCGGCCTTGCCCGGGTTGGCCTTTCCGCTGGAGCGGCGCAGCCAGCTGGTGCCCGGGGAGCCGTTCTTCCGGATGGCGGAGGCATCGGGCGCCCCCAACGCCCGGACCCGGATCGAGGTGATCGACGCCAACGGGCCGGAGTGGCGTTACCGGTTGCACCCGGAAACCGGCCGCAAGCACCAGCTGCGGGTGCACATGGCCGCGCTGGGTGCGCCGATCCGCGGCGATGACCTGTACCCGCAGCTGCGGCCACCGGCGGCAGGAGCGCCGGAACAGCCCCTGCAGCTGCTGGCGCAGGCGCTGGCGTTCGAAGACCCCCTGACCGGCCACCCCCGGCGATTCACCAGCCAACAGACCCTCGACCAGGCAGGGTAGAGCCACGCCCTGCGTGGCTGCGCGGGGAACCCGGCGGCGAGAGCCAGCCACGCAAGGCGTGGCTCTACGGGCGGAACACGCCCGCGTCCAGCATTCTTTAGGGTCCTCTCGCTCCCCGTTTTGCTGAAATTAAGTCTGGAAATACATGAATAGGGGCATCCAATTCGTGTACGATTCCCCAATCCCTTGTCCTGTCAGGCGGGACGGGGGAGATGGCTGAATCACGTGGCTATCGCTTTTTCGGTAAAAGGCGAGTATCGTCCCCCACACTGTGTTTGCTAGGGTCACCGTGAATCGTGGCCTGGTGCAGTTGATCTCACGATCCGCTCATCGATCCGCTTTACCAACGCCTGCAACTCAGTCTCGGCCCCGATCTCCGGCGGCCGCGATTATTTTCAACTTATGTTCCAGGAGTTTGTATATGTCTGATCGTCAGACCGGCACTGTCAAGTGGTTCAACGACGCCAAGGGCTTCGGCTTCATCACCCCGGAAAGCGGCCCGGACCTGTTCGTGCACTTCCGCGCCATCCAGGGCACCGGCTTCAAGTCGCTGCAGGAAGGCCAGAAGGTCACCTTCGTCGCCGTGCAGGGCCAGAAGGGCATGCAGGCTGACCAGGTGCAGGCGGCTTAATTGCCCCTGCAACCGTAAGGTTGCCGAAAACGCCGGAAGCGAAAGCTTCCGGCGTTTTTTATTGCGCGCTGCATACGCCACGCCGGGTAGCATGGCGCTTTGCCTGAGCGGACCGTTCGATGATCAAGGTGCACCATCTGGACCACTCGCGTTCGCAACGCGTGCTGTGGATGCTTGAAGAGCTCAACCTGCCGTACCAGCTGGTCAACTACCAGCGCGACGCCACCACCTGGCTGGCCCCACAGGCGCTGCGCGACATCCATCCGCTGGGCAAGTCGCCGGTGCTGCAGGACGATGCCCTGGTCCTGGCCGAGTCCGGCGCGATCCTGGAATACCTGGCCGACCGCTACGACAGCGGGCGCGTGCTGTCCCCCGAACCCATGCCTGCCCAGGCCGCCGAGCGCGTGCGCTACCGGTACTGGATGCACTACGCCGAAGGCTCGGCGATGCCGCCGCTGCTGATGAGCCTGGTGTTCGCGCGGGTGCGCAAGGCGCCGATGCCGTTTTTCGCCAAACCGATCGCCCGCGGTATTGCCGACAAGGTGATGAAGACCTTCGTTGGCCCGCAGTTGAAGCTGCACCTTGACTGGATGGAGCGCGAACTGGGCGCGGCCCCGTGGTTCGCGGGCGAGCGCTTCACCGCCGCCGACATCCAGATGAGCTTCCCGATCCAGGCCGCCGCATCCCGTGCCGGCAGCATGGAACGCTACCCGAAGCTGCAGGCGTTCCTGGCCCGCATCGAGCAGCGCCCGGCCTACCAGCGCGCGGTCGAACGCGGCGGCCCGCTGGACCTGGGGGCAGGCGCGGCGTGAGCTTGCGGGCGCGGCCCGCTGCCCCCACCTTGGTGGGATGAACACCGAACCGCTGCGCTTCGACAACCGTTTCATCCAGGATCTTCCCGGCGACGAGGAGACCGGCCCCCGCGTGCGTGACGTGCGCGGGGCTGTCTGGTCGGCGGTGATGCCCACGCCGGTCGCCGCGCCTACGCTGCTGGCGTATTCGCCCGAGCTGGCGGCGCAGCTGGGATGGGGGCCGGACCTGCTGGAGAGTGCGGATTTTGCGCGTGTGTTCGGGGGCAACGCCCTCTATGAAGGCATGCAGCCTTGGGCCGCCAACTACGGTGGCCACCAGTTCGGCCACTGGGCGGGGCAGCTCGGCGACGGCCGCGCCATTTCGCTCGGCGAACTGCTGGCGCCGGATGGCCTGCGCTGGGAGCTGCAGCTGAAGGGGGCAGGGCGGACGCCGTACTCGCGCGGGGCAGACGGCCGCGCCGTGCTGCGCTCGTCGATCCGTGAATTCCTCTGCAGCGAAGCCATGCATCACCTGGGCGTGCCGACCACGCGCGCGCTTTCCCTGGTGGGGACCGGCGAGAGCGTCGTGCGCGACATGTTCTACGACGGTCATCCTGCTGCGGAACCGGGCGCCGTGGTGTGCCGGGTGGCGCCCTCGTTCCTGCGCTTTGGCAGCTTCGAACTGCCCGCATCGCGCGGCGACAGCGCGCTGCTTCGACAGCTGGTCGACTTCTGCATCGCGCGCGATTTCCCCGAACTGGCCGACGCCGGTGCCGAACGCCATGCGCAATGGTTCGCGCAGGTCTGCGAGCGCACCGCCGTGCTGGTCGCGCACTGGATGCGGGTGGGTTTCGTGCATGGCGTGATGAACACCGACAACCTGTCCATCCTCGGGCTCACCATCGACTACGGCCCGTATGGCTGGGTGGATGACTACGATCCGGACTGGACTCCGAACACCACTGATGCGCAGGGCCGGCGTTACCGGTTCGGCACGCAGCCCCAGGTGGCGTACTGGAACCTGACCCGGCTGGCCCAGGCGCTGTCGCCGCTGTTCGATGACGTGGCGCCGCTGCATGCCGGGCTGGCACGGTTCCAGGCCGTGCATGCGCGATGCGAGCGCGACGATACCGCGGCCAAGCTGGGCCTGGACGCGTGCCGCGACGCCGACGACCTGGCCTTGATGGCCGACTGGCTGCAGATCCTGCACGACGGCGAGATGGACATGACCCTGGCGTTCCGCGGCCTGATCGATTTCGATCCGCAGGCGCCGGACGTTGCGGTGCTGGAGGAGGCGTTCTACAGCGCCGACCGCCGTGCCGGCGTGTTGCCGGCGCTGCAGGGCTGGCTGCAGGCGTATGCGCAGCGCCTGCGGTCCGACCGCCTGGATCCCGCGCAGCGCCGGCAGCGCATGGGCGCGGCCAATCCGGTGTACGTGCTGCGCAACTGGTTGGCGCAGGAGGCGATCGAGCTGGCCGAGCAGGGCGACCTCAGCGGCGTGCATGCGTTGCAGGACGTATTGCGCCGTCCCTACGAGGTCCAGCCCGGGCGCGGACACTACGCCGGCAAGCGGCCGGAGTGGGCTCGCGACAAGGCCGGCTGCTCGATGCTGTCCTGCAGTTCCTGAGTCCGGAGGGCTTCGGCCCGACCCGGCAAAGCCGCCTGCACGGTGATCCGGGCCGGTCGGGTTACCCTATGCCACCCTTTGTTGCTGCATGACCATGACCGATTCTTCGACTCCCGTCCCAACCTGGGCCGGCCGCCTGCGCGACGTCGCCGATTTCCCCAAGCCCGGCATCCTGTTCAAGGACATCATGCCGCTGCTGGCCGACGGCGCGGATTTCGCGGCGGCGATCGACGCGATGGTGGCGCCGTGGCGCGATGCGCGCCTGGATGCGGTGATGGGCATCGAGTCGCGCGGCTTCATCCTCGGCGCGGCGATGGCACGGGTGCTGGGCGTGGGGTTCGTGCCGGTGCGCAAACCGGGCAAGCTGCCGGGGCGCACCTTGAAGCAGGAGTACACGCTCGAATACCGCACCGACAGCATCGAAGTGCATGCCGATGCGTTGCCGGCCGGTGCGCGGGTACTGGTGGTGGATGACGTGCTGGCCACGGGTGGCACGCTGCTGGCGGCGCTGTCGCTGGCGCGGCAGCTGCAGGTCGACGTGGTCGGCGCCGCCGTGCTGGTCGAGCTGGCCGGCCTGGGTGGCCGTGAGCGCTGGACCCGCGACGTGCCGTTGTTGGCCAACCTGGTCTATTGATATCCGGAGGACACGCATGGCGTGTCCCTACGCGTGCTTGGCGCGTTCGCTTACATCTTGCGTACGCGGAACCGCCGGCCCTTGATCTTGCCGGCTTCCAGGCGCGCGATCGCCTTGCCGGCATGCTCGCGGGCAATCGCCACGTACGAACGCGTGGCATAGATGTCGATCTTGCCGATCGTCTTCGCCGACAACCCGGCCTCGCCGGTCAGCGCGCCGAGGATGTCGCCCGGGCGCAGTTTGTCGGTCTTGCCGCCATCGATGCGCAGCGTTTCCATCGCCGCCTGCGGCAGCACCGCCGGGCGGGCGGTGGCCAGCGGGGTTTTCTGCCAGTCCAGCGGCTTGCCCTGCGCCGCTTCCAGCGCGTCGGCGCGGTTGCGTTCGCGGCCGGTCACCAAGCTGATGGCCAGCCCGGTCGCGCCGGCACGGCCGGTCCGGCCCACCCGGTGCTCGTAGGTTTCGATGTCGGTGGGCAGCTCGTAGTTGATCACCGCCGCCAGGTCCTGCACGTCCAGCCCGCGCGCGGCCACGTCGCTGGCCACCAGCACGTTGCAGCTGCGGTTGGCGAAGCGCACCAGCACTTCGTCGCGGTCGCGCTGTTCCATCTCGCCGTGCAGCGGCAGCGCGGAGAAACCGAATTCCTGCAGCGACACCGCCACGTCGTCGACATCGCGGCGGGTGTTGCAGAACACCACGGTCGATTCGGGGTTGTACTTCAGCAGCAGCCCGGCCAGCGCCTTCTGCTTGCTGACCAGGTCCACCTCGCAGAACAGGTGGCGGATCGCGGGCGCATGGTCGGCGCCTTCCACGGTCACTTCCACCGGATCGCGCAGCAGCACCCGCGCGATCTCGCGGATTTCATCGGGGTAGGTGGCAGAGAACAGCAGGGTCTGCCGGTCCTTGCTGGTGCGTCCGGCGATCTCGCGGATGGGTTCTTCAAAGCCCATGTCGAGCATGCGGTCGGCTTCGTCCAGCACCAGCGTGGTCACCCCGCCCAGTTTCAGCGCGCGCTTGCGGCCCAGTTCCTGGATGCGGCCGGGGGTTCCGACCACGACATGCGGGTCATGCGCTTCCAGCGAGGCCAGCTGCGGGCCCAGCGGCATGCCGCCGGTCAGCACCACCAGCTTCAGGTTGGGGATGCCGGTGGCGAGCTTGCGGATCTGCTTGCCGACCTGGTCGGCCAGTTCGCGGGTCGGGCACAGCACCAGCGCCTGGGCGCGGATGACCGCCGGGTCCAGCGCCTGCAGCAGCCCAAGGCCGAAGGCGGCGGTCTTGCCGCTGCCGGTCGGGGCCTGGGCGATCAGGTCGCGGCGCGCCAGGATCGCCGGCAGCGCCTGCGCCTGCACGGGGGTCATCTGGGTATAGCCCAGCGCGTCGATGCCCGCCGCCAGCGAGGCCGACAGGGGCAGTTCGGAGAATTCGTTCATGCCACATTCTACCCGTTCGGGCTGCCGCGGGCGACGCCGCGCACCGCCAGCCCGTACAATGGCGGGATGCCTCTGATTACTCTGCAAAACGTCGACTTCAGCGTCGGCGGCCCGCTGTTGCTGGAAAAAGCCGAACTGTCGATCGAACCGGGCGAGCGCATCGCCCTGATCGGCCGCAACGGCGCTGGCAAATCGACCCTGCTCAAGCTGCTCTCCGGCGACCACAAGCCCGACGATGGAGAAGTGCGCGTGCAGCAGGGGGTGCGCATCACCCGCCTGGAACAGGAAGTGCCGCACGGCGCCGCCGGCAGCGTGTTCGACGTGGTCGCCGACGGCCTCGGCGAGCTCGGCCAGTGGCTGGCCGAGTTCCACCACCTCAGCGTGGCCGACGAGTTCGACGGTGATGCGCTGTCGGCGGTGCAGGCCAAGATCGATGCCGCCAATGGCTGGGGCCTGGACCAGCGGGTCAGCGAGACCCTGACCAAGCTCGACCTGGACGGCGATGCCGAGTTCGCCCGCCTGTCCGGCGGCATGAAGCGCCGGGTGCTGCTGGGCCGCGCCCTGGTTTCGGCGCCAGACCTGCTGCTGCTGGACGAACCGACCAACCACCTGGACATCGAAGCGATCGACTGGCTGGAAATGTTCCTGAAGAACTGGAACGGCAGCGTCGTGTTCGTCACCCATGACCGTCGCTTCCTGCGCGCGTTGGCCACCCGCATCGTCGAGATCGACCGCGGCCAGGTCACCAGCTGGCCGGGCGACTGGGCCAACTACGAGCGTCGCCGCGAGGAACGCCTGAACGCGCAGGCGCAGGAAAACGCGCGCTTCGACAAGCTGCTGGCGCAGGAAGAAGTCTGGATCCGCCAGGGCATCAAGGCCCGGCGTACCCGTGACGAAGGACGCGTGCGCCGCCTCAAGGCGATGCGCAACGAGCGCTCGCAGCGCCGCGAGCTTGGCGGCAACGTGCGCATGGAAGCGTCGCAGGCGGAGAACTCCGGCAAGAAGGTCATCGACGTCAAGGACATCTCGTTCGCGTTCGGTGAGCGGGTGATGGTCAAGGACTTCAGCACCACCATCCTGCGCGGCGACCGCATCGGCCTGATCGGACCCAACGGCAGCGGCAAGACCACGCTGCTCAAGCTGCTGCTGGGCGACCTGGCGCCGGACAGCGGCGAAGTGCGCGCCGGCACCAACCTGCAGATCGCCTACTTCGACCAGTACCGTTCGGTGCTTCGCGAGGACTGGACCGCGATCGAGAACGTGGCCGAAGGCCGCGACTTCCTCGAGGTCAACGGCAAGCGCAAGCACGTGCACGCCTACCTGCAGGATTTCCTGTTCACCCCCGAGCGCGCGCGTGCGCCAATCACCCGCCTGTCCGGTGGCGAGCGCAACCGCCTGCTGCTGGCCAAGCTGTTCGCGCAGCCGTCCAACCTGCTGGTGATGGACGAACCGACCAACGACCTCGACGTGGAAACGCTGGAGCTGCTTGAAGAGCTGCTCGGCGACTACACCGGCACGCTGCTGCTGGTCAGCCATGACCGTGACTTCCTGGACAACGTGGTCACCTCCACCATGGTGATGGAAGGCGATGGCGTGGTCGGCGAGTACGTCGGTGGCTACAGCGACTGGCAGCGGCACGTGGCGCGGGTGGAAGCGGCAACGGCCGCGGCGCCGGTGCCTGCGGCCAAGCCGGCTGCCGCGCCGGCAGCGGCAGCTACGGCGGCACCGGCGACACCCAGGCGCAAGCTCAGCTTCAAGGACCAGCGCGAGCTGGAGCAGCTGCCGTTGAAGATCGAAACGCTGGAAAAGGATGTCGAAGGCCTGACCGCCGCGATGAACGATCCCGCGTTCTACCAGCGCAGCGCGCCGGACATGGCGGCGCATACCCAGAAGCTGGGGGCGGTGCAGGCTGAACTGGATGCGGCGTACAAGCGGTGGGAAGAGCTGGATTCCTGATCTGCGGCTTCGGCGGATCCACACGTCGGTCCCCGTGTCGGGAGCGGCGTTGGAATGCCTCCGGATGCCCGGGCGCGCTGCGCGCGGTGGACACGCATTGCGTGTCCCTACGAACCGCTACGCGCACAGGCCGATGGCGTTGGATCGTAGCGACACGCCATGCGTGTCCCACGGAATCCGTGGGATCACACGCATGGCGCGCAGATCATTTGACCCCGTGCAGGTCCCGCAGCTGGCTCGGCCGCGATCCGAAATACGCGGCCAGGTCGGTAATGTCCTGGTCGCTCAGGTCCGCCGCCTGCGGGGTCATCAGCGCATGCTGGCGATCCCCCGAACGGTAGGCCTGCAGGGCATGCGCCAGATAGTCGCCGTACTGCCCGCCCAGTTTGGGGTAGGTCGGGTCGATCGGGTTGTTGCCGTCGACGCCGTGGCAGTCGATGCAGCTCTGGTTGGTGGCCTTGCTGCGGACCTGGGCGCGGCCCTGGCCTTGGGCAATGCGGCCGGTGGGCAGGCCGGCGGATGAGCCCGACCCATGCTCGCCACTGGCGTGGCCCGGGTCGGCGGCGGAATCTGCGCTGTTTTCCACCTGCGACTGCGAGCACGCAGCCAGCAGCAGGGTAACGGACAGGGCGATGGCGTAACGCTTGAACGGCGTGGCTTTCGTCATGAGCGCGCTTATTTGACGGTGGACAGGTAAACAGCGAGATCGGCGATCTCCTGTTCGCTGAAACTCATCGACTGCGCCTGCATCGTCGGATGCCGGCGCTTGCCCTGGCGGTACTCGCTCAGCGCCTGGCTGAGGTACTGCTGGGTCTGCCCACCGATCTTCGGTACCCGGTAACTGGGGTAGGCGTTCTTGTAGCCGGTGATGCCGTGGCACCCCTGGCAGGTGTAGGCCAGCACCCGGCCGTTGTCGAACTGCCCGGTGAGGGCCGGGGCGGCGGGCGCGGCTGCCGGGGCAGCGGAGGGTGGGGCGGGAACTGCGGGTACGGCAGGTGCGGCCTGGACGGCAACCCCGGAGGGCAGGAGGACGGCCAGAGCAAGACAAGCGGCGAGCGGCTGCGGGCGCATGATGTCGTTTCCGGTATACGGGTTCTGGTCGTTCCGGCGTGGGGTACGGAACTGACCCGAGTATAGCCTGCGTTTTCATCTAGCTGAAACCGGGCATTGCCGACAAGCGGCTGCAGGTCACCATGACCTTTGGGATATGGTGTTGTCGTGACGTGGTGCATTACTTTGCTACCACACCTGCCCACGCATCCTTCAGGGACACGACGATGTTGCGAATCTCTCTTCTGCCCGGCCGCACCGGAACCTGCGCCGCCGCGCTGCTCATCACCACGACGCTGCTGCTCGGCGGCTGCGGGGCCGGCGGGCCGGCCGGCGAGGCGTCCGCGGCTGAAAAGGACGCCAAGGCCGAAAAAGCGCCCGAAGCGGTGCCGGTCGAAGCGGTGGCGGCCAGCCGCCGCGCGGTCGCGGCCAGCTACACCGGCACCGCCGCGCTGGAAGCGCGCGCCGAATCGCAGGTGGTGGCCAAGACCTCCGGCGTGGCGCTCGCGGTGCTGGTCGAGGAAGGACAACAGGTCCGCGCCGGCCAGCCGCTGGTGCGGCTGGACCCGGACCGCGCACGCCTGGCGGTGGCGCAGAGCGAAGCGCAGATGCGCAAGCTGGAGAACAGCTACCAGCGCGCCAACCGGCTGGTCGACCAGCAGATGGTCAGCGCCGCCGACGTCGACCAGCTGCGCTACGACCTGGAAAATGCGCGCGCGCAGTACCGCCTGGCGACGCTGGAGCTGTCCTACACCACGGTGGTGGCGCCGATCTCCGGCGTGATCGCTTCGCGGTCGATCAAGACCGGCAACTTCGTGCAGATCAACACGCCGATCTTCCGCATCGTCGACAACTCGCGGCTGGAAGCCACCCTTAACGTGCCCGAGCGCGAGCTGGCCACGCTGCGGCCCGGCCAGCCGGTGACGCTGGTGGCCGACGCGCTCCCGGGCAAGTCCTTCCCGGGTACGGTCGACCGCATTTCCCCCGTGGTCGACGCCGGCAGCGGCACCTTCCGCGTGGTCAGCGGCTTCGGCGAAGACGCTGCGGGCCTGCAGCCAGGCATGTTCGGGCGCATCCGCATCGACTACGACCAGCGCGCCGATGCCCTGGTGGTGCCGCGCCTGGCCCTGCTCGATGATGGGGATCCGGCGGTGTTCCGCGTGCGCGACGGCAAGGTGGCGCGGGTGCCGGTCAAGCTCGGCTACGCCGAAGGCCCGTGGGTGGAAATCCGCGACGGGCTCGCGGTCGGCGACAGGGTGGTCACCGCCGGCAAGGTCGCCCTGCGCGACGGCACGGCGGTGCAGGTGATCGGCGACAAGCCGGCACCGGCCGTGGCCAGCAAGGCCGCACCGGCCAAGGCGGAGACCCGTCAATGAGTTCCGCCGGCCACGATCACGGCAGCGAACCGCACCCGGGCGACCACCCGGGCGCAACCGGCGGCGGACTGGTGGAGTTCGCCACCCGCCGCCGCGTCACCATTTTCATGTTCATGATCACGCTCGTGCTGTTCGGGCTGATCGCACTCGGCAACCTCAAGGTCAACCTGCTGCCCGACCTGAGCTATCCGACCCTGACCGTGCGCACCGAATACACCGGTGCGGCGCCCAGCGAAATCGAAACCCTGATCACCGAGCCGGTCGAGGAAGCGGTGGGCGTGGTCAAGAACCTGCGCAAGCTCAAGTCGATATCGCGCACCGGGCAGAGCGACGTGGTGCTGGAGTTCGCCTGGGGCACCAACATGGACCAGGCCAGCCTGGAGGTGCGCGACAAGATGGAAGCGCTGAACCTGCCACTGGAGGCCAAGGCCCCGGTGCTGCTGCGCTTCAATCCGTCCACCGCGCCGATCATGCGGCTGGTGATCGCGGCCAAGGGCGATCCGGCCAGCGATGCCGACGCCGTGCGCCAGCTCACCGCGCTGCGCCGCTATGCCGACGAGGACCTGAAGAAGAAACTCGAACCGGTGGCCGGCGTGGCCGCGGTGAAGGTGGGCGGCGGCCTTGAAGACGAGATCCAGGTCGACATCGACCAGCAGAAGCTGGCCCAGCTCAACCTGCCGATCGACAACGTCATCAAGCGGCTCAAGGAAGAGAACATCAACATTTCCGGCGGGCGCCTGGAGGAAGGCTCGCAGCGCTTCCTGGTGCGCACCGTCAACCAGTTCGCCGACCTGGAAGACATCCGCAACCTGCTGGTGACCACCCAGAGCAGCACCGGCAGCGCTGCGGACGCGGCCATGCAGCAGATGTTCGCCATTGCCGCCTCGACCGGCTCGGATGCCGCCGTCGCTGCCGCCTCGGCAGCGCAGAGTGCATCCAGCAGCAGCTCGACCAACATCGCCAACGGCGTGCCGGTGCGCCTGAAGGACGTGGCCACTGTTCGCCAGGGCTACAAGGAACGCGAAGCGATCATCCGCCTGGGCGGCCGCGAAGCGGTGGAGCTTGCGATCTACAAGGAGGGCGATGCCAACACCGTCGCCACCGCCGAAGCGCTGCGCGCGAAACTCGAGCAGATCAAGGCGCAGATCCCCGGCGACGCCGAGCTGACCACCATCGAAGACCAGTCGCGCTTCATCGAACACGCGATCAGCGACGTCAAGAAGGATGCGGTGATCGGCGGCCTGCTGGCGATCCTGATCATCTTCCTGTTCCTGCGCGATGGCTGGAGCACCTTCGTGATCAGCCTGTCGCTGCCGGTCTCGATCATCACCACGTTCTTCTTCATGGGCCAGCTGGGGCTGAGCCTGAACGTGATGTCGCTGGGCGGGCTGGCACTGGCCACCGGCCTGGTGGTGGACGATTCGATCGTGGTGCTGGAAAGCATCGCCAAGGCGCGCGAGCGTGGCCTCGGGGTGCTGCAGGCCGCCATCGTCGGCACCCGCGAGGTCAGCATGGCCGTGGTCGCCTCGACCCTGACCACCATTGCGGTGTTCCTGCCGCTGGTGTTCGTCGATGGCATCGCCGGGCAGCTGTTCCGCGACCAGGCCTTGACCGTGGCCATCGCCATCGCGATCTCGCTGCTGGTGGCGATGACCCTGATCCCGATGCTGAGCTCGCTGAAGGGTCGGCCGCCGCTGGCGTTCCCGGAAGAGCAGGCGCAGGCCGCCTGGCAGCCGCAACAGCGCTGGCTGAAGCCGGTGGCCGGAAGCCGCCGCGGGCTGGGCGCACTGCTGCGCTGGACCGTGTTCGGCATCGCCTGGATGGTGGTGAAGCTGTGGCGCGGACTCACCGCGGTGATCGGTCCGGTGATGCGCAAGGCCAGCGACCTGGCGATGAAGCCGTACTCGGGCGCCGAACGTGGCTACCTGCGGCTGTTGCCGAGCGCGCTGGCCCATCCCGGCAAGGTGCTGGGTCTGGCCGGGCTGGCCTTCGTCGCCACCCTGGCCGTGGTGCCGATGCTGGGCGCGGACCTGATCCCGCAGCTGGCACAGGATCGGTTCGAGATGACCGCCAAGCTGCCGGCCGGCACGCCGCTGAAGCAGACCGATGCGCTGGTGCGCGAGCTGCAGCTGGCGCATGCCAAGGACGACAGCATCACCTCGTTGTATGGCGTCAGCGGCAGCGGTACGCGGCTGGATGCCAGCCCGACCGAGAGCGGCGAAAACATCGGTAAGCTCACCGTGGTCATGGCCGACGGCGGCAGCGCGCGCACCGAAGCGGCGATCACCGAGCGCCTGCGCGACTCGATGCGCGGCCACCCGGGCGTGCAGGTCGACTTCGCGCGGCCGGCGTTGTTCAGCTTCTCCACGCCGCTGGAAGTGGAACTGCGCGGCCAGGACATGGCCACGCTGGAACGCGCCGGTCAGGCCTTGGCTGCGCGCCTGCGCAGCAATCCGCACTACGCCGACGTGAAGTCGACCGTGGAAGAGGGCTTCCCCGAAATCCAGATCCGCTTCGACCAGGAACGTGCCGGCGCACTCGGCCTGACCACGCGGCAGATCGCCGATGTGGTGGTCAAGAAGGTGCGCGGTGACGTGGCCACCCGTTACAGCTTCCGCGACCGCAAGATCGACGTCCTGGTCCGTGCACAGGAAGGCGACCGTGCCAGCGTGGAGAGCATCCGCCGCCTGATCGTCAACCCGGGCAGCACGCGCCCGGTGACGCTGGACGCGGTGGCCGAAGTGGTCGCCACCAACGGTCCCAGCGAGATCCATCGCGCCGACCAGACCCGCGTGGCGGTGGTCTCGGCCAACCTGCGCGACATCGACCTGGGCGGCGCCGTGCGCGAAGTGCAGGACATGGTGGCCAAGGATCCGCTGGGTGCGGGCGTTGGCATGCATATCGGCGGGCAGGGCGAGGAGCTGGCCGAATCGGCGCGCTCGCTGATCTTCGCCTTCGGCCTGGCGATCTTCCTGGTGTACCTGGTGATGGCCTCGCAGTTCGAATCGCTGCTGCATCCGTTCGTGATCCTGTTCACCATCCCGCTGGCGCTGGTCGGCGCGATCCTGGC
>Ga0213821_1000234_pt1 | contig 38680 bp, 29 predicted proteins | sample MC6MC0909MG_FD_179894 | JGI IMG/M metagenome (GOLD analysis project Ga0213821, IMG submission 179894) | Enriched soil aggregate microbial communities from Iowa State University, Ames, United States - MC6-MC0909-MG | ecosystem: Environmental > Terrestrial > Soil > Unclassified | place: USA: Iowa...
GTTAGCGTACAGGACGCCTGTTTGTCGGCATAATGTTACGTGAATCGTAAATAGGCAAACTACACGCGTAGAAGCTGAAGTATTGGAGTTTCTGGACGCGGGTTCGACTCCCGCCGTCTCCATACATAAGTTTTAGCAGTAGAAATACTGTTAAATCAACGTTTATAAGAGTTAGGGTAACTTGATGAAGGTGTTATACTTTCAAAAAGACTCCCTAACTTTTTTCGTTTTTAAGGGTACATTTAATTGAATACTTGCGTTTATAAACCTTCTAATTCACACAATGAATAGGGGGTTTTTTTGTTTGGATAAAAGCAGAAAGCATGGTGTGTTTTCGATGGGAAATGCACGTCAAGTTAATCCTAAAGCTAGTAACAATCATTGGATACCAATTGATTACGCATTAGAAATAGTATTTAAGCAAATGAACATCGCTGGCAATAGACCTCGTACTATTGATAGCTATGATTATATTTTTCGGGGATTTTGTGAAGCTAACAAGATTCTCTATGTAGAAGAAATTACGATTGATACAATTTATAGCTATTTAGAAGGTCTAGATGTTTCACAGCAAACGAAGAAAATACGTTTAAAGACCATTAAAGCCGTGTTAGGAAAATTTTATTTCAATGATTGGCTGAAAGATAAGTTTTGGCTAAAGATTCAAATTAAGGTTGATACAGAGGTAAAAGCAGCAGCTAAAGAAGGCGATATTCTCAAACTGGTTCACTTCATAGATAAATCGACCTTTATCGGATTTAGAGACATTACTGCTATCTTGCTGATGTACAGAACTGGAATCCGTATTCATACACTTTGTGAGTTGAAGGAAAGGCATATTGACTTTGAACACCAGTGTCTAAATTTAGATGGTTCAACATTAAAAAATCACAAGTTTTTAAAGCTACCATTAGATGATGAATTAACAGAAATGTTGCAATTGCTAATAAAGCAAAATAAAAAGATACGTCAGCATTTCAAGATTAACAATCAAAGCGTATTCATAACGCAGAATGGTTTATCAATGAGTACATCTAAATCATCGAATTGTGCGATTTCTAAACAGCTTAATAAGTATTCAAAGCGTTTCGGTTTAGAAAATATTAACCCACATGCGATTAGAAGGGGATATGCAAAAAATCTATTGAATAAAGGGGCTAGTGTGCCATTAATCAGTAAGGCATTAGGTCATTCTGATTTAGCAGTAACGACGCAATATTTAGACCTCAATGTGGAAGAAGTGGCACGTAGCTTAAAGGATTATTTATAGACAAATAAAAAAGAGAGTGCTGGAAACACCCTCTTAACAGAAATGCACTATATGTTTGGAGACATAGTAGTGCTAACTCATAAAAAATTGACTCAGCATCGATAACTGAATATGAGTTACATTGCCTTCATTTTACTTCAAAAAAAGCTAAAGTGCAAAGGTCTACTTTCTTATTGTCTTTTTTAGGAAAAACTCTTTCGAGGTTGCCCACTAACTCGAATCAAAATAAAACTGGAAAGGTTATGACATTCCCGATGCAAACAAATGTCTAGGATACCACTACAAGCTTCCTTGTTGGCTTGGGTATCTGAATGGTGCTAGCGACCATTAACGGCTAGGTGCGGAAGGTCTGAATGATTAAGGTCATGCAGAATACATAATACATTGTAATTGTTGTTGAGTTTCTCATAACAGTAGAATAAGCATTTACGATACACGCAGAAGGCATGTAGACGGATTACAAGACGTTTCGGGGGCAGAAGTAGAAACTATGTGTATTGATTTGAAAGAATCACATTTAACAAGGGCATACATATACGGATACCTCAAATGACGGATTCATGAAAATACATAATGCAATGGCTGTCTATGTTTCAGATTCTATTAATTTAGTTTCTGAAATGTAGGCAGTCATTTTTGCACCAAGCCGTTGTCCTCAATTCTGGCTTCATGTATGCTATATTTACATTGAACTGAAAGTATGGGGTGTGAAATTAACATGAGTATCGAAGGTTTGCTAGAGAGACAGAAGCGAGAATTAATTGGTCTATATGGTCCGAAAGATGAAGAATTATATGAGTATTTGTATGAGGATATTCAGTATAAAAAGCTTGGTGAGGTTTTTACAAAATTACATGCATCATTCGATGAGTTATTTAAATTCATGAATCATAAAAATAGAGGTAATAAACACTTTAATGCCCAAGATAGTAGAGAACTATTAAACTTAATTTCCTTTTATGAAAGAATGAAAGTACAGTTACTGAAAAATGGTATTGATTTTAAATGTAATGAATATTATGAATCTATAATTAGTGAATGTAAAAAATTCTTAAAAACTTCTAATGGAAGTGAAATCCCAATTGATTTTCCTGACATTATCATTCAGGATGATGAACCAATATTTATTCTAGGTGGTACAATCAGTCTTAAAACTGTAAATGATAATCAAAAGGTAAGTCTTAAAAAGATTGGAGAAGGTTCTTATGCCAAAGTATATAAATTTAAGGACCCAAATTATCATATACATCTAGTAAAAAAACATGCTAAAGAATTTCTTGACGATAAAGAGTTAACTCGTTTTAAAAATGAGTATATTGATACTTCTTCTTTAAATTCTCCGTTCATTATCAGAGTTTTTTCATATAAAGAAGAAGAAAATTCTTATATTATGGAATATGTAGATGAAGATTTAGATAAGTATATTTCGAATCGTAATAATACCTTAAGTCCTGCTAAACGACGTAGCATGATTAATCAATTACTGTCAGGATTTGAATATATGCATAGTAAAAATTTACTACATCGAGATATAAGTTATAAAAATATTTTGGTGAAAGTACACGAAGATGGAACGGATATGATTAAAATTGCTGATTTGGGTTTGGTCAAAAGACCTGACAGCGATTTGACAAGTTTAGATTCTGAAATCAAAGGTTCTATTAATGACCATACGGATTTAGCTAGAGTAGGTTTTTCAAATTATTCTATTGAACATGAAACGTTTGCTTTAACTAAGGTGATTTATTTCATTCTAACGGGAAGGAAAAATTTCCATAGAGAGAAAGACCCTGCTTTGAAGGGATTTTTAGAACAGGGTACTCATAGTGATAAAGCCCAACGCTTTAAATCTGTAGGTGAAATAAGAAGGTTCTTAAGAGAGAAAGTGTATGATAAATAGCTTTACATACATAAAAAGTTAGTTAATAAATGACGCATTCGCTTACTTGGGATATATAGGTTTATTTGCTGTCCAACACGAATTCTACTTCTCCATATCCACTGAAGTAGTTCTGATAAAGCGAACATATCCTCGTTAACTTCAATTCCTTTTGAAATGAAAAATTTCTTCTCATAAGGGTGCATATAGCGATTTACAAGGTAGGCTAGTGATTCCTTTTCTTTAAATGCATTGGTTGCCCTAGCGTTTACTGAAACAAATCCTTTAGTGTACCCTTTACCTTTTAATTTGGGCTTATCGTCTTTAAAGCAAGTCCACATATTTAATTTTGTTGTAGTTTTAACATTGTTTTTAAAGTAGGTTGTGGCGTTATTCTGCAATTTTTTAACTAACTGTTCATTTTTTGATTTTCTGAACCAGCTATTAGACATAGCGAATTTATCTTCACCGATATTATTAAGCTTACCTTCATAAATATTAATTAAAGATTTTAGTTCCGACAATGCAGCGTTATTTGTTTTTTCATAATCACTAAGATAATAAAGTCCTTCTGAAGATGATTTGATACTCTTATATTCATAATTTATTTTATAAATATCGTAATAGTATTTTTGTTGCTGGCACTCAAAGAGGTAAGTCATTATATAAACCTCTTTAAAGGCTTTAAACACTGAAATAGGAAAAGTCCAAAAAAGCACTGTATTTTCGAAGTAATAAAGGTTATTGGATTCTGCCAAACTTTTAATATCTTTGTATCGAGTTTCCTGATATTCTCCCTCGTTATTCCACCTAATCAATCCGGTTTCTTCATCAACTAACACCATGCCACTATCACATAGCCATTTAAAATCATCTTTGTTTAACTCACATTGTTCCAGTACATTCATAACTTCATCTAAAATAAGCGTGTAATTGCCAGCTTGGATTAATTCAATTAATTCATCATCTGCTTTTTGAAATAGTGCGTGGGTTGAAGCAATATCTTTTTTGTGTAATATCAGTTGTTTTAAATTATCAAGTTTTCCTTTTTGATTTCCTTTTGGTTCAGGTGCAAGAAAAGAACGCAGTTTTACTGAATCTTTAACACGCTGAATTTCAGCTAGGAACGGGGTAATGTATAAAAAGTTTTTATCTTTGCTTGAATTGTTCATATATTGAATTGCCCAACTGGTTTTACCTGAACCCATAATGCTATCAACAATGTTTACTACTGTTTGTGGTTTAACCTTTGTGTAATTTGTTTCTTTTACTAAATTATTCATGTACAATTTCCTCTCTATTTTGGCTACAACCCTTAAACAAGAAAAGGTGTACATTCAGACAGGTGAAATTTGTGATATTACAAAGTATAAACACATCAAAAGTTCTTAATTTATCTAGAAACGTTGATATATCAAGGGTTATAGCGTCCACCCTTAAAGAAGATATATAGAAAAGGGATTATACCGTTTTCTATGCTTCGCATTGGGAAGAAAAGCACTTCCCAAAACAATAAAAATTAAAGTAATAATCTGAAAAGGAAACATGCATTGTTCAGAACAACCAATTGAATATTTTAGTTTGAAGATGCTTCGAGAACTTTGTTCGAGAAGAATGTTTTGCACTATTACGCTTTTAAAGGTAGGGGATTGTTCAGACACAAAGTAGAGTGTTTATGTGTTGTCACATGTATAAAAATATTTAACGTGTATGCCGATTGTGTCTGATGTGTGTCTATGAGTAGAGTGTATATCAGGGGGAAATTGCCCATGTTTAATGCCGTGTATAAGGAAAAGGAAAGAAAAAGGTAAATTGTTTCCGCTAATATTTAAAAGCTATAGAAAGCCATGTAGGGGTTAAATTAGGTAAAGTATCCTGAACAGCTTAGAATAAACCATGGTGACGTTTTACGAGATGCTGAAGATGTTACATAAGTAACAGATTGTTCCGCCCCCCATATGATTAACCTTAACAAAATATAGTGCACTGTTATTTGGAAAAAATAAATTTATATGGTATAAAATATATATATAAATACAAAGGAGTTGACAGCACTGTGGGACCAAAAGATTATGACCGCACATCAACAAATGATGATGGACAAAAGTTTTATGGGCATGATGACGGTGATGGTAGAACTGATTGGTATACGGAAGATGGTAGCTTAGATTCATCTACCCCTACCCCATCTGATGATGATGAATGGTAGAATAAAGAAAAGTCCCTATTTATGGGGCTTTTTCTTTTTACCTTTAATCTCTTTGCTTTTAACTAAATAATAAACCTTAACACCGTATAAAACACTTACCCCAACAACACTGATTGTCGTTACAATTGCAGTGCTAACTACTGCCAAAACCATTTTCAATAAAAATAATTCAATCTCTATTTTTTATAAGTCCCCCAAATCTATAGTGCTTCTAATATGCAAGCATTATAAGAGAAACTTTCTCGTATTCTAACACTTCGTGGTAATTTATTTATTTATTTATTTATTTTTTCAAGTCTATAAAGGTACACCATAATAGACGATGCAGAATGTGACTATAACGATGTCTATATATGGGTGAAATTGACCTTTATGAACGTATAATAAATAATTGACCTTTGTAGACTGTTGACGTATATTAAGACTATCAACTATAGAAACGGTGATTTTAACAATGGGAATCAATTTTGGCTATGTACGTGTATCTTCTAAGGAACAGAATTTAGACAGACAGTATGAAGCTTTAAAAGGCTATATAACAGACGAAAAATACATTTACAGTGATAAGGCTAGCGGTAAGGATATGGAACGTAAAGGCTTTCAGAACATGCTTAAAGCTATGAGAAAAGGCGACACTCTTTATATTAAATCTATTGACCGTCTAGGACGTAATAAAGAACTGATTAAAGGGTATTTGGAACATTTCAAGAAAGAAGGTATTAGAGTCAAAATAATCGACCTTCCTACTACAATGCAAGATGTACCAACTGGTCAAGAATGGGTTATAGATATGATTAACAATATTATTATTGAAGTTTACACTTCTATAGCACAACAGGAACGTGAAACGACTTTGCAACGTCAAGCTGAAGGAATCGCTGTAGCTAAAGCACGTGGGAAACATTTAGGGCGTCCAGTGTTAGAACTTCCTAAAGAATGGGCTAAGTTATATAAGCAGTGGAAAGTTGGCGAAATAACTGCAGTTGCATTTATGGACACCATCGGAATGAAGAAAGCAACTTTCTATAAAAAAGTGAAAGAATACGAGACGACACAAAGAATTATGGGCAATGGTTATAAAGCACATTAACAAATAGTGTATTGCAAGGGCTGGTATATCCAGTCTTTTTTTATATGGGGTGTATCGGTCATTCTAAACTGACATGAGACGCATCGAAATATAGTTTGATGGGTAGTGTATCAGGTCAATCACTCTCACACCACGATGTAAAAAAGGGAGTAGGCAATAAAAATGGTGGCTATTCAAAATGTGCCCTCTTATTACCCCATATGTTTTATTCCCTCGAAAGTTTTTCTGCCTCATTTCTTCAGTGAATATTTATTTTCAAAATTCGTTGAAGGGGGCAACGGGGTGGCTATGGGCTGTTTCTTTAGGTTTTGGTATTTCGAGAATATACCCACTATTTTTTCACCGTTTGCTTTTCTGAAATCCAACAGAACTTCATGCTTTCTTTTAGGGGTACACTCTGCACCGCTATATCAATTCTTCAAAATCAACTACAAAATTTTTTTCTGAATTTTATTACATAGAATCCTTTCTCTAGGCAGTAGCATAAAAAGGCGGATAAGCCGAATACCTAACATATTCTTTATTGTTCCATAAAAATTTTTTTAAACGTCTTACTTTGGGCACTAACCAAGTACCTATTAGTAGGAATTAATAAGGTGAAATGTTTCCCCTAGTAATTAGTGTGGTCGAAAGACTGCACCTTTTCTTTTTAAGTTGTACTGCCAATTTGAACAGTAAAGGAAGTGAAATGAAAGACATGATGTCAGTGGAGTTATTAAAACAAATGCGAATGTTCGTGGGCTATTCCCAGCAAGATTTAGCGAAAGCCACGAATTACAGTCGTAGTTATATAAGCAAAATTGAACAGGGTACAGTTGAAGCTTCTTCAATTGTGCAGTGGCATATATTACAGGCCTGTAGACGTGCTGGAATGGAAGATTTCCAATTTGCAATGTTAAAAATCATTGTAGACGGTAGCGAACAAGAAATGGAGGAACTATTGAATGGAAATAGTCGAGAATCTGAAAAATCCTACAAAGTGAAAAATTACATGGAAGCAAGCCAATGATAATTCAATGGTTGTCAGACATTTATCAGGAAGTTGCAAATACAACATTTACATATCAAATGGGGTATAAGCTTCCAACCATGCAAGCACACATACAAACCTATAGAAAATACGCTATGAAGCATAAAGAAAAAGCACTCGCTGCTATTCAGGAAATAATGTGTGAATTACGAAGTCGCTACACGAATTTTAACCGAGTTCATCAGCTTATTACCGCATTAATTGCAACTAACTTTTACAGTACCAATGCACAAAGGAAGCTAGACAACTTCAAGTTAACCGTTGGGAAAATGAATTACACAGAAATAACGATTTAAAAGGGGATGAACCAGCATGGATAAACTTAAAGAAATGCCTGTACCGCAAACACTTTCCGAGAATATGGTTAACTTTGCTAAGAAATACGTGAAGCTTCGCATCGTGGAAGGTCTAGCAATTGGAGAGATATGCAAAACGTTGGGAGTATCCACGAAAACCTTTTATTCATGGCAAGAAAATGAAGCTTTCAATTCTTATCTGAAGAAATTAGAAGCTAGTTATATCACAGATGATGAGATTCAGGCGTACAACCACGTGCGGAAACACATACTGAAGCTTGTGAGTAGGGAAAATCCAAGCGATAAGCACGTGGAGATGTATTTAAAGCACTTCAACCATGTAGTTGAAGCAGAAAACCATAAGAGAATGCAACAGCTAGGTATCAATACAAACGGAACTTCTGATTCTAAAACAGTTGAAGAACGTAAAGCTAGCTTACTAGCAAGGTTGCAAAGCTGACATTGAAACCTAACGATTGAAAATTAATATTCAAAAGGGGAATAAAGATTATGAGTGCATACATGAACATATTAACTGGGGTAACAGAACAAGCAAGAAAGCGTTCAAAAAGAGAAGCAGATATTTTAAATCAACGTGAAAAAGAAGCACATGAAAAAACAGCTAGTGAACAAGCTAAAGCCGATAAAAAAACGGCTGAAGAAATGAAGGATTCAGAAAAGATTGAATTGCTTACAAAAGCAGTAATGGAATTAACTTTAAGAATGAATGAAATCGGAGGAACGAAATAATGACAAACTACAACAATAACAACCCACAATCTTTAGCCGATTTAGGACAAGACATTTTAAAACGTATTGAAGAACGCCAAGCACCACTTCAAAATATTTCAGAATACTACGCTGAAGCACGTAAATTAGAAGTTGAAAAGCAAGCTAAAGCCGATGCACTAGAAATTGCAAATGCACCAAAACAGCCATTAACTTCAGAACAACATATGGGGTTACTAACTGAAGCTATTGAAAAATTAACGGCACAAGTGATTGGGGTGAAAAACTAATGGTAAACTTCTTAGAATCAGCAACAAATTTAATTACCAAGTTTAATAAGACTTGGGACGATTGGGAAAGTGCACTGGAAAACAAACAAGATGAATTGTTAGAAATACAAGTTGAATTGCAAGCAAAACTAGAATCCACTGGTGAATTGAAAAGAATGGTTTTACTTGGGGAAGTTACAGAAGAGACATTTGCTTCAGAACAACAAAAGCTGGATTCTTTAGAAGCTAAAAAAACTAGAATCCTAAAGGATATGGAATTGATTCAGCAATACAAAACTGATGATTTACAAGCAGTATACAATGAATTAGAAGAATCAAAGAAAGTATCTGTTAGTGAAGCCGATAAAGAAACTGATAAACTATGCTATGAACTTCTACAAGCCAAATTGGAATATCTCCAGAAGATGGTGGAGGTATCAGAACGATACAATAAACTTGCAGAACCCGAACGACTTTTCCAACAAATAAAGATTGCAATGGGTAAGCAGAAACAAGTGTATTTAAGTGGTTCACATGAAGCACTACACCAAGTTGGTACGGCTGGTGGTAGTTATATTGGTCTTAGCGTAGAACAAGATGCAGTTTATAATGCACTAGGTTTACAACAAGTAAGTGATACGCTGTTACGTGAAGTAGAAAACGGTAAGAAAAAAGGTTTTATTAAGTAATTATAATTCAGTTGTATTTCAGTGGTATTCTATCCCCAACGATTTAACCAATTGATAATAAAGCACCTAACACAAGAACCCACTTTCTATTTATTTAGATTGTGGGTTTCTTTTTTTTTGTTCTTTTTGGTCTGAAGTTGGCGAATACATTGTTTATGTAATGGATGGAGTTTTCCTAGTAATTGTACAGATGAACGTCAAAACCCTTGTATATCAAGATTTTTTTCTTTTGCCTTATGTCATATAGTTTCATCGAATATCAATCGAACGTAGTCAAAGTGTAGTCATCTAACTACGTTTCAATGTGGGAGTCGAAGAAGGAAAGGTGAACCTATTATCCTCTATACCATCGAAGCGAATGAGAACGCTACTAAAAGAGTATTTGGAGAGTGATGATATAGCTATCGAATTAAAAAGGCTTTCTCTCAATGATTAGATTAAATAATTGTCGCGTTAATTATCTCTTTTAGTCCTAATTTGATACCTGTAATCTTTTCAATTGCCTTATAGCTGTGTGTCTCAAATAGCTGTAAAGCATGGTTGGTTTGCTTTGTGGAATATATCTTAGGGCGGCCTTCTTTGTTATGTCATTTCCTAGCTTGCTTAAAGTTGCCTGAAAGTCAAAGAGTATAGTACAAATAACGATAATCAATTGGCACGTTGTAAACACCTCTATTAATATTTGTTGTTTGTGGTGGAGTCTTTGAGTTCACAGTCTTTTACTCAATTGGATTTGTTGGTTCATTTTATATATATAGTTTTTGAAGAGACTTGAAAATAGGTAGTGTAAACAAGTCTGATTGCAAAACTAAATAACTTATAAATAAGAGAAGGATTTCAAGTTCTAATGCAGAATATATTAATGTTAGTATTATTTTCCATATAATTGTAAAGGGCGGGGTAATATGAAGCTAGCTGAAATAGAAATAGAAAATTTTAAAGGTATAGGAGAATCCATCAAGATAAAAATAGATAATATAGTTGCATTAATTGGAAATAACAATGTCGGTAAAACAACAATCTTATCTGCCTATGAAGCATTTGCTGATAGCACTACAAAATTAAGTGAAAAGGAGTTTTATAACGAAGACACAAATAAATTACCGACTATCAAGGGATTGTTTGTAGATGTTCCAGCAGGTATAGGCATTGGGAAAGATTGGATTCATGATGACGATGTACTAGGTTACAAAGATTGTATTAAAGTGAAATTTGTTTGGGAAACACCCAATTCATCTAGGAAAAAATATTCGTATTTGCCGAGTGAGGGCCAATATGTTGAGAAAAGTATGGGTGGCTTTGAAAGTATTCTAATGAGTAAAATTCCTACTCCAATTAAAATCTCTCCTTTAGAAGACCCTATCACTTTGCAAAGTAAAATTATTGCGATAATAAATGATACAATTAAAGGGAATATTGGTGAGGACCATGATGAGATTAAACAATTATTACAAATAGTGGATAGTTTAGCAGAGAAGATTAAAACTAATATTTCTGAAGAGATTTCATCGACTACCAGTATGATTGCAGACCAGTTAAAGAGAGTTTTCCCAGAATATAATAATGTTCAAATCGATATCACACCTGGAAATTTGGAACCTGAAAAACTAGTAACTGCAGGAAGTATGATTAGGTTGGGGAAAATAAATGAAGAAGGAGATATTAGTAATAGTATACCGTTATCTCAACATGGTACAGGTTTGCAAAGAACTTTTTTATGGTCTGCACTTAAAATGTTAGCAGAGTCTGGAAAATATAAAAAAGGAAAAGCAATACTCCAAACAGAAATGCCAAAAATTTTACTAATAGAAGAACCAGAGGCGTTTCTCCATCCTAATGCTATTCGAGAAGCTAGAGATGCCCTATATTCAATTGCAGATTTAGATGGGTGGCAAGTAATGACAACAACACATTCGCCTATGTTTATGGATTTAACAAAAGACCATACCACTATTATAAGAATTGAACGAGAAGGAGAAAATAGAAGAACCGTTAAAACTTTTTCTACTGAAAATGTAAACTTTACTGATGAAGAAAAAGAGAATCTAAAAATGCTTAATTATTGTAACCCTTATTTTAATGAGTTGTTTTTTGCAAAAACTAATTTGTTAGTTGAAGGCGAAACTGAATATAGTGTGATTAAGTTATTGCAACAAGAATTACCAGATTTAAAAGATATTCATATTTTAAACTGTGTAGGGAAGGCTAATATAGTAACTGTCTCAAAAATTCTAAACCATTTTAAAGTTCCTTATCGAATATTACATGATTCGGATAACCCTACAACTTTGAAAAAAGGTAAAGGTAAAGGTGAAGTTTCAAAAGTTAGGAATGGTGCATGGACTAACAATATTAAAATTCTGGAAGAAGCTACTAAAGGATTAGAGAAGGGGTTAAATGTAAAGCTATTCGCCTCAGTTCCAAACTTTGAAGGAGAGTTTCTAAAAACTGAAGGTAAAAAGTCAAAACCCTACGAAGCGTGGAAATTCTTTAATGATGAAATGAAAAATGGGTTTAATCCGAATATTAAAAGGTTTGTAGATTTTCTTTACTATGCTGCTAACAATTCTGTAATAAGTAATTGTGAATTAGAGTATGTAGCTATGGAGGAATTAGAAACAAGAGTTATTAAGCATATTGAAGAAAATGATTTAGTAGGGAACGAATTATGGGATTTAGACTATTATAAGGGTTCGGCAAGCGTGGTTAATTAAATCTGGAAGATGTTATTAAGTGTAAAACGTACTACTATTTATATATTGAAATCAACATTAATCGAATTTAAAACTTACATATAAATTAGTACTTACGACTTTGCAATCGGTATACGCGGTGTAACATCAATCGATGGCATGACTTCTGACAGGACACATATCCCTTACGATGTCCTTGAAAAAACCTCTATACGTATCGTAAACGAAGTAAATGGCGTTAACCATGAATTGTTTGATATTACGAGTAAGCACCAGCTATGATTGAGTGGAAAGAATTAAGGGAATCTGTTAAAAGATTCTCTTTTTATTTTGTGGAAATGATATATAATGTATAAAGAAGGTTTTATAAACCTAGTTCAAATTAAATGTAATACACCTTAACTATATCAATATTGTATGGAGTGCCACCTGAGTCATCGGCAAGAGATTTCCAGGTTAGCGTACAGGACGCCTGTTTGTCGGCATAATGTTACGTGAATCGTAAATAGGCAAACTACACGCGTAGAAGCTGAAGTATTGGAGTTTCTGGACGCGGGTTCGACTCCCGCCGTCTCCATAGATAAAGTGGCTACAAACGTAGTCATATCAACGATTTTAGAAGCTAGGGATATTGAACGGGAGTTGAACTCTTGTTGAATATCCCTTTTTTCATCCCTAGAGATAAATAACATATTTATAACTAATTTTTGTTCATAGACCCTACTAATTCAAACAATGAGTTGGGAGGTTTTTTGTATGTCTAGAGGTAGAAAGCATGGTGTATTTGCAGTAAATGGTGATTTAGTTGTAATGCCAACGAAATTTTACGAGTCGAAACGAGATTGCTTAACAATTGAAGATGCACTTGAAGTAGTGTTCCAACAGATGCGTATAGCAGGAAATAGACAGCGAACGATTGAGAGCTATCAGTATATCTTTGAGCAGTTCATGACAATTAATAAACTTATGTATGTAGAAGACATTACAGTTGAAGCATTATATCACTATCAGATGAATCTTTGAAGTTCCATTTTAGAGCTAATACCAACGCTAAATGCCATTTGTTCAATTTTACGTATATCTTCAATTATGCCGTTTCCTCCTAGCATTCCTAATAATCTTCCTACTTTACCAGCAGTATTAAGATTCCCTATTTCTCCCATGCCAGGACTATCTACTCTAAACTGTTTTAAATGTTTTTGAGTTGAAATAGCCCAGTAACCAGATTTAATTTTTTCAATATTAACCATCATTTACCTCCCTTTATAACTAAAATTATAATTACTTTACAAGAGGTTTAAAACTATTATTTTAAATAAATATAAAGATTAGTTCTATCTATAATTAGTTATATCATACTATAGAGTTTGTTATTAATTGGTTGAACAATAATTACTCCACTATTATTTACCTTTTTATTTTAAATAAATGATAAAATAAGTTCAGGCTATTACTTTTAGTTAAGGGGCGAATTTGAGTGCAAGATAAAAAGTATCAAGTTTTTATTAGTTCTACCTTTATAGATTTGAAAGATTCGAGAGAAAAGGTAAGTAAACAAATTCTTTCGATGTATCATTTTCCAATAGGTATGGAAATGTTTAGTGCAGGAGACAGTGACCAATGGACAGTAATTAAGAATACAATAGATAAAAGTGATTATTATATTCTTATTCTAGGTCATAGATACGGTTCTTTGGCTGATGATGGTATCTCTTATACTGAAAAAGAATATAATTATGCAAAAGAAAAGGGAATACCAATATTGGCTTTCATTAAATCCAGAGATGCAGCTACAACACCTCATGAAAGGGAAAGTGACCCTATAGTTATGGCTAAGTTAGATAAGTTTGTAGAGAATGCCAAGGCAAATAAAATGTGTGATTTTTGGAATAATGAAGACGAACTTGCATCTAAAGTTACTGCTGCATTATATAAAGCATTTACTAATAACCCAAGAAATGGATGGGTAAGGGCAGATGAAGTACCGTCATCAAAAACTTTAAATGAATTAGCAAGTTTAAGTAAAGAAAATAGAGAGTTAAAAGAAGAATTAAGTAGTCTAAAGAAACTGACTATATCTAGATTACCTGACCTAAAGCTATATTTAAATGATAGTAATAGCCTAGAGCTTTCTTATAGTAGTGATATAACGATTGGTACAAAATGTGAATTAGTAAAAATAACAGAACAAGAAGTACCTGAAAGTATTAAAGGGATGATATCTAAGGAAGAAATAGAAAACTATAATTCTTTGATTGAAGAAGCTAATTTGGAAGTTAGAAAATATAATCAAGAAGTAAAGATATACAGGATTGCTCAAGAATTTGGAGTAGAATGCGAAGTTAGCATTGAAAATTCGGGACAAATAAAAGCTAATAATATATTTATTGATATAGAATTTCCTGAAGAAGTAACAATTGTTGAGGGAGGATTTGATGCTTTATTTACTCCAAAAGCGCCAACCTTGCCTAAAAATCCTATTGCAGTAGCTAAGAGGAAATTTGAATCAAGAACATCTGCTAAGGCATTAGCAGGGATATCTTCAATGGCAGGTATCTACGGTACGGATTATAAAGATAATACGTTTCTTTCTGGACGACTGTCAACTATTAATGCTATTAATTTTGATAAAGATAATTTTATAAATTTTTCTAGTAATGATTTGATGGTTAAATGTAAAAGTTTAATGCATACTAGAGTTAGGACTTTAAAAGAGAAGTTTCTAATAGTTCCTAGAACCCCAGGTAATTTTGAAATTAAAGTAAGTATTATATGTGAAGAATATTTGGATAGTATTTTGAAGATAATTCCTTTGAAAATCAAAAAGGTAAACCCCGATATTTAAAATTTAAAAGCCTTAGCAATGAAAGGAACTATAAATTAGTAAAATTCGTAGAGAACAAGAATAATTGTGAATGCCTCTTTAATAATGATACTGGCTATTAGCAATTGATTTCGTATTTTATTGTTTAAGAAATACGATTAAAAAGACCAACTCTGAGGTAATGAACTGCCCTCCGTCAAGTAGACAGTGGAAATAATAAAAATGTATTAAGCGGCTTGAGTCCTGAATTCTAACGGACTCAAGCCGCTTAATCGTTTCTGATAACGATAGTAATTATAAAAATGAATATAATCATCAATCGCTAGTTTTAACTCTTCATATGAATTGTACTTATGTAAATAATACTTCTCACACTTCAATGTGCCCCAAAATGATTCAATTGGTCCGTTATCAATACATCGACCAATACGGGACATACTCTGTGTCATATTGGCAGTTTCCACTATTCGCCTAAATTCCTTCGATGTATATTGAAAACCTCGATCACTATGTATTAATGGCTGTTCGCCTGATTGTAATGATTGAATAGCTGATTTTATTGTTTTGAAAACAAGGGAATTATTATTCGAATGACCGAACACATAACTCACAATTGAACCATCATATAAATCGATAATTGCACTTAAATAAGCTTTTTTCCCATTTCCATACTTAAACTCTGTGACATCTGTACACCATTTTTCATTTGGCTTTTTCGATGTAAATGCTCGATTTAATACGTTCTCCGCCACATGATGTGCTGGGGATTTACGACAAGGCTTGCGCTTTCTACGAATAACAGACTTCAATCCACTAATCTGCATTAAACGATAAATACGCTTTTCGCTAACCATCGTTTGATTATTTTCTTTTCGCTGACGATTGATGGTCAACGTTGTACGACGATAGCCGTAAATACCATCTACTTGTTGGTAAAGGAGATGAATGTCCTTTAAAATTGCTTCATTTTCAACTTCTCTGTTAGAAGGCTTGCGACTTAGCCACTTATAGTAAGCTGCACGCGAAACATCAGCTATTTCACATAGTAAAAGAATCGAAAGTTCTTCCTCTCGATGTAATTCTTGAATCGCTAAATAGCGTTGCTGTATACGTATTTGGCTTAACGACGCCTCCTTTCGATTTCCTCTAACTTTTAATTTTCTGCACGTAAACGTTCATTTTCACGTTCAATACGTTGAATCTCTAATTTCAATTTCTCCTCAATGGTTAATTCGATTTCATCTTTTGTGCGACCACGACGATCACGTAATCCCTCTTCACCGTTCGTTTCAAATTTCTTCGTCCATTGATATACCTGTTGATACGAAACACCATAGGTGTGCGCTGCCAACTGATAATTTTTCTGGTGCTTCAAACAGTACTCGACAATCTCAATACGTTCTTCAAAAGTTGTCTTTCTTCCTTCTGTCATAGCTTGACTCATTCCTTTACCTGTATCTTTTATTTCACTATGACTAGTATACTTTTTTACCCAGCTTTTTAAAACGGAGGTACTGCTAATCTCGTATTTCGCCAACACCTCCATCTGTGAATAATTTCGTTGAATGTAGTCCTCCACTGCCGCTAATTTTAACTCTTTTGAATAGAACTTACATGAAGTAGCTTCTTGTAATCCTTCACGTCCACTTGCCTCAAATCTCATTTTCCATCTATGAAAAGTTTGATGATCTATTGAAAACCTTTCACACAATTCATTGATAGAATAGTGACCTTCTTCGAACAATTGAAGGATATATAGTTTCAACTCGAGTGGATGTTTGCTTCGCCCCATAAAAAATACTCCCCTTAGATAAACAGATTTTATTTTTTCATCTGTCTACCTAATAGGGAGCATATCAGTAACGAGATGGTCTTTTTAATCTCATATAGAAAAATATAAATCCTTATAAAACTTCTTATTGTAAGAATGCCATTTAACATCTAAAGAACCTCTAAAATAAACATTTATTTCAGTAGGAGTGTCTACATATTTTTTTACTACTTTACCATAATAGCTTTTAAATAAGGTTTTCTTGTTTGTATAAATAGATGGTAAAGAAGAGTTACAAAATTTAATTACTATCATATCTTTATTTTTTTCAAATGTTACTACCCTTGCTTTTCCATAAAAAATACCAAGTTGATTTTTTTCTATTTCAAGTGCCGTGTCTAAGTTTGTGAAAAACTTTTCAAGGTTTAGAATTTTGTCTGTTGCTACTTTCAAGAACCTTTTAGAATTGTCAAAAGAGCTATCGTAATACATTTCAATTAAAGTTAGAATCGAAGTGACATTACTTCCTTCACTTTTTGAAATTTTATTGTTTCTAGATTCTTTATTACTACTAATAGTGAAGTTTTCTACAGATAGTTTGTTTTCAATTTCTTTGTCATTAGCTTTATTATTATTTTCAGAAATTTTCTTTAACATAACTAGACCATTCTTTTGAATTGTTGATTTTGCAGAACCTTTTTCATAAGTTGAACGTTGTTTTTCTTCCCTTGCTCCAGACTCATAACATCCTGAAATATGTAAGTTTTCTAGAGAAGAAGGTGTAAAATAGAGTCTTTTGTCATTTTTTTTAATGACTTTCCCCCAATTTGTACATGTTAAATTAATATTACATTCCTCATCAGTACATTTAAACTTTCTACTATTTTTTAATTTGCCTTTTAAAGACATGGCATGGGCATATTCAACTGTAACAGTTTCATCTAATTCTATACTAAAGGCTCTTTTAACCATTTAAGTCCTCCTTAAAATAAAGTTTATTTTATTATTGCGAATGTTTGTTCTTTTTTCAAGTTCTTGCTCTGGAAAATTTTAAAAAAATATCTTATTATTGCTTAATTGTATTCTAAGGACCAAATTTATGTAGTACTTCCTGCTGGAAAATTAGCAAACCAGTTAATATGACTAGTTTATTTAATAAATTAAATGGTATTCATCTGTAGCACTTGTCTTCCTGCCAAAAATCGCTGCAATAACACCGATTATTCCAACGTCTGTATTAGGTGTGGCAATGCTTGTGATGTTTTGGTGTTTAATTGAATCTTAGCTAGGTGTGCATATTACATGAGAAGTGCCACAGGTTATCTGTGTCCTTTATAATGTGACGAGCAAGCCACCACAATCTGGTGAGTATATTAATTATTGAGAGAACCTATAGAGAATCGTAAGTTCTCTTTTAATTTGTAATCAATTGATATATACTAATTATTAGAAGGTCTCTGAACCAAGTTCGTGAAATATGTAATACTCCCTAGTGGAGCAAATCGTGTAAAGTGAGATGTATGAAAGACTTTTAAATGCTTGTGGCTCTAAGGACGCCTGTTTGTCGGCATAATGTTACGTGAATCGTAAATAGGCAAACTACACGCGTAGAAGCTGAAGTATTGGAGTTTCTGGATGCGGGTTCGACTCCCGCCGTCTCCATTTTATGGAATCATATGATTTCAATGAGTGTCAAAACCCTTGATAATACAGGGTTTTGGCACTTTTTTAATTTCATCCAATTTCACCTGTTTTCATTCAGATATAGTCAATTTCTAGTCAAATTAAGTCAAAAAGTCATAACCTTCTAAATAGCTAACAAACTTCTGTATAGCCCTTCTTTTGCCTTCTTCGTGAAAAGTGTATAAATGTCTAAAGTAGTTTTTACGTCTTCTTATCTATATAGACTTGTAAGGATTTTCTCTTTCTGATGCTTAGTGTTAAGAGTTATCCAATTTTTAAATTAGATAAATGTTCAATTAAATGTATAAAGTAGTTAATTAACCTTATTTTGTTCACTATAATATGGTAATATTTATTTAATATGGTTACATGCTGAATTTACTATATAGGGGTTGAATTGGTGATGCAAAATTTAATTAATCCGTTCGTGAAGTTTGTTAAGCAATATGATATCTCGATGTCAGATTATACGAAGATATTCGATGAATATACAGAAACAGTACGGTATGAAGTAGAATCTGAAATCAATAAAACCATCATTAATCTAATGAGAAGTGAGCCTACATCTATTATTATCACCGGTAATGCAGGAGATGGAAAAACACGGATTTGTAGAAATGTTTATGAAAATCTAACAGGTGTTCAATTAGAAAAATGGGACCCTAAAGGCATTGAGGAAATAAAGATTAATGGTAAAACAATTCGAATCATTAAAGATTTTTCAGAGTTACAAGATACCGTTATTAATCAAGAATTAGTGCGACTTCAAAACGCTATTGCAAATCAAAATGAGTATTATTTAATTGCTGCAAATGAAGGGAAGCTTACGCATGCTTTAGTGAAAAATCAGGAACTTAAAGCATTATATGATATAGTAACAAGCCAACTCTCGGATCGTACAGCACCCAAACCACAGAATTTACATATTTACAATTTACTTCATACATCAAGCTCTATTTATGCCTTAAAGATTTTGCAAGAGTGGAATAAAGAAGAAAATTGGTCCACTTGTGGTGCTTGTAAGCAGCAAAGAAAATGTATCATCTATCATAATCATAACAAGTTGAAAGAAAAGAACGTACAGGTATTAATTAACCGTATTTATCGTTCTCTAGATGCGAGTCAAACTCATATGACTATGCGAGAATTACTGATCCAGCTAGCATATGTTCAAATTGGTGGTCTAAGTTGTGAAGATATTCATCAGGCAAAAGGAGAAGTTTTACAAGAACAGGCATGTAAAGTGTATTATGAGAATTTATTTGGACATTCGGCGTCTGCTGATTTCTTTGAAAAAATCCCTGGCTTTATGGAAATTAAAAAGTATGATCCAGGTTTACTTTCAAATTCTAAAGTAGATGATTTCATCTTTAATGGAGATTTGTCAGGTGACGATAGTGCTGAGGAGCATGATCGTTTGTTTGGTGTGAATATTGATACTGAATATGGGTATTTTAAGCAAGAGTTACATCAGTACCGTTCATTATATAAAACAGATGAAAATTTAGGTCTAGCACTCGCAAATAATTGGCTACCTCGTTTAAGAAGGAAATATTATTTTGAATCCAAATCATCGTTACCAGTTGCGACATCAAATGAAAAAAGTATGATAGCTTTTAAGTTTAGACAAGTTTTCTTGCAAATATTAAAAAATGAAATGGTCGATCCAGTCATCCAAAAAAGCTTAATTAGAGGGTTAAATCAATATTTTGCTAAACAAATTGTTTATTCACCTACTCATGCGCTATACGTGGTAAATGAAAATTTATTTATTTACCGCATTATCGAATTTTCTAGTTTCAGATGGAATGTTGAAAAGAAAGATAGGGATTTAGACTATGCTGCAAGTAGTATTTGTTTAGAGGTAGATAGCATACAGCTGAAAATTAACCTTCTGTTATTTGAATACTTGATGCGACTTACAAACGGTGGCCTGCCACATATTTTAAGTGACGATGTTGAGATACTAATTAATAATTTTAAAAACAAGTTAATTAGGTCAAATGACAATAAGGATAATATTTTAGAAATCTTAAAATATAACCAGACGCAAGATGCGTATGTATTACGTCAAATTACAGTTAATGGTCAGGGCTCAAATGAAGTAGATTTAGAACCTGAATTTGATTGATGGGGTGAAGACTATGGAAACTCAAGTAGCAGATAAACAATTTTATTCTAATAAACTATCAGAGCAAATTTGGGGGCATCGATTTACAGATGGTCAACGTGGTGTCGAATATGTTTTGGAGTTTTTAAATGTTATGGCAGGAGCTAATTACAAGCTTGATGCGACACATTATTACCGAAAAAAAATGGAACTGTTTAGACAGTTTGTATTTGAAGGGGAAAAACACGGAGCAGTAAAAAAAGGTGAACCAAGCTATCTAGAATTTTCACTTGAAGAAAAAGAGAAATTAATTAAAGAATTAGGTATTCAAAAAAATGATTTAGAGGACTTACAACTATTTTTCAAAAATTTACGGGTTGAACTATTAAGAGCAGAAGGAAAAGCAATGGATCGCTCATGGTATGCACAGATGCTGTTTCCTTTAAATGACTCCCTCTTATTTTTTGAATTACGTTCTAGAAAAAAAGGTGACGATGAAGTAAATGCATTTGAACGTAACTTTTTTGCGCGTGGTGGAGAATTATATTATTTAATGTTAACGTATGGAACTGCCCATGATAGTAAATTAAGAACGTCGATTGAGACTCAATTGAAACGTTTAATGAGTGGTAACCAAAATATTGGACGCATTGTAAATTCAATTTGTAAATCTTTGAATGAAGAGGCGCAATTTGATTACAATCAACCGTTGAGAAAATCGGTTTTATTACAAAAAACACAAGAACTTTTGAAGCAATACGAAGGTGCAGCTAAAAGTGAATATCCGTCTTTACCCGATACTAATAAAGATGTTTATCGAGTAATGGCGGAAGATTTAAATGCATTAATGAAAATAAATGTAGATATTTATGAGTTTATGGGAATGTTGACATCGCTAGTAAATTTCCATATTTATAGTTACATGATGACACAAGCTAGTGAGTATATTGGAGAGCAATACAAATTGTTTATTGATTGTATGGACGGTGCCAATCCACATATTAAACGTTTAGCTCAGCATGCCTTTAAAGATAATGAACGCATTGTTAAGGAATGTTTTGATAGACATACAGATAAGCATTTAGAAACATTAATTCCATCAAGTGATGCTGAAACAAAAATAATGAAATGGAAAGAAGCAGGTAATAATAGTCAAGCTTCACTAACTGTCGATAAGTACAAGCAGTTCTTTAAAGACTTGAATTATTCCAAATTACATGATGCTAGTAAACAAGAACTGATTAATACACTTGTTGAGGATAATAAGCAAGCGTATAAATTACTTGTACAAAAAATTAAAGAAATTTCACGTAAAGATATGACGAAACAATGTACGATTTTAAATATCTTATCACGTGATGGTGGCTTTATGATAAGTAGTCGAGGTGTACAAGCTCGCTATACTTTATCGGATAATTTGTTGAGCGCATTTGTTTATGTCTTATTAGATGAGGCACCACAAATGTCTTTTCAAGAATTTAAGAGCAAGTTATATGAGCGCTATCATATTGTCATTGCAGAAGATGAAGCAACACAATCAGGAATTTATGCGGCTGAACGAATTAATTTACGTTGTTTTATCGATAATGGAACACAATTAAGATCGAAATTAGCGAAAAATGGTTTACTAGAAGAATACTCAGATGCGACAGCATTAATAAAAAATCCTTATTTCAAACAAGGAGCTGTTTAGTGTGGAAATGACGATGAAAAAGATTGAAAGAAGCTCAATTGCAGGAGATTGGGTTTTTGATTATATTAAACAATTTATTAATGAGAATGGAATGGCTATTGAGCAAAAAACTATTTTAAAAGTAGAGCATATGCCAAATGAATTTATCCCGGCCATTATTAATAGCATTGAATCAAGAAAAGTAGAGCTAGCTAATGATTTGCAATTAGTACTTAAAACAGTTCAAGCCATAGAAGGATATGAAACTTTAACTTTGCAAGAGCATGAAACAATTGTTTGGTTAAGAAATAACATTGGTAAAAATCAAATCATTGTTTTAGTTGTAAATGAAGAACGCCCAGAAGGACAAAGTTTGAAAGATATCGTGGCAATTAATGAGAGTGTATTATTGTCGCGAGCAGGGTTAGATGCTTTAAGGAGTTATTTAGAAGATGCTGATTTGTTGTCAGTTGCAGACATTAACCAATTAATGAAATTTATTTATTGCTATCAAGATATTACGGATATGCAATTATATACATTAGTTGATTTCATAACCCAAGTTGTTGGTGGAGAGGCCAATGATATTCATCTAAAGATTGCAGCAGCTTATCCATATTTACAACTGTTTAAAGCGAAAAATATAGATTTAAAAAATAAACAAAAATTCACAAAAGAGCTACGACGGAACTTTTATTTAGGCTCATTAAGAAAATCGATGACGCAAATTTTAAATGTCGAACAGCTGATGAATAGTGCGGAACGTTTTATTGCTAATGAGCGTGTGTCAGGTTATTCAAGTTCAGTCTGGGAAATATACAAAAGTGACGTTGCGCGATTTAATCAAGATGTAGAAGATTTTTTATATCGAAAAAATAAGAATCTCTTACAAATTGAATATAGTGAAGCCGAAAAAGTATTTAATTTTAAAGAAAATCGCAAATTAAAAGACCGTTTAATGAATGTATATGAAAATGTACAAGATCGATTTGATGTGTTAATTCAAGAAGCTGAAAAGGTTGATGATAAATCACGTCTTGAAGATCAAAAAACCCAGTCAGAGACAGAGATTATCGAAGCGATTAATGCAATCGAGGGAAAAACTGATATTGAAACGATTCGAGAGTTTCGTGAAAATTATCAAACAGAGCTAGAAGAAGCAGGTGTTATTCGTTCGATTAAAAGTCTAGAGAGTAAATTAGAAACACCTTCTGAATACAGTGATATCATAACTGCTGTTTTAAGTGAAAGCATTGTACTTTTAGAGGGATTGGATAATCAGGACTTTGAAGGAGAAATTTGTTTTAAAGTTTTACCTCGAACGACTAATTTGAATGAAGATTTAGCGACAGCTATAAATTTCCATTTGAATTTACTGTGTAAATTCAATAAATATGTTGAAGTAAAGTTAGTTACAGCTGATGAAACGGTACATACTAATCTTGAAGAACTTACATTTGATTTAGAAATGGTTGTAATAAATTCAAATGGAGAGCTTTTGGTATCAGAGAAAGCCCTATTTGCATTAGATTGCACAATGCTTGATTCAAAAACTACTTCATTTTATGAATTTATAGAGAAAATAAAAAATGAAGAGTCTTTAGGTTATGTAGAAGTGCGAGATGGCCGACATGTATTTAGGACCTTTGAAAGCGAGCTAGAATTAGTACAGGCATTAGCCAAAATTGAAGATCCAACATTAAGCCAACATATTCAGTATTTTCAAGACTTTTTAGTACAGTATCAGAAGTTACTCCTAAACGTTGTATATGGTCAATTTACAAATGATGTTTTTGATGCAATAGAGAAATTAGTTTTAGACCTACTAGATCATTGCTATGACAGTGTTAATGCAGTCGATAAAGTATATGAGTTGTTCAATAATATAGCGACAGTTCAAGTATTAAATCAAAATGATCAAGTAGAACAAGGTACGCTAACGGTTTTTCATCCAATGCGCTTAATAGGCTATATGTCGAAATTTATTAGGCTAGAAAAGCTATACGATGAGCTTTTAGATAAAGAATATGCGGTTAATCGTGTAAGTGAAGTTGCGGATATGAAGAAATATCGTGAGTATTTAATAGCTAAGTTAGGGGAAGTACCACCTGCTTATATTGCTAGAAAATCCACAGGCGCACTTTACTTATTAGAATCAGAAAGATACGGTGAAGGGATTTATAAGCTTGAATCTTCAGGTGCAAATACGTTAGAAAAAGCAGAACTATTTGCCACAGAAGTACAGCGAGTAACAAAGGATTATTTAAGTGTATATCCATTTGCCAAGGATAGTTTAAATGTTTTATTTATGTATGTTTCAAATGAGAGCTATATTATTAAATCGATTGATAACATTTTAAAAAATACAAACGTTCAAAAGTTGAATATTTCAATATATAGCAAAGAGCAGTCGTCCCTTATTTATCATCGACTAAGCCAATGGATTAAAACTCGTGAAGACTTGATTGTACCACTAATTCATTTAGGGGGATTACCTAAAGTAGAAATTAGCGTGGTACCTCACGAACCAGATTTTTCAGTGCCAGAGCTAGTTAAAAATACACTTAGTGATTACGATTTAGCATTCTTTATCGATTTTTTAACACAAGTATCAAGTTCAACAATTAAAAAGGCATTTTTTGAGACAGACGTTACATCATGTAATTTAACAGATCATCAGTGGGCAATTTTCGATGAAATAGGTTATATAAGCAGTCAAGGGGGGGCACGCCATATTAATTATGTGGCACATGAATTGCCAGAAGTTCTTGCGGACTTTTATAACCTTCAATACATTATTAATAAAAAGGATGCACGTCTAAAGTCGAATAAAGTCCAACTTTTAAAAGCTGAAATTACAACAGCTGAGAACGAGCAAAATAAGCTTTATGAGCAGATGCATGATTTATTTAATTGGGTAGTAGCCTACGATAAATATATTGATCCGTTAATAGCAAAACAAATTACAACTAAAGCTGAGATTATTAAGTATTCAATTGTTCAAAAAGCGCAGCACGATGTTAAGGTATTAATTTCATCATCTGAAAGTGTGAATCGCTTATTAAATGAAACGGACAATTATTATTATCACGATCGATTAGCGAATCGTTTAAAGGATTTACTAGGCATTAAAATGATTGATTCAAGTGTAACCCAGGACATTGTTTTAAAAACTAAATCACTATCAGGGGCATCGGTCTTACGTTCATTGGGTGCAGGTAAGTTTATGCATGAATTACTATCGATTTATCTAACTTTAAAAAACGAAGAACAAAAGCAAGCAGAAGGGAAAATCCATATTTGGTCTGCGTGTGATGAGTTAGATTGGTTTAGAACAAAATCGAAACGACCAGATTTATTGCATACAATTATTGAACCAGACATCGACAATCGAAAGTTTGTAATTACACTACGTTTAGTTGAGCTTAAATTAATTCATCGACAATCATATGAGCAAGAAAGTACGGATGCATTAGTGCAATTAAATGAAGGTTTAGAGACTTTACGGAAATATTTTGGCCAGCTTGACACGATGTTGGATAAAGATAATCGTTTAGAATTGTTTTATAAACATCTAATGCATAATCGATCATATAAGCCTGAAGAATTAATGTATATGCGTCAACTACGTATGGGTACGGATTGGGACATTGAATTTAAATTTGAGAAGCAGGCTGATGTCTACATTTACTCACACGATGATCAATTCATAGATAAAACCATGATTTCGATTGGGCATTATCAAGATTGTTATGAAGAGGGGCAAGAATGTAACACCTATACGCGGTGCTGCATTTTAAATGCGCTTAAAGTTCCACAAGAAGTAGCAATACCCTCAGTAGAAGAACATGTTGTATCAAAATTTGAAGAACATTTAAGTCAGGTAGCTGAAGCATTTGGGCTTGAATGTCAACCTAATTTAACTGAGAATGTGGAGAATCCGATGATTCCTGAATTAGAAGGAGATGGTGAACAGCCTGAACCAATAATTGAAGAGGAAGAAAATAATCCACCTACAATCCCTCCTAATAGTGACGATGAATCTAAGCCTAGTACAGAAAACGAAGAACTCATTTATCCAGAGCTAGCAGCATTAGCTAACTTTACTGAATCCCACGAGCCTTTAGCAAAACGTATGGAAAAGGCTCAGCTGCTTGCAAATAATTTTAAGGCGAAATTAGAAAGTGGTCTACGCCAAAATAATATAAATTTATCTATTAAGAACACAATAATCGGAGCAAATATTATCCGATTTGAAGGTATAATACCAGTCACCGAAAAATTTAGTTCAATTAAAGCTAAAGAAAGTGATATGGCGATATGGCTTCAAATTCATGATGCGCCTCGTGTAATTAATGAAGGAAAAGTCGTTATTGATATAAATCGACAAACACCAGATACAATTTACTTTAAAGAATTCATGAAATTTGTAAGAGAACAAATAACTTTAGATGAGTATGCAGAAAAAATAATTGTACCCGTGGGTCTTAGTCCATTAAATCAAGTGATGTTTATGGATTTGAATGATTCCACACCACATATTTTAGTGGCTGGTACCAGTGGTAGTGGTAAAAGTGTAAGTTTAAATTCAATTGTATTGTCAATGATGTGCATGTACAGTGAGCAAATGTTGAAATTTGTATTTATTGATCCTAAACAAGTTGAGTTTAATATTTATAATGGAGCTCGACATACTGAACGCTTCTTTACAGATGTAGAAGATACAGCGGATTATTTAGAACAAGTTGTAAAGCTAATGGATGAACGATATAAAGAAATAAGCCAAGTTAATGTCAGAAATATTAATGCGTATAATAAAAGACTCCGTGAAGATGGTCATCCGGAAAAGCAAATGCATAGATTGCTTATTGTATTTGATGAATTCGCAGATTTTATGAAACATGATGATAAGGATATGGTAAAACGTATAACAGACTCTACTCAACGTTTGCTACAAAAATCACGAGCAGCAGGTATTCACTTAATCATTTGTACACAATCACCGAAAGCTGACGTTATTAATACGAATCTTCGCAATAACTTAGCGGGTCGAATTTGTTTACGAGTAAGTGATAGTAACGCTTCAAGTGTTGTAATTGACGAGCCTGGTGCTGAGCAATTAGCTGGTAAAGGTGATTATCTGATGAGAGGTAATAATAATCGATTAGAACGTGGTATGAGTCCATTTTTAGATGATGATACTCTTTATGGATTGTTAAGTTACTTTAAAAATTAATAAGCAAATGAAGTAAGCGCAATTACTGCGCTTACTTCATTTTAAAAGGATGAGAAGAATGGGTTTTGGACAGCATCAAACATTTTATTTAAGACAACAATGGCTAACAAAAGGTCTAATTGAAGTGGACAAAAATCCTCGCTTTTTTTATGAGCCAGATCACTTTGAGGTTTTAGGCGTCGGGAAAAATATGGCGAAATCTATTCGTTATTGGTTGGGTGCAACGAAATTAGTGAAAGAAAAACGCTCAATAAAAACCGAATTACATCTTACAGAGCTTGGTAAAGCTGTTTTTAACTATGACCGATATGTAAAATCTCGCTTTACATTATCAATTCTACATTACATATTAGTAACGGAAAAAAATGAAGCATCAACATGGTTTTGGTTCTTTAATGTGTTCAATGAACGTGTATTTACAAAGACGCTTTTGTTTTCGCAGTTAGAACAATGGGCAAAAGATACATTTGAAAAAGACGTGTCAATAAACTCTTTAAAAAGAGATATAGATTGTTTAATTCAGTTGTATACGATAAAGTCTTACACTAACCAAACACCTGAAGATGTAATTAAAAGCCCTTTTGAATCATTAAATTTAGTTCAATCAACGACTGAGACCCATTATATAAAAACGCCATTAAAACATAGCCTCACAGGTGAATGTCTTTATATAACACTGTTAATTTACATGAATAAATATGGTGTGAAAGAAGTAGGTTTAAATGATTTGATCAATGAGCCAGAGCTTTGGGGAAGAGTATTTAATTTAGGGCGCGATGAAATTATTGATCATTTGGACAAGCTGCAGGAGAAATATGGGATCATTTTCACTCGAACAAACCGTTTAGATGTTGTTCGAATAGAGCATGAAGTTCAGTGGGACGAGGTATTGAAATCAGTTTATGAAAATGAGGTATTAGTATAATGAGCTTCCAACCAAGTATTAATCTTATGTATGACATTGGAAAAGCTCAGTTATTTGAGCAATACGTTCCAAACATGAAGCAACTCGATATTATGCAGGATATTTTGCAAAGTTTGATGGAAGAAGAGCAGCACGCCCATTTATTAATAGGTCCTTATGGTGCAGGTAAGTCCTTAGTGGGTGCAATGACAACTACTTTATTAACTCAACAACGCCAAACAAAAGAAATTAAAGAATTCTTTAAAGATGTTTATACGGTTAGTAGTGAATTAGAAATACAAATTCGTGAACAGCTTTCTAGACGTACATTTAAGTGGATTCCAATTACAATTACGGGGAAAAGCGGCGATTTTGAAACGATTATTTTGGAAAGCATCCAAAAACAAACATTATCGAGAGAAATACAAATTAATTTAAAACATGATGCTACTTATATTTTAGGATTAATTGAGACGTGGGAAACGGAATTTCCCAAAGCATACCAAACGTTAATAGAGATACTTGAAGGTGTAGAATATACAGTTGAAATGCTACGAGAAAAGTTGACAACTGGGGATAGTGCTGCTGTGGCATTATTTAAATCAATTTATTCCGACATAGCTTTAGGAACGGCCTACCATAATCCAATCAAACTTGATTTTATTGAGCAGATTCAATTTATTTTCGAGCAACTTGCCAGGAAAAAGCTGGGTCTTTTTATTGTATTTGATGAGTTCGGACGCTTTTTACAAACGGTATCAAATGCGAAGATTTATGAAACAATGCAACAAATTCAGGATTTGGCTGAGTTAGTTAATCGTCAAGCGAATGCAGGTTTATTAATGATTACCCACACAGGACTGCAGCAGTATGCAAATGCAAACGCTAATTTAACACAAGATGAATTAGAGCGGGTAGAGAAACGATTTGTAGAACATCATTTAATCAGTGATTCATCTATATTCTATCGTTCAGCACACAAATTGCTGAGTAAACCAGAAGGCTTTGTTGCAGACATGTTTTTAGCGAAAGACTATGAGCAATTACATCATTTTATTATGAGATACAATTTGTTTGCTGACATGACGCATGAAGAAATTGAGGGAACAATCATTGAAGGATGTCAGCCCATTCATCCATTAACTATTCAGTTATTGCCATCTATATCAAATGTACTTGGTCAAAACGATCGTACATTATATATGTTTTTAAATCAGTTTGATATAGATGCTACACAAGGGAATTGGTATTATGTTGACGAATTATTTGAATATTTCTATCCTGATACTTCAATGTTATTAACACTAGATTCAATGCGTTTTTACCGCCTAGCATTAACGTATAAAGTGTCTGAATCAGCATTTCGCTTAGTTAAATTAGGAACGTTATTAAATTTAGTGAATAATCGTTATTTATTAACTAAAGACTTTTTACAATTTGCATTAGGATTAGAGGAAAATGCAATTAAAGAAGTTATTGATGAATTGATAGAAATAAAATTGTTACGATTTAACCCGTTTACTAAAGGCTTTGAACTTTACGAAGGTTCTTTAGTTAACTTTGAAATGCTTTTCAAAGAAATAAAGCAAAAAGTAGTAATTGTCGATACTATGAGAATTGAAGCTATCGAAAAAATCTTTGATCAGCCATATTATTTACCGCTAGGATATAATACAGCCAAAAGTATGACTCGATTTATTGAAACTAAGTTTGTTTTTGGCAATCAACCTGTTTCAACAGAACCATTTAAAGATGGGACGTTGATTTATATCATTGCGAAGAATGAAAAAGAACGTATGCAATTAGAGGATAGCATTCGAAAATATACAGATGATGACATTTTATTTGTTTTAACGGATATTAATCTATCAAAAATTAGTGAACATGTTGAAGAGTATCTTGTTTTAAATCACATGTTGAACAATTCAGAAATTCTAAATCAAGATTATAATTTACAAAAAGAAATAGAAATGCGAATTGAAACATGTAGTCATAAGGTACAGCAGCATTTAATGCCGTTGAAAACTTTTAAGGACTTACATGTTCAATATTATTTAGCCGGTTTCCCACTCCCAATTTCAAATATTTATGATTTTGAAAAATGTATTGACCAGTGGATGTTCAATCGCTTCCAAGATACACCAGAGGTACGAAATGAGAGTTTTAATAAATGGAATATAATGCCCATTCAACGTAAAGCTGCCATAAGTTTATTGGACCAAATCATCCATCCATCCTTTGACGGAAACTTTAACATTGAAGGTAATGGACCAGACTATTTAATATTTGCTACAACTTTTAAAAATTTAAGATTTAATTTTACTGATTTAGATAATCAAGAAACAAGAGAGCTGAATTTGTTAAGAAAAAAACTATGCCAAGCTTTAGAGGATAGTTCTCGCAACCCAATTTATAGCTTATTTGAAATTGCATTAAATAAACCATTTGGTATAAGGGCACCTCTTGTTCCAATTTTAGTTGTATCTTTACTGAAAGATAAATGGCATCAAATGGCGTTTTACTCGAACGATTTTAACTTAGCAGACTTAAATGCAACCATGATTTATGAGATTCTAAATCATGCTGCAGATTTTTATGAATATGAAATTTATAGTTTAACTGCTGAGATGGAAGAAATGCTCAAGCAATTGAATGAAGTATTTTGTAACGAGAATACGGTAATTCACCCCAACATTATTTTTAAGCAACTAAACCAATGGTTATTATCGCTACCTAAATTTACACAAATAACGGTAAAGCAACCGGAGAACTATTTGCAGTTTAAACAAATTGTTAAAGCGAGTGAAACAGATCCGTTAGCAGCATGTAAATTAATGTTGGATCTAGAGTTAACGAAGGATGAATTAGTCCAGTTAAAAGAAACATTAATATCATTTGTTGATAGCTTTAAGTCCATTATTATTAATGAAACTAAGGCTTTGTTTGGTGTTACTAACTCAAGTGAAATCAAAACAAAATATGCTAACTATATTCAGAATTCACCTCAACTGTTTGAACTAGTAGAACTGATGGAAGATGAAGCAAACATAGATAAATACATTTTCAAAGTTGTAGGAATTCGTTTAGAAGATTGGTCTGATATTACTTGTGATTCTTATTTTGCAACGCTTACGCAGCTTTTAACGGTGAAGGATGAAGAAGCAATTCGTATTTTAAACGGTGACCAGGTGCTTCTAACAATTAAAGAAGTAGAATTATCGATTAAAGGGAAAAATATATATGACCATTTGAACCGGATTGTAACAAGCGGTGGGCGAACGATGAATCCAGATGAAGTGAAGTATATTCTTTATAAAATATTACAGGAGATTTGAGGTGCATATAGTTTGAAAAAGTATCAAGCGATTGCACACAAAAAAGGAGTTCAATTCACTGATAACCTTTTTTATTTTCCAGAATTTAAATTTATCCGAATTGTAATTCAAGAACTAGAAGGAAAAGATTATATTACAATTTATATTAGTTCTAGCTCATGGGATTTTGACGGAGATAGATCAGATATCCATGGTTTTACAAGTTTTATATTGTTACTTTTTCTAAAAACACGAATCAAACAAAAATTAAGTCTTTACAATATTGATAATATAGTCGGAGATCGTGTAAATGAAGGTAGATTTATTACCTTAGAAGATATTGATACAGATATATTTGAATTAGTTTTAGAATCTGTTTCAAATACATTGGGCATCCAATATGGGAATCATCGTTATAGTCAATTGAGTGGTAGCTTATTAACAAAAAAATTAACTGCACCAGAGGTACTAGCTAGAGTAGAAAAATATTTTGCCTCTAAAGATGTCTTGGCATCACATAGAATAAATTTCGCATTTGAATCAATAAGAATACTCAATGAAAACATGGAGTTTTATGGAATAAACTTGTTGATGTTCAATTCATTAAAGAAAATCATGTTAGGGTATGATTTACAACCTATTGAGGGCATTACAGGTAGAATTGTAATTGAGAATGAGGTATTGCGTATAATACCTAGGGATGTTCTTAATAAAATTGAAGATTTATTTTTAATTTTAGAAGAATCGAGATCAAAATTACAATGGTATAGTATAAACACACATTTTATGATTTTTAGTGATAGATACATGCTTATCTTATACGATGATTTTTCATATACTGGCATAGTTGATGAAAGAGAAAGTTTAAAAAAATATAATAAAATGATTTATCCTAATATAGAGTTTACATGGTCAAAAAAGATTAACGGTGGAAGGTTTCAGAAGCTAATTAGAAGAGTTTTAATCGATATGAAAAACGTTACTGATGTAAGAGAAGTAGGTTCAATTAATGAAGGCGATGGAGGTAGAGATTTAGAAATAAGTTATATAGACTTAGATTTACAACAGGATCATGGTGTATTTAAGAAAATCAAGATAATTATACAATGCAAAGCTTATCAATCTAGCGTAGGAAAAGGAAACGTGAGAGATATACGTGATACATTAGATAATTATCAAGCTCAGGGCTACTGGTTAATTGTTTCGAGCTCAATTACAACATTTTTATATAATTATCTAGATACTTTGAAAGAGAGGGACGGATATTGGACTAAAAGTTGGACTAGAGATGAATTAGAAGACTATTTCAGAGGGAATTTAAGACTACTTGATGAATTTCAAGATATTATTACTTATAAAATTAATGAATAAAAAAAGGTAGAGCTAGCAATTGCTAGCTCTACGAATATGAACAAACACACGGAATCGTATCATCTTTTTCACTTAAGTATTTTTCAATACCATTACGGTCCATTAATTCACGATATTCACGTAATGTGAAAGCTTTGCTATTTCGCTTTAAAATTGATACATCTTTATCAAACTTTTCACGGAAACGTTCTTCCATAGCTTCTTGTTCCATATATTGATCTGGCCAGACCTTATATAGAAGTGCATAGTGACCTAGTCCACCACGCACACAACGGCCCGCACAGTTAGCGTGCGTGAAACCTAATCCATACATACGTGGCAATGCGATTTTCCACTCATCACGAATTATTTTCTTCGTATCTAGATCTTCTGTGAACGTTTCAATCATCGGAAAGCGCGTTGCAATAGGTTCGATTGGATTATGCTCATAAAAGTTTTGTAGATTGATAGCACGGTGTTGCTCATGTGGCCCAATACCAAAGTATAAAATCGGTTCTAAATTATGTTCATCACGTAATTCTTCCAAGTAAATAAGTGTTTGGCGTACTTTTAATTCTTCTGAACATTTCGCCATACGTGAATTACCTAAAAAGCGTACGTCATGGAATACCTCTTCAGGCGTACGACCATCTATTCTATATGTAATTTCCAAACCAATATATTCTGCAACTTCTTCCATGAAACGATAATTATCAATATCTTCCCATAAAGTGTCTGTGAAGAATAACACACAGTTTTCTTTACCATACTTTTGAACAATATGATAAGCCACATAGGCTGATGAGGCTCCCCCACTAAACATAGCTACATGTACCATTTTTCTACCAGAATTATTTTCGATAGTTCCAGCATTTAAAGAACCTAAAACATTTGAGTTGCTACCAGTTTTTTTTGTTTTAGCCTTATTCACATTCATGTTTAAACGCCTCCTAAACAAACCAAATTATACCATCAATGTATCGTTTATTCTATAATATCGAAGAAAACAGGAAATATATAATTTGTTTATTATAGAAATGTTATTCTTATTTTCCAAGGTATGAACTTTCTTAATCTCTAGTATCTATTAGACATACCTTATTTTGAAATATTAATGAAAATACTTAGGTAAGTTTAACTATATTAAATCATTGTTAGTATGTGAAATTATTAAAAGTTGGTTGAGAAAATGGTAGTATTATTAATTTTAAACTATACAAATTAATTGAAATAATTGTAACTATAAATATAAGAGTTGAACAGAAATATCTTTAATTTTCATGATAAAATATTAGGAAGAATATGTATTGGATCATATCGAAATGAGGTATTTATATGATTATTTATGAGGCTAATATTTCAGAATTCCTTGAAGACGTTGCAAATGAAGTTATTGTTGATCGTTTATATAATGTTTATCAAGAAAAAATCGGTCGTACATCAAAGAGTGAAATCCGTTCATGGGATCATTCGCTACAGCGTATGTCGAATGTTTTACGTGATCGAGAAATCCCAAAGGATGCGAAGACAGCGATTGAATTTAAAATTCCGAACACAGGGAAGCGTGTCGATTTTATTATTGCAGGTAATGACGGAGTAGAGGACCATGCAGTCATTGTTGAACTGAAGCAATGGGAAACGGTAGAAAAAAATGATCGCCTTGATGCCGTTGTGGTAGAAACTTATTTGGGTGGTTCAAAGCGTCCAACGACACATCCGTCTTATCAGGCTTGGAGTTATTCTTGTTTAATTGAAGACTTCAATGAAGAAGTCCGAAATGTACCAATTCATCTTCAGCCATGTGCGTATCTACATAATTATTTCATTCAAGAAAATGATCCAATATTAGATGAACATTATGCAGAGTATATTGAAAAGTCACCGGTTTTCCGAAAAGGCGAAATGGAGCAACTTCGCCAATTTATAAAAAAATATATTAAATATGGTGATAAAAATGATATCATTGCAAAAATTGAGAATGGTCGAATTAAGCCTTCTAAATCGCTTCAAGATAGTATAGCTGCAATGCTTCAGGGTAATCCAGAGTTTGTAATGATTGATGATCAAAAGGTAGTGTATGAGCAAATTTTAGATTATTCAGCAAGCTGTATTGCAGAGAATAAAAAAGGTGTTTTCATTGTAATAGGTGGTCCAGGTACAGGGAAATCTGTGTTAGCAATCAACCTGTTAGTACAGCTGATACAGGACGATTATTTTGCAATGTACGTAACGAAAAATAGTGCGCCACGAGATGTCTATGCAACGAAGCTGAAAGGTACGATGAAGAAAAAAAGCATCGATAACCTATTTAAAGGTTCTGGAAGTTTCCATGCTACAGATAAAAATGAATTTGATGTTTTAATAGTGGACGAGGCGCATCGATTAAATGAAAAGTCAGGCTTATTTAGTAATCTTGGAGAAAACCAAGTAAAGGAGCTTATGAATAGTGCGAAGTTCAGTGTGTTTTTCATTGATGAGGCACAACGAGTGACATTAAAGGATATTGGTAGTGTGGAGCTAATTAAAAGATTTGCTGATGAATTAGATTTGCAAGTATATGAAGGAGAATTAGCTTCGCAATTTAGATGTGATGGTTCGGACGGCTATATTGCGTGGTTAGATGATGTCCTTGGAATTCGTGAAACAGCAAATAATAATGATTTAGGGATGGATTATGATATTCAAATTGTAGATTCGCCAAATTTGCTACGCAATATGATTAAAGAGAAAAATAAAGTTAACAACAAGGCTCGCATTGTGGCAGGCTACTGCTGGGAATGGATTTCGGATGGGAAAAATAATCGTGACGTACATGACATCGTCATCAAAGAGCATGATTTTTCAATCAGCTGGAATTTAGGGAATGATATTTGGGCAATTGCGGAAGCATCCGTAGATGAAGCGGGCTGTATTCATACATGCCAAGGTTTAGAGTTTGATTATGTTGGTGTCATTATTGGCGACGATTTACGCTATGAAGATGGAATTGTTATTACCGACTATACAAAACGTGCGAAAACTGATCAATCTGTTAAAGGCATTAAAAAATGGATGAAGGAAGAACCAGAGAAAGCAGCGGTGGCTGTTGATGCTATTATTCGAAATACGTATCGTACATTGATGTCACGCGGGCAAAAGGGATGTTTTTTGTATTGTACGGATGAAAAACTTGCAGAATATTTGAAGCAACGTTTAGGAAAAGTATATGATGAGCGCAGTGAAATGAAGAATTTACTAGTTGCGGAAAAAATAGGAGAGTACAAATAATTAAAGCTTCTCGGGAAGTTATATGGGGGAATTATGTATTTTTGTAGATGAAGCAGGAAATCCGAATTTAAAGGATTACAAAGGAGAAGACAGTAGTAGGTAATTTCAGGTAGGAGTAGCAAAATCACATTCGTCAATTAGTTAATGTTTTGAAGCTTGCTGAAATTAATAGGTATTTCATAAAACTCCTAGTTAGGTGCAGTAATGTATCTCTTTAATACAGTAACATTAAGATACTAAAGTGATGATTTTAAAGGAGATGAAGAAATGAGCAGAAACATAAGTGCTAGTGTTGAAAGAAGAATATATGCTGAATCTATGGGTAGATGTATGAACCCAGAATGTAAAGTAGAATTATTCAAAGAGAGTGGCGACATAATGGAAAAGGCACATATAATTCCTTATCGTGATACAAAAGACAACTCATTTGAGAATCTAATTATTTTATGTCCAAATTGTCATACAAACTTTGATAAAAATGGTGCATTCAGTGTAGAGGATGTTAAAACATGGAAACGTATACGTGAAGATGAGTTTGAGAGTTTTTTTAGTAAAGAGTATGATACATTTGAAGATTTAAAAAGTGAAATAGTTCCATTGTTATTACATAATCAAGCTATTTTTGAAAATTATTATCTAGAGGCTAAGAGGGAGTTGTGGGATATTTCTGAAGGAAAGATTTTATCAAATAATAGAATACTAAGAAGTATTTTAAAGCAGAATTCTAAGTTGATTCAAAATCATTCAGAAAAAAGTTACTCAAATTTAGCAATAGTACAAAAATTTCTGCTTCATATTGATGAGTTTGAAGCTACACGATTAAGTAAAGAAAAACTAAGACATGTACTATTTCCGGTTGAGATTAACTCCTTGTTTGGAATAGAACCTTTAAAGGGATCTTTTCTGCCATCTGTAGAGTCTATTGAGAGTTTAATAGCAATATTGCAGGATAATGGACAATTTGAAACTATTGTTTTAGGTGTCGATAATCCATATATACAGATTAAAAAGGACAGTATTTCTGAAAAAATTTATCTTAACGACACCCCTAGGTTAAGACAAATGTATTATGATTACAATTGTTTTAGGCAAGTCAATGTTCGATTTGATAGCTTAAATTTCGCTCTGAAAGTTATAAAGTCAAGAGGGTTAAGATTTGATTTTTTGGATACCAATAATTTAAAAGAAATTATAGTAAATGGTGTAAAGATAGTTTTTATTTATGAGTATTGTTTAAGCAAAGTTAAACTATTCCAACTATCTCCAGAGGAAAAATGTGTAATTTTAAACTTACATAATTGGAATGGTGCGAGTTGTATTTCAGCAGAAGCATACGAGTTAGCAAAAGAAATGAAAGTTAAGCTACTAACAATGGATGAATTTTATGGATACATTAACAGTATTAAACTCAAAAGATAGTGTTATTCAAAAAATCATATATCATATAGAACTGTTTGACTCGTTTAAAAATGTATATTTGTTTGGTTCAATAATTAATGAGAAAAGAAATCCAAATGATATAGATTTATTGCTAATATACAAAGATTTTTCTAGTAGACTTTTAATCGATTTGGATAAGATAAGCACTACTTTTGATCAATTATATGGATTCTCATTTGATTTAACTGTGCTAAGTGAAAATGAGGAAGAAGAATCAAGTTTTATAATTAGATTAAACTCAAATTACTTAAGACTAATATGAAAGATCTTTATATTAATAAAATAAATTCTTATTTTGCTTGTTATTATTCAGTAGTTGCTGGGGTCGGTAACAACTAAAATTAGGGACCGTTAATAACCATATGTTGTTGCAGTTAAATTATATAGAATTTCAGATATCTAATTTATCTCCTTAAATTAATGGACATAACAATAATTATAATTATAATTATTGTTTCTTATAGATGTCTTTTTATGTTTGAAAAATATAGGGACATCTTAAATAAGTGATAAAAACTATGTTGGATAGTTAAACCGCACTTAGCGACATTACGGAGAACCGTGTCATAAGTAAGTGCGGTTTTTAATTGAGGAGCCCTCTAAAAGGGCTCTATTGTATAGCTTTATAATACTTATTTATCCCTATCCAAAGTGAGCTTTCCTATGGCAGTTTGGACAAAGGGCTACCGCATTCTCTACTGTATCATCTCCACCTTTAGCAAGTGGTATAACATGGTGCACTTCAAGATAAGGTGTTCCATCAGTTGCTCGAAGAAAAGGTGCTTCATTTTTACAATAATTACAAATACCATTAGCTTGTTCTAAAACCTCGGCAACAACATTTGGATCACGTTTAAATCCAGTAGTAATTATTTGCACTGTTTCAGGCTTTTTATTTACAAGTTTTAATAGTTCTTTACGTTCATTTGAAGTTAATTTTTGAGCTTCTTTAATA
>Ga0213821_1000236_pt1 | contig 38401 bp, 32 predicted proteins | sample MC6MC0909MG_FD_179894 | JGI IMG/M metagenome (GOLD analysis project Ga0213821, IMG submission 179894) | Enriched soil aggregate microbial communities from Iowa State University, Ames, United States - MC6-MC0909-MG | ecosystem: Environmental > Terrestrial > Soil > Unclassified | place: USA: Iowa...
CAGGAGTCTTCGTGCCTTCCGCGCCAATCAACAGAGTGCTTTCAATAAAGACCTTCAACTCAACTAATAAATTATAAAAATAAGTGGTGAAATCAATGTTTAAGCCAAAAGAGTCTAGCCAAAATGAATATGAATTTGTATCTATTGATGAATTGGTACCTGATGACCATCTTCTTCGTTTAATTGATAAATATATTGATTTTTCGTTTCTTCTTGAAAAAGTCCGTCCTTATTACAGCGATGTTAATGGACGCCCTACTGATCCTCTTATTCTTTTTAAGATGATGTTTATTGGTTATATTTACGGCATTCGTTCTGAACGTCAATTAGAAAGAGAAATTAGAACAAACGTCGTCTACCGCTGGTTTTTAGGTCTGAAATTCAAGGACCCAGTACCCCTTCACTCTACGATTAGCTGGGATCGTCAACACCGTTTTAAGGATACAAATATTTTTCAGGAGATTTTTGATGAAATTGTTCTTCTAGCAATGATTATAGATGGTTGGCGGACGTGTTTTATTTGTAACACACACTTGGCAAGGTTAGAAAAAGTGTGTTGCAGTACTTTAGGTTGATTTGCCTCCCTGTTGATTGGAGCGTAGGGCACTCGACTCCTACGGGATAGAGAGGTCACTGGAGACCCCGCAGGCGCCAAAGCGCCGAGGAGAAGGAAAAGCGGAAGCGCCTTGTCCAGCCCCGACAAGCGCTGGAGGGCCTGACGTTGAAGTCGTTCTTTGACTTCAGCGGCAGGACCGAAGCGACCTCGAGGGGCTAGGCGCTGCAGCTAGACGGGCTCCAGGACCTCCCCGCGGAAAGCGAGTGCCAGGAGCAGAAATCAACAGGCCCATTTGCAGAGACCATCAATAAATTTGGTATTAAGATTCTGACAAAATAAAAAATTGCCGAGAAAATACCCCTTTCTCGACAATCTGACCAGCTAAATTTATAGCTGGTTTCATTTTAAATACCTATATTTTTTCGCTCAACTGCTTGAGGGTTGTTATCATAAACTCTGTCATTTCTACCAAATCTTCCAGTTGATCTTCTGTAATCAAGCGATCAAATTTTAACTCTAGGACGGTGGAAATTTTATTTTGCAAATCTAAGGGATGATTGACAACAGAAACTGTAATGTTTCTAGTTGGTCCCCAAATATCCACAAGGATTTTTTTTGCCATTTGATAATCTATTTTCCTCTCATGTTGAAGGAAAAAAGAGAGTTTTACAAAACATCCTGCTAGTTGTTCTGCCTGAAAACTTGGTAATAGCTCTGCTGCTAAATTATCAAGCCTTGATTCCATTTTTACTTGTGCTTCTACGGAACTATTGGGTAATCGAAAAATCACCTCAAACAGACGGGACATTTTAGCTAGGTTTAGAAAATCATTTCGATCTGTGATGACAATATCGCCACTAATGTCCTTATCATATAGGGCACCTTCAATAACCACTTTCATATTATCGAAGGCTGTTGGATCAAACATACATCACTACTCCTCTAGAAAAGTCCAAGCGCCTTGCCATTTTCATCCACATCCATATTTAAAGCGGCAGGTTTTTTAGGCAGGCCAGGCATGGTCATAACTTCGCCTGTTAGCGCTACAATAAATCCGGCACCGATGGATGGTTTAAATTCTCTAATGGTAACGGTGAAATCCGTTGGTCTGCCAAGCTTTGTCGGGTCATCGGACAAGGAATATTGTGATTTCGCCATACAGACAGCTAAATTAGACCAGCCGAACTTTTCAAAATCAATTAATTGTTTTTTGGCTTTTGGTGAAAACTCAACATCCTTCCCACCATAAACTTTTTGGACAATGGTTTGAATCTTCTGCTCAATCGAATCGGATAGGTCGTATAACGGATGGAAATTATTTTCTTCTTTTTCGATGACTGTTAATAGCTTTTCAGCAAGCTCAATGCCGCCAAGGCCGCCCTTTTCCCAAACTTCCGTTAAGGCAACAGGAACATTCTCTCTATCACACCACTCTAATAATGTTTGAACCTCAAGATCCGTGTCGGTGATAAATTTATTGATAGCAACAACAACTGGTAAACCAAAGCTTTTGATTGTTTCAATATGCTTTTGGAGATTAGCAAATCCAAGTGTAAGTGATGGTATATTCTCTTTGGCTAATTCCGTTTTTGCTACCCCTCCATGCATTTTCAAAGCACGAATAGTGGCAACTACAACAACCGCTTCCGGTTTAATACCCGCACTTCTTGATTTAATATGTAAAAACTTCTCTGCCCCTAGGTCAGCTCCAAAGCCGCCTTCGGTGATGACATAGTCTGCTAATTTAGCTGCTGCCGTCGTGGCAATGACACTGTTGCATCCATGTGCAATATTGGCAAACGGCCCACCATGAATAAGAGCCGGGGTATGTTCAATCGTTTGGACAAGGTTTGGTTTTACAGCCTCTTTTAACAATAGTGTTAATGCGCCTTCAACCCCTAAATCCCCTACTGTTACAGGTTCCTTATTTACATTATAGGCAATGACCATTCGAGATAGCCGTAATTTTAAATCCTTTAAATCTGTAGCTAAACATAAAACTGCCATAATTTCCGATGCTACCGTAATATCGAAGCCATCTTCCCTAGGTACACCTTGAAGCGGGCCGCCAAGACCAATAATCACCTTTCTTAATGCACGATCATTTAAATCAACAGCCCGTTTCCATACGATGCGGCGCTGGTCAATATTCAGTTCATTTCCTTGCTGAAGATGGTTATCGATTAATGCTGCGAGGGCATTGTTTGCAGTAGTAATCGCATGAAGGTCTCCAGTGAAATGCAAGTTAATGTCTTCCATAGGCAGCACTTGCGAATAGCCGCCTCCAGTCGCCCCACCTTTTATTCCCATAGTCGGGCCTAGTGAAGGCTCACGCATCGCAATCATTACTTTTTTACCGATGCGATTAAAGGCATCCCCAAGGCCAACGGTAACTGTTGATTTTCCTTCACCCGCAGGTGTAGGATTAATCGAGGTAACGAGAATAATTTTTCCACTTTCTTGTGTCTTTAATTTGATTAGCGCATCATTGGAGATTTTCGCTTTGTATTTCCCAAAAAGTTCAAGATCGTCCTCTGTTAAACCAATTTTTTCAGCAATTTCCACAATAGGTTTCATTGTTGATCCTTGTGCAATTTCAATGTCTGACTTTATTGATGTTTTCATAGCCACATAAATCCCCCGCATTCCGCATGTAAAATTTATACTACCACATTATTGTATCAAATAAGCGTTTTCATTCCGACTATTAATTTTGAACAAATTATTATCTTTTCTGAATTTATAATAATGTTTATAATGTAAATATCAAATTTTTATAATATTCATTGACTTTTAACCGTTTGCCATTGTATTAATGAATTTAGTATTCAGAAATCTGCTTTTTAGCAGCTTAAAAAAAGGGGATAGTCACTTGCCAATTAACATTCCAAAGCTTTTACCTGCCAGGGAGGTTCTTGAACAGGAAAATATTTTCATCATGGACAATGAACGAGCAACCAGCCAGGATATCAGGCCTTTAAACATACTAATTTTAAATTTAATGCCTGAAAAAGAAAAAGCGGAAACACAGCTTTTAAGATTGTTGGGAAACACACCCTTACAGGTAAATGTAAATTTTTTAAAAACCGACTCCTATGTATCTACCCATACTAGCAAACAGCATTTGGAGCAGTTTTACACCACTTTCCCGCAAATAAAAAATCAAAAATTTGACGGAATGATCATTACCGGTGCCCCGGTTGAACTATTGGAATTCGATCAAGTAAAATACTGGTCTGAATTAATCGAAATTATGGACTGGGCCAGTCAAAATGTAACTTCAACATTACATATTTGTTGGGGAGCACAAGCCGCACTTTACTATCATTATGGTATTGGTAAATTTGAGTTACAGCGAAAATGTTCTGGGATTTATGCTCACCATATTTTCGAGCAAAATGATATATTGCTACGGGGGTTTGATGATCTTTTTTATGCTCCCCATTCCCGCTACACTGATGTATCGATTGAGGCTATTTTAAAAAAGCCGGATTTAAAATTGCTGGCTGCGTCAGAAGATGCCGGGGCATTATTAATTGCTTCCCGAGATCGAAAGCATGTCATGATCACAGGACATTTGGAATATGAATCTGATTCACTTGCTCAAGAATATGAAAGAGATTTGAATAAAGGTCTTAAGATCCATATGCCAGAAAATTATTTTCCTAACAATGACCCAACCCAGCCTCCAATCAATCGTTGGCGTTCACATGGACACTTATTCTTTTCAAATTGGCTCAATTATTATGTATATCAAGAAACGCCATATACATGGGGATAAAAATAAGCATCGGTTAAACTCCGATGCTTATTTTTTTATTCTTATAAAATTTGATTATCCCTTTTTGGTTAATATTCGTACAATATAGAAATAATACTGGAAAAGGGGGAATTTATTTGGAAACAATCGCTGCAGTACATCGAAATCATTTTGGAGAGATAATCAGTTTTGTTACTTCCGAGGGGCGGATTATTTCTTACCGTAAAGCCTTAAGTGAGGCTGAAGATGGCCTTATCCATGGTGTCCTTGCCACCCCGGATACGGATGGAAAAATGTCTTTAATACCGGCGACCGACCAGTCTTTTGACCATTTCCCAAATTTATTTTAAAAACACCTAGCAATTGCCGCTAGGTGCTTTCTTTTTATCATTCATGTTCATTGTGATTTTGAATTTCTCTTAACAGTTCAACCCTTTTCTCGTCTTCATCAAAGAACTGAACGAGGTCACCTATTCGATCAATCGAATCCCAGCTTAAATGATGTTCAATCCCCTCAACATCATTATAAATATTTTCTTCTTTAACACCGATAATTTTTAAAAACTGTTCTAACAACTCATGTCTAAAGACAAGGCGTTTGCCAATCTTTTTACCCTTAGATGTCAGCACAAGTCCTCTATATTTTTCATAGACCAAATATTCATCTTTATCAAGTTTTTGCACCATTTTCGTTACTGAGGAGGGATGGACTGACAGCGCTTCGGCAATATCTGAGACCCGAGCGTATCCTTTTTCTTCAATTAAAATATAGATTTGTTCAATATAATCTTCCATACTAGGTGTTGGCATCCCGAAACCTCCAAAAAAATTACTCACCTAAAAGTTTACTATAGAAAAAAATGAGTTACAAGGTTCTTTATCACATTAATGGTAACAGCAAAGAGTTATTTTGCTGCCGGTTCTTCAAATAAAAATCGTACTCTTTTTTCCTTCTCATCAAGGAAAAGCCTTGCATTAAAGGTTTTGTCCTTGTTTGTAAATCCCTCTATCAATTCTGTTTTACCTTCTGAAAGAAGCAATTTCACGTTTTTCTGGGTAATATTTTTCCCGAGGATTTTTTTTGAAATGGTAAAATTGCATTGATTATTTTTATAATTACTGCAGCCATAAAAGCTGCCTTTATCAATGACAGCCCCCTCACATTTTTTACAAGACCCTAGTTTTGTAACCGTTTTTCTCCTTGTCGTTTGTTTTCCAGGAGTAAAGCTTTGGGTAACTTCCTCAGAAAATGTCCAGTTGGCCGATTGATCGATACTAGAAGAGATTAAATGTAATACCATCTTTTTTGTTTGTTCCATAAAATTCATGGGTACAGCAGAACCTTCGGAAATTTCCTTCAGTTTTTGTTCCCACTTTGCGGTCATTTCCGGTGAAGCGAGGATTTCCCGTCCTATTGCTTCAATTAATATTTTTGCTTTTGCGGTAGCATAAACTAAATTCTTTTTCACTTCAATATATAACCGATCCTTGAGCATTGTGATAATACCTGCTCTGGTGGCTTCCGTTCCAAGACCCTCGGTTCTTGTTAAAATTTTCTCAAGCTCTTTATCATCTATATGCTTACCTGCCGTTTTCATTAATGTGATCAGTTGTCCTTCAGTATAGCGCTTTGGCGGCTGTGTCTGGCTTTCTTTTACATTTACTTTAACAGTCTTTCCCTGCTCCCCCTTTGTCAATCCAGGTAGTTCAGGCTCATCCTCACGTTCCTTTTGGTTCAGGACTTTTCTCCATCCCTCTTCGAGTTGTACCTTTCCCTTAGAGATAAAGGCTGCCCGTCCATCTACTAATGTGGTAACGGTCGTATATTCGGCTACGGCCTTATTATAATGGGCTGCGATTAGACTGGTAACAATTAAATCATAGATTTGCCGTTCGTCAGGACTAATCCTTTCCACATTCGGGATTTGTTCAGTAGGGATAATAGCATAGTGATCTGTAACCTTCTTTTCATTAACATATCGTTTGTTATCCGCTATTGAGGCAATCGGTAATGGGAAAAAGCATGAATAGTCTTTTATATGACTTAGTTTATTTAGAATTTCAGGGAAAGTATTAGCCTCCTCTTTCGTTACGTACCGCGAATCGGAGCGGGGATAGGATACAAACCCTTTTTGATAGAGTTTTTGCAGGACATCCAGCGTCTTTTTTGGCGGGAATTTAAAGCGTCTATTTGCCTCCGCTTGTAACGCTGATAAATTATATAGTAATGGCGGTAAAAATTCTTTTCTTTCGGAAATTACCTCTGCCACTTCAGCTGGTTTTTCTCGACAAAACGCAGCAACTTTTTCTGCCATTTCCTTTGTCTTAACGCGGGTTTCCCCATCATTCTGCCACTTGCCGCTGTATTTCTTACCATTAATTGCAAAATGGGCAATTACCTCCCAAAATGGCTCGGACTTAAAATTCTCGATTTCTAGTTCTCTCTTAACAATGAGTGCTAACGTTGGTGTCTGTACGCGTCCAACTGAAAAAACATCTGAAAATCCCTTTTTTTGCAGCAGCAAACTATAAAGCCTTGAACCATTCATGCCCACAACCCAATCCGCACAGGCGCGGGTATAGGCCTCAAGGTACAAGCTTTTCGTTTCTTTTTCATCTAACAATTTATTAAATCCTTCACGAATCGCATTTGGCGTTAACGATGAGATCCAAAGTCGCTTCATTGGTTTTTTACAGTTTGTTAACCTTAAAATATTACGGATGATTAATTCGCCTTCACGCCCCGCATCACCTGCATGGATAACTTCCGTAACCGCTGGGTTTGAAACAAGTTTCTTAATGACAGCAAATTGTTTTACTTTATCTTTCGTTACTTCGTATTTGAAATGTTCAGGTATGATGGGCAAATTGTCTAACGACCATTTTTTCCAGCCTGACTCATACTTTTCCGGCGCAACGAGCTGACATAAATGGCCGATCGCCCATGTGACATAGGCACCTTTTGTAAAGGTATCATTCGGAAAAATTTCGATAAAACCATTTTGTTTTTTATGTTTAAAAATAGAAGCTAATGTTGAACCTTGGTCGGGTTTTTCAGCAATAATTAATTTCATCTTATTTTGCTCCTTTGTAAAGCATCCCGGATTCATTTTCCCATTTTAAACCACATTCGTAAAGCCTCAAAAACTGGCTGCTAAAATCAGCTGCCTTTTGAAAACGGTCGATCTAGTGCATAAAGATGTCGATACCTTGCCTCATTTTTTAGTAAATGTTGGTGTGTCCCTTCCATAACAATTTTTCCATGGTCTAAAAAAAGGATCCGATCCATTTTTTCAACACCGGTTAAATGATGTGTGACCCATATGATGGTTTTACCCTTAAGGGTTTCAAAGATGGTCGCCAGCAGCTTTGCTTCTGTAACTGGGTCTAGACCAACTGTGGGTTCATCCAATAAGACAACCGGAGTGTTTTGCAAAAGTATTCTTGCCAAGGCAATTCTATGCCGCTCTCCCCCGGAAAAACGCTGGCCAGTTTCCTGCATATTCGTCTCATATCCATTAGGCAATTTCTTAACCATCTCGTCCAATTGTACCATCCGTGCAGCATGAAACACTTCTTCATCAGTTGCTCCCGGATTGCCAAGGTGGATATTATTGAGGACAGATGTATTAAATAAGTATGCCTTTTGATTTAGAACAGCTATTATTTTTGACATTGTAGGTTCTAAGTGATGTGCTAATTGGTCATTGATTTTCACTTCGCCATTTGCTGGGACGAGCGCTCCATAAATGAGCTTCAGCAATGTTGACTTTCCTGAACCACTGCGGCCGATAATCGCTAGTTTCTCTCCTTGCTTGACTTTTAAATTAAAATTGTCCATCAGTTTCTTTTCTGAATATCCAAACGTTACATTATTTAAATCAAGCGAAATTGGCGATCTGGATGGCTGTATTTCCTTTAGCTTTTCTTGTTGAGATACGGATGCCTGAATGGAATCAAGACGTTTAAATGAATCTTGATAAATGGTTGTATCACTGACTGCCCCGGCAATTGGTAAAAAGGATTCCAGTAACGATAACATCACGAGTCCGAAAGCCGCAATGAATGTTGGGGAGATTTCACCGTTTATCGTAAAACCGTTTGCCCTGTAAATAACATAGACTACAATGACACCAAGTATCGTTTGATTCACAATATCTCGCCAATTTATAAAGGAAACCTTCTTTTTTTCCAGTTCTAGCAGCTTCCGTTCCTGTTGTTCATGGCGCCCGATAAATTTGCGATAATGTCCGCTAAAGATCCAGTCACTTATTCCAAAAACGGCTTCAGTCATCTGTTGGTATAATCGATTTCTTCCTCTTTTTATTTGTTCGTTTTTCACCTTTACAAAAACAAGAGATAAGCATGGCCCCACAAAAACTAACAGACCGATGAAAACGGCTAAAATTATCGCAAATGGAATAGAGAGAAGACCCGCACAAATAATAATCACGGTGTAGATCATTAATGAAATAATCGCTGGAAACAAGGTTTTTAAATAAAAATCCTGTAAATGTTCAATATCATCCGCAAGGACACCAAGCATATCACCTGTGCGAAAACGCGAACGGATGAATAATGCTTGTGGTTCAAGCATTTTATATAAGTTTATTCGCATCTTTGAAAGAATCTTTAAAATTAAATTATGTCCTGTTAATCTCTCTACATAGCTAAGGACTGCACGGCCAATCCCAAAAGTGCGAACGCCAACAATTGGTACATAGACCATTAATATTGATTCTGGACGTGTCGCTGCTTTTGAAATAAGATAGCCAGAAGTAAACATTAATGCCGCACCAAAAAGAATCGCAAGGGAACCTAGTAGAATCGAAAAAATAAACAGTCTGCGATATTGGCGCAAATAAGGAAAAATCCATTTTAGCATGTTTATATGTTCCCCTCCATTGATTGGTACGCAAGCTTATAGTATGTCCCTTTACAGGTAATTAATTGTTCATGCGTACCCACTTCAACTAGCCGACCTTGGTCAAGAACAAGAATTTTATCCATATCGAGCATCCAGTGTAAGCGATGGGTTGAAAAAAATACAAGTTTTTCATCAAACATCCTTAGCATCGTTTCTTTTAATTCAGCCTCTGTTTCAATATCTAAATGGGCCGTTGGCTCATCCAGCATGATGACAGGACGATTCCCTAAAAAGGCACGAGCAAGGGCAATTCGTTGTTCCTGCCCGCCGCTAAGAGTCCGTGCGCCATCACCAATTATAGTCTCAAGTCCTTCCGGCAATTCGTGAATCACTTCCAATAAACCTGCTTTCTTGGCAGCCAACGCCACCTCCTCCTCGGTTGCCTCCGGATGATAAAAGCGAATATTGTTTAGAACTGAATCATTAAACAAAAACGGGTGCTGAGGAATATAGTTTATTTGATTCTGCCAATCTTCAGCAGAAAAGGACGTTAAGGCTTTACCATTAAGCTGAAGCTCTCCTGACGATGGTGTTAAAAAACCACTTAATATATCAATTAATGTAGATTTACCAGAACCACTTGCCCCTATAATGCCAATCTTTTTAGTCCCTGTTACTGATAGATTGATATCTGCTAATGCCGCTTGATTATTATCCTGAAACTGTATATTCAAGCCTTTTACAGATAAGGTACTTGTTGATTTCCAGATTGGAACGTTGGCAAGTGATGGGACCTGCGATTTGATAGAAATAATTTCCATCATCTTATTACCCGCATTTTTACCATCAAGGCTGGCATGATAATCAGCGCCTAGCTCTCTAACAGGCAAAAAATATTCCGGGGCTAAAATAAGAATGGTTAATGCAGGTTTCAGTTCGATTGTCCCATTAATTAACCCCAAGCCTAGAAAAACGGCAACTGTCGCAATTGAAAGCATCGTAAAAAAGTCCATAGCAAAGGATGACAAAAATGCAACTTTCAATGTTGCCATCACAGCCCGTCTGTACTTTTCACTAACAAGGATAATTTTGTTGATATGCTGCTTGCTTAATCCTAAGTATTTAAGTGTCTCTATTCCTCTTAATGAGTCTACAAAATGATTGGATAATAATTGATAGGATTCATATTGGTGGTCAGCTTTACTTTTTGCTGCCAGTCCCAGCAAGATCATAAAGACGATGACGATTGGCAGAGTAAGCATTAGGATGACTGCAGAACGGGTATTTACATAAAAGATAACAAGTAAAATGGACAATGGAATGAATGCCGTGTTAATCATTTTTATAAAAATAAGCTCTAAATAACGGCGAAATTTTAACACACCATCCATCACCAGGGTGACTGTTTGTCCTGAACCCTCTTTTCTTACAAACCTGGGGCCAAGCTGAAATAATTTTTGCAGCAGTTTTTCACGGAGATCTTCGCTAGTCAAGGCAGCAAACTTGAATGAAATGTTTTTTTTCAAGACCATAATCAACTGGCGGCCTATAAGGGCAAAGAGAAAAACGGCTAATTTTTTGTACACAGCACGAAACAAATCTCCCCCAAAAAGGGAGGAGATTGCATCTGCCAAGGCATAAGCCTGTATGATAATTAACGCCCCTTGAAAAAGGGTCAAGATTGCAAGTTTTACTAATAGTAATTTTACTCCTTTATAGGAGAACAAGGTCTTATCCATCAGTACGTTAAATGCTCCTTATCCGTCACCCGTTTCCGGAATACATAGTAACTCCAAATCGTATACCCTAATACAAACGGTAAAATGGTTATCGCTACAATTGTCATGATTTTCAAGGAGTATGCCCCGCTTGAAGCATTGTACACTGTTAAATCGAACGCCTTATTAATGGAGCTGATCATCACCCTTGGGAACAGGCCGACGAAAATAGCTGAAATCGTTGCCGCTAACCCTAAGCCAGACATTGTAAAGGCTAAACCTTCCCGTTTTTTAGTGATAAAATACCAGGTCAGTCCGTATGAAAGGACAATTAATACCACAAGTGACAGCTCCGGAATTAGGCGGACCTCAAAAATATCTGTCATCTTCCAGGATAAAGCAACAAAAATGACTAAGGATCCCAAAACAGCTAATACTACTTTTTGTGCTAAAAGGGCCGAGCGTTTCCTAATCTCGCCTTCAGTTTTTAATGTCAAAAAATTAAGGCCATGTAAAAGACATAGCAATGTGACGGTTACTCCTCCCCAAAGAGAATAAACGTTAATAAAATCTGTAAAACCAGCGCTCATGTTCATATCATCCTGGATAGGCATTCCCTTAAGCATACTTGTAAATAGAACTCCGAGTAGGAACGGAGGCACGAGGCTGCCAAAGAAAATAACCCAGTCCCAACAATTTGTCCATTTGGGATTGTCAACTTTGCGGCGGAATTCAAATGAAACCCCGCGCCCGATTAAGCAAAGGAGTACAGCTAATAAAGGTAAATAGTAGCCGCTAAACATGGTAGCATACCAATGTGGAAATGCCGCAAAAATAGCACCACCGCCCGTCAACAGCCATACCTCATTTGCATCCCAAAACGGGCCGATTGTATTTACCATCACTGTTCGTTCAGTTTGATTACGGGCAAGAAACCGTGTCGACATGCCCACACCAAAATCAAAGCCCTCAAGGAAAAAAAAGCCAATAAACACAACGGCGATTAAGACAAACCATAATTCACTTAATTCCATCTCAAGCACCTACCTTACTAAAAGGATCTGTTGATACCTTTGCATTAACATGTTCGTGAATTTCTGGACCCTTTTTAATTTCGCGAATTATTAAATAGATCATTACCCCAGCTAAAATAGTAAATATTAACACGTACATAATGATCGAGAATAGAATGGTTCCCGCCGAAACATTCGGTGAAATCGAGTCGGCGGTAGTCATCAAGCCGAATACGGTCCATGGCTGCCTTCCCACTTCGGTCATAATCCAGCCAAAGGTATTAGCCAAAAATGGAAATGAAATCGCCGGTAAAAGCAGCTTTAAGAATAGACGACTATGTTCTAGGGAATTTTTTTTCCAGAGGTAAACACCAGCTAGTGATAATAAAATCATTCCCACTCCAAAGCCAATCATCAATCTAAAACTCCAATAGGTTGTCTTCACGGGAGGGATATAGTTTGTACCTTCACCGACAACTGAATCATATTTTTCGGAATATTCTTTTTGGAGTGTTTCCATTCCTTTTAAGCTGCCTTCAAATTTTGAATAGGCTAAAAAGCTCATTGCATAGGGGATGTTTATTTCAAAAGTGTTCTCCCTTTTCTCTGTATCAATCAATGCAAATGCCGACCATGGGGCAGGATCTGCTGTATCTTGCCAAATACCCTCAGCCGCTGCCATTTTCATCGGCTGAGTTTTGACAAGATACTGTGCCTGAGTATGTCCGCTTAAGGCTGTACCAATACTGCCGATTAACCCAATGCTGATGGCGATTTTCATTGACTTTTGATAGAATTCAACATGCTTCTTCTTTAATAAGTTGAATGCACACACACCGGCAACAAAAAATGCACTTGTGCACAATGCTCCAGTCAACACATGCGGGAATTCTACCCATAATTGACCGTTCGTGATCAGGGCAAGGAAGTCATTCATTTCTGCCCGTCCATTGTTCATTTCAAATCCTACTGGCACTTGCATGAATGAGTTGGCCGAAAGAATCCAAAAACCGGATAACATTGTTCCTAAAGACACGAGCCAAATACATGCCAAATGAACTTTTTTCGATAAACGGTCCCAGCCAAAAATCCACAGCCCAATAAAAGTAGACTCCATAAAAAAAGCAAGCAGGGCTTCTATAGCAAGCGGTGCTCCAAAAACATCACCAACAAATCTTGAATAATCTGACCAGTTCATCCCAAATTGAAACTCTTGAATAATCCCTGTTACAACACCTACTGCGAAGTTAATAAGAAACAAATGCCCCCAAAACTTCGCCATTTTCTTGTAAAGCTCTTGTTTTTTTACTACGTACAAGGTTTCCATCAATGCCACCATAAATACAAGGCCTATTGATAGCGGTACGAAGAAGAAATGGAAAATCGTCGTAACAGCAAATTGGATTCTTGCTAGCATAACCGGATCCATCGTAATTCACTCCTCTACTGTTTTTGCTCATAATTTGTTCACATTTTCACAATAAGTAATTATAAAACGCCATTGAAATAAATAATAATTACTTTATTAGAATTTCTATCAAAATGAACCCCACATATATATTATCAAACTTACCGGTGTCACCAACGTGCATATATGTCAATAGTGTGACAAAATTCACTAAGACGATTTATCTGCCATTTATCTAGTAATTAAATAAGGGGAGCCATATTGAATTTGGCTTCCCCTAAAAAATAAATCTATTCTTATATTCATGATTACTTTAAACCTTTTATTGTTGATTCCTGAATATACCAATTCTTCTTAGGAACGATATTGGATACAGTTAATATTAACGATGGAATTCTTTCTACATCGAAGACAATGGCACCAATTTTCTTCGCAAACATAATAAAGGCATCACCATGAGAAAAATTGGTTAAATCATCACCAATATGAAGCAGTGACAATAGGATTGCCTGCTTTTCATCTGTTTCAATGAAAACTTGTGGTGAAAATCTTAAAATCCAATCCTCCCCTTCAATTGAAAATCGGAACATCGCGTCCCCACCTCTAACATGTAAATTTATTAATTTAACATATGAGGAAGAGCAATAATTATGTTAATTGCGGAATAAAATTCAGACTTTTTTATTAATTTATCCAAACCTGCATGTTTTCGGCAAAAAACCGCTTACCTTTCCTTGACTGTCCATTTTCATTATTGTATATTTAAAGCATCATGTAACCAAATAGCAATATAAGCTGATTTGCTGCATGATAATATTTAACTTTGGCACCATTGGCGGTGTCTTGAAAGGCTTAGGAGGAAGAAGTACATGCAAAACGGTAAAGTAAAATGGTTTAACAACGAAAAAGGTTTTGGTTTTATCGAAGTTGAAGGCGGAGACGATGTATTCGTACATTTCAGTGCGATTCAAGGCGAAGGCTTCAAATCATTAGAAGAAGGTCAAGAAGTTTCTTTCGAAATCGTTGAAGGAAACCGTGGACCACAAGCTGCTAACGTAGAAAAACTATAATCCTTAAATAAAAATGACCAATCAAAGGCTGACGATTTTTGTCAGCCTTTTTATTTCGAATAAATTACCTTTTTACTTAAGTTTTTTCCCATACTCCTGTAGCCTTCCCCCAACGGTACATTGGGCAATACAGAAACGATGTGCCCATCTCCGACCGCCTTCTTTTTTTAGCTGCTGATGTAAAAAACAGCCTTCACAATATTGATTCATCAAGCTTTCTACTTGATTAAAAAGTTCTTTTCTGGCTGAAGGCTTCATTAGTACTAAGCACCTCTTTTTAAAGAATTAATGTTTTAGCGAAGATTTCTTTCCCTTCTAATGCTTGCGTAGCCAATTTATCTGCTTCCTTATTATCCTTTCTTGGAATGACCGTAAATTTTGGCTGAAGTGCAAGTGCTTTTATTTTTTCCTCAATCCGATCAAGCCATCGGTTAAGCGTTTCCTCATAACATGGCCAATCCCCTTCGAGCTGCTTTAATACCCCCTGGGAATCCCCTTTAAATTCACAGGAAAGATGATGGACACCTAAATCTTCTAATATATTTAGTGCATAATAAAAAGCGGCATATTCTGCTTCATTGTTGGATTCCATTTCGTCAAAGCGTTCATTGGCACGGATTCGGTATTTCTTTTTTCCTTGTTTAAAAAAAATAACAGTTCCAAGCCCGGCTTGATTGGTCTCTTTGTGGAAGCCCCCGTCAAAATAAACAGTAATATCATGTGGGTCATCCTCGATTTCGGTTAACAACTTTTTCATTTCTTTTAATATCCAAGATGTCCCTTTTTCATCATAAAAATACAAATCCACTACCTTTCCAGTTCTCTCAAGCTCTTCACCCATTTGAACGGCTAATTCCCCTGATACCCATTCGGATGAACACTGGACTTTTTCATTCGTTTTTACTTTATAGTTCCACTCAAGCCTATATTTCATTGTTTTTCAGCCTCTCAAGAAATGATTTTCGCTCTTATCAACTAGCTTATTCATTTAGCTGATAAATATATATATTTATATCATACCCATTTGAACATTAGAAAATATTTTCGCGAACTACTGTGTTAAAATATGTTAAACTTTCATTATGACTAAACTGGAGGTATCAGCATTGATTGAAGTGTATATTGATGGAGCAAGTGCTGGTAATCCCGGGAAGAGCGGTGCAGGGGTTTTTATTAAAGCAAACGGCACAATAGAAAAATATTCGATACCGCTTGGCATAATGTCTAACCATGAAGCAGAATTTCATGCTTTTATTAAAGCGCTGAACATATGCATAACAAATGGATTCTCAAATTCGGTCGTATCATTTCGTACGGATTCCGAATTAGTTAATATGTCTGTTGAAAAAGAGTTTGTCAAAAATAAATTGTATGCTCCTTTACTTGAAGAAGCTTTGCATTTAACAAAAAAGATCGATTTATTTTTTATGAAATGGATCCCTAGTGCTGAAAACAAAGTTGCTGATGAACTAGCACGACTGGCGATACAAAAAAATTCAAATGAGGAGCCCAATAAATCATCATGAAAAAACCCATATTTGCTGATTTAAGCTTACTTCTTGTTACTTTAATCTGGGGCACAACCTTTCTGTTAGTTCAAAATGCGATTGATTTCCTGCCGCCATTTGCCTTTAACGGAATCCGTTTCTTCATTGCGGCGCTTTTACTCATTCTTTGCCTTCTGATGTGGGGAAATAAACAGCTTAAACAATTGAATATTAAATTAATTGCATCAGGTATGTTAATTGGTTTTTGGCTTTTTCTTGGCTATGTGACTCAAACCATCGGCCTTTTATATATAACTACCTCAAAGGCTGGATTTATCACAGGTCTAAGTGTAGTTTTAGTGCCCTTATTCTCCATGTTTTTACTTAAACAGTTTCCAAGTATGAATGGGGTTTTTGGTGTTTTAACTGCAACGATAGGTTTATTTTTACTTACCATGACTGATGTATCATCATTAAATATCGGCGATGGGTATGTGTTTATTTGTGCGATTAGTTTTGCTATGCATATTATTTTAACAGGCAAGTTTAGCAGTAAATACCCGACACTTTTATTAACAGTTATACAAATTACAACCGTTGCCATACTATCGATGGGTTCCTCTTTTATTTTTGAAGATTGGAAAAAGTCACTAAGAAGTGACATTCTCTTTTCACAAGATGTCATCATTGGGTTAGTTATTACTAGTGTGTTTGCAACCGCCATCGCCTTTTTTATTCAAACGAATTTTCAAAAATATACCTCGGCAACAAGGGTGGCGTTAATTTTTGCCATGGAGCCTGTTTTCGCGGCAATTGCCGGTTATTTTTGGGCTCATGAACGTTTATCTTTAAGTGCCCTTTTGGGTTGCTGCCTTATTTTTTTGGGAATGATTTTCGCTGAACTGCCAGCAAATAAAATACCCTTACTTAGAAAAAATAAAGGCATCGAAAGTTAACTAAAAAACTCCCTGTTTTTATGGGAGTTTTAATTTATATACCTAGCAATTCTTGTTCCTTAACAAAATTTATCGCTTCTTTTCTGGTATTGATCTTGTTCGAAATTAACGTTTCCAGCAATGACATATAAAAACTGCCATCGAAGCTCCTCTGTGCTTTTAACGTCAGCTCGATAGCTGTATTGATCATTTCATCTGAAGCATTTGTATAGTGTTTTCCAAAGAAAATAAAGCCAATTGCATCTTCCTGAAATTGAAAGCCCTTTCCTTTCAAGTAGTGCAAATACTCTTCAACTGTTCCCACTGATAATCCATCCCTCTCTCCCTCAAGCTCTAAATTATCCCTTTAAAATCTTAACCTAAAATTCATTGCTTTTCTATTCTTTTTTGAACATAAATGACCAATTACTCCGACTGCTATACCTAGTAGTGCTCCGCCAACTACTTCTTCCGGCTGGTGACCTAACATTTCTTTTAGTTTTTTTGGAGCACTTTGTTTATATTCGACGGTTTCTTCTTTCTGAATTTTTTCAATTAAATCGTTCATTGAGTTTACTTTTAGAGTGAGTTCTCCTGTTTGCCGGCGGACACCTTGAGCATCGTACATAACGATTAAACCATAGACAAGTGAAAGAGCAAAATCAAAAGTAGGCAGTCCTCTTTGTAAGGCAATATAGGTAGTAAGTGACGAAACCCCAGCTGAATGGGAGCTGGGCATTCCGCCTGTTCCGAAAAATAGCTCAGGTCGCCATTCTTTCTTTTTAATATAATGAATTGGTATTTTTACAGCTTGGGCAAGCCCAATGCTAAAAAGGGCTAAATAAACACCTTTGTTCATTTTTTTTAATCACCTCTGCCATTATTGTTCGAATACGGGAGTTTTATTATTCGTAATGGAGAGACTAACGATTATGGGAGGTGAAGCTTTAATGAGCAAAAAAGGGAATAACCGCGGTGTTAAAGCACATGGAGTAAATCCACAAGGATTTGGACAGGACGCAGAATTTGCTGGGGAACCAAAAAGCAAACTAGAAAATGCTGCGAAGAAGAAAAACACAAAATAACTATTGTTTTCCAAAAAAGGTTGTCCCAAATAGAGACAACCTTTTACATTAGGAAATAATGGCTTCGTCAAACGGCAGCAGCCGCTGTACTCCTCGAAGCTCGATTTCCATCAATTTATTTAATGCTTTTTCTTTTTCAATTCTAAGTCCTGCATCTTCTAAGGCACAGCTAACGGGAACATCACATTTTATTTCAGCGAGTATTCTCGACAGGTGGAGCATGTCTAGATCCTGCTCAATTTTTGTCTTATTGGATTTTGATAACCGATCTAAGTTCGAAATAATACCCTCAACATGTTCAAATTCCTGTAAAAGCTTCAACGCAGTCTTTTCACCGATTCCTCTTACTCCAGGATAATTATCACTTGTGTCACCCATCAATGCTTTTAAATCAATCATCTGCGCTGGGGTAATCCCTTTTTCTTCAAAGAAGGTTTGTGGGGTGTGAACAAGATAATTCCCATACCCTTTTTTCAATAAAATGACAGAGATTCTTTCGTCAAGAAGCTGAAGAATATCTTGGTCACCGGTTAAGATCGACACATGGGTATGATTCTTCATTTGATTGGCAATGGTTCCAATGCAATCATCCGCTTCATAGCCCTCTAGTCCAATATTTGGAATATCAAAAGAGGCGACTACTTCTTTTACTAAGTCAAATTGCGGGATCAGTTCTACCGGAGCCTCGCCTCGATTTCCTTTATAGTCAGCAAATAACTCTGTTCGAAAGGTTTTACTTCCCATATCCCAACAAACTGCCAGGTGTGTCGGTTTAAATAAAGATACCGCTGTAAATAAATGTTTTACGAAGCCATGGATTCCATTCGTTGGAATGCCTTTAGAATTTATCATATATTGTCCTGTCACAGCCGTAGCATAAAAGGCACGGAATAACAGGGCCATTCCATCAACAAGCATAAGTGAAGGCTTTTTATTTTCCATATCCTCAGTCCCCCTAATTAAAAAACAACACGAGTTCCATTATAACATAAGATGGCCTTGAATATTATTTGATTTTATTTTCCTCATAGGAGATCCAGTCGCTAAAGCTTCCAACATATAGCTTTACCTTTTCATAACCAGCTTCTTTTAAAGTGAGGAAATTTGGTACAGCGGTTACCCCTGAACCGCAGTAAACGATGATTTGGCTGTCAGGATCAATATCCGAAAACCTTAGTTTTTGTTCATCAGCTGGTAAATATTGATTTGCGCTCAACCCCTTCATCCACGGCTTATTTATCGCACCAGGAATATGTCCGGCTTTTTTATCAATTGGTTCTTCCAAACCAAGATAACGCTTTTCTTCGCGGGAATCGATTAGGATCTTGTTTTGTTTTTCAACTGCTTCTTTAACTTCTTCAACGGATGCTAACAATTCAGATCTCAGATTTACACAAAAATCCGCTTTTTCAAAGGAAGGAATATCTGCCGTTACAGGATTATTCACTTCCAACCAACTTTTATATCCACCGTCAAGCACGTACACCTCTTCATGGCCGAGGTATTGAAGGATCCACCAAAAACGTGCGGCGTAAGACCCTTCACCATTATCGTAAGCAATGACAGTAGTATCAGAACTAATTCCTGCCGCTTCCAACTTCTTTACTAATTCAGCTACATTTGGCAATGGATGCCGTCCCCCATGTTCCCCAACTGGTGCTGACAAATCCTTTTCTAAATCAAAGAAAACCGCATAAGGAACATGATTGCTTAAATAGTCCTGCTTCCCTTTTTCGGGTTCTACTAATGAAAATCGGCAATCGACAATTCTTACATTATTTTCATTTAAATTTTTTAATAACCATTCCTTGTCTTTAACATATTTCATGTAAAAGGGCCCCCTTATTTAGATAATTCTTCTGTAAGCCGATCTTGTATGTCAGTTAAAAGTTCAATCGAAACTCCACCATCTAGGGCTAAAAGAAGGCTTAAGTAGAAATCATCCGCCTGCTCAGTCATTTGCACTACTAGCTGATTGAATTCGTTATTCAATTCAGTCGAATAATGACTTTTTAACAGACTAGATTCATTCTTCAAATAGTTGTCAGCAAGTGCACTTATGATTCTATTAAGTTCATCGCTCATGAGTTTCTTTTCGTTTTTTTCAAAAAAGTTCTTTGGATTTTTAAAATACGACATTGCCTTCGAGAACATCTGAAGGTCTAAATCCATAAAGGCAGTTGGAAAATCAATTTCTTCACTTTGGACTTCTTCAAATGTAGAAAAGGAAAGGTCCTGGTTTATTTCTAGAAGGTTCTTAATAAGCCCTGTTTGATACTCCGTAAGCAGCCTTTCAATAAAGCGGTCAATTCTTACAGTTGTTGCTCTCATTTCTTGGGCAAAATCATAGCCAAGACTTTCGAGAAATTCATCAAGTGCTACATGAAGAGCCTTTTTAAGATTGCGGCCGTCGTCTCGAAGTGATGACGGATTAAATGCCTCTTTAAAGAAATCACCAAAACGCAAGAATACTCTTTGCTTAATATAGTAAACTAATTCTTCCGCCTCCATGTGCAAACGGTTCTGTAACGGCTCGGCGGTTTGTTTTTCCATTAACGCCTTGATCATCCCCTTTTGCTTTTCAATCTCGGATCGTTTTTGCTCTTTAACTGAATGGTCTTCCCTCGAGCTTTGAATAAGCTTGCCTATCAGATCATGTATACGAGCTAATTCTTTTTCGGCTGAGGAAATGGCCATTTCCGTTAAGTCCCTAGAAATAAAATGATAAAACGCTTGCTCAAACTTGCTCATTCCAGAATCTATGGTTAGTTTTGAATTCGTTTTTTCATTTATGGCGAGCAAACTTGATAATGGATACAGGTGAGGATTTCTGATTCCATATTTCATTAGCTGCTCTACGACATATTCTATCACCGTTCCCTGTTCTTCTTCATTTTCGGCAAGATCGATCGCATTAATTATGAAGAACATTTTATCCATTTGGAACGATTCCTTTACACGTCCTAGCTGAATTAAAAACTCTCGGTCGGCTTTTGAAAATGCATGGTTGTAATATGTGACAAAAAGGATTGCATCTGAGTTCTTAATGTAATCAAAGGCCACACCAGTATGGCGGGCGTTAATGGAATCAGCTCCCGGGGTATCAACGAGTGTAATTCCTTTTTGTGTTAACTCACAATCATAGTACAGCTCAATCCATTCGACGTAGCACGATTTTTCTTCTTTTGCGACAAATTCATGAAATTCGTTTATGTTTGTTTCCTTTTCGGTTCCGAGTAATTCTACAAAGGAAGAATATCCTTTCTTAAATGCCTGTAAAAAGGCAAAATGAGTTTTCTCAAGAACTCCTTCTCTCCCTTTCTCAAGCATAACTTGATCAATTATTTCTGCGCACGTATCGAAATCATTAGCATGTAAATCAAAAACCTTTAAGGAACGATTTACATCCTCAAGCATCGTGTCTCGCTCCTTAAACTTAACCAGTACGGTTCCATGTGGATGTACGTCTGAAACCGGCTTAATCTTATTAATGGCAGCCGTAGTCGGATTAGGCGAAACAGGTAATACTTTTTCTCCCAATAGGGCATTAGCAAAAGAAGATTTACCGGCACTAAAGGCACCAAATAACGCAACCGTAAAGCCCTTATTTTCCAATCTTTCTGCTTTATCGTTTAATTCCTTTGCAAGCTTCTGAAAACCAGGCAGGGGTTTAATTAGTTCTGATACGTGATGAAGTCTCTCAGTAGTATTCTTTAATCGAACTTCACCTTGACCGCTATCATTTGTCCTAGTATCTAGAATGAAAGGTACTTCACTTGTTTTATCAGAATTGTTCTTTTCTTGTTGTAAAGATTTCGTTTCTTCAGTGGAATTGACCACTTCATATTCTTCCTCTTCTTGAACAAAAAGCTCATACACATCTTCCTGTAAGACTTCAGATTGAATAAGAAGATCATCGATGGCTTTTTCTCGTAAAAAACTATTTTGTTCATGCTTATTCAGCCCTTCTATTGCCTTTACGTATCTCTCGATTTTGAATAATTCTTTTTCGTCCTGTTCCTTTACCTTAGTCGTTTGATTTTTTAAAGCTTCTAATAAGTTCTTTTTAAAATCAGCTAGATGGTTTCTCGCAATAACTTTGATCCCATTGGCAACGTCATCTGTATAATGGAGGACGTAATCTCCCGTTACAAGTGCCCCTGATTTCACTGTGTTGATTACCAAATCGATCGGGACAGGGATGGAAAAGGAATGCGCTAAACCTTGAAGCTCAACTTGATTAAGTTCCGTTTCCTTTAAGGTTCGAAGCAAAAACTCTCTTAAATGCCACTCAAGCTGTGATTTTGTTTTTTCAAGCAGATCCAGATAAAAACTGTCTAATCTCTTATTCTTCTCTTCTAAGGTCTTTTGCTTAGAAAACAGAAATCCTACTTTAAATTCTGACTGTAAGGATTCTAGAAAGCTTTCCGCTAACTCCCTTGTTTGAAACGGCATGAGATAAGCATTTTTCATGATTTGGGCTATATTGGTATCAAATTCCCTTTCCTTATCTAGCGTACCTTCCTTTATTTTCTTTAGATTAGAGGTAAGTCTTTGATATGAGGTTACTAAATCTTGTTTTTCCTGCTCTGTTACTTCTTTTAAAATTTCAAGAGTTGGTGTAAGCTCCTCTTCTTCCAGCCTATTTGCTTGGTTTACATGATCTTGGGCTATTTTTTTTAATGAATGAAAAATGGATGGAACGATCAATTGATCCTTTGCATCTAATTTTTCAGAAATAAATGCCTGAAGCTGTTGAAATTCATTAAAAGGGTGTTCTTTATACTTCAATGATGTATAAAAAATCCTTGCCGGATTGACTCCCCATGACGCAAAGGAATCAACAACACTCTTTTGAAAGTCTGAAAAACTTAATTCCTCATCTTTATGTTTATCAATTTGGTTTATGACTAGATAAACTTCTTTACCGGCTTTCGTTAATTCCTTTGTAAATAAAAAATTCAATTCTGCTTGGACATGATTGTAATCCATTACGTAAAAGATTAAATCAGCTAGATGGATGGCGGATTCCGTTGCGATCCGATGTGCATCATCTGCAGAATCGATTCCCGGTGTATCCATAATCACTGTATTCGATGGAAGACGGGAGTCGCTATGACTAATTTCCAGTTCTTCGATACTGTCACCGTCTTTACAATAATTTTTAACTAATTCATAGTCATAAGGTGCTAAATAAAGCCTAGGTTTTTCATTTTTAAAAAATACTTTCGCATAATCCTCACCGGATTTAACTCTCACTAGGTTTGCACTAGTCGGAATCGGACTAGATGGCAATAATTTTTCCCCGACAACTTGATTGATCATCGTTGATTTGCCCGCGGAAAAATGACCGCAGAATGCAATAAGGAATTCTCGATTTTCTATCTTTTTCGCAAGCTGTTTTACTTTTTCGGCTTGTATTGGATCATGTTGATCGATTAAATACTCATATATCGAAACGATTTTTCGTTTTAATGTTTGAATAGTTTCTTTCTGATTGGCTGTTTGCACCATTTTCATTATTCCCCTTAACAACTTAGTAATATTTTTATTTTATACGATAATTCAAACTTTTCCTATCTTGACACCCCTTATGCCCAAAACAATTTTTTAACAGCAAAAAGACCAAGGTTTAGTACCTTGGCCAATTTAACAAGCAATTCTTTATTGGGTAACATTTTTTAAGACGTACTTCATGACAAATGCATATATAATAACCGTTCCACCTACAAAAGCAAAAGCCATATGTAACACCTACCTTATCATACTCTCACCTGAGAATGATTTTCATTATTAGGTTCATTTTAGCACGGCTGATAATCATTTTCAACTCTCCCTGTATAACTGTCACATTTATTTAACAATCCTCGGAATGAAGCGATTGCAATCTTGAAAGACTCCTTCATATTCTGTTAATGCTTGAAGTGCTTTTTCTTCCTCAGGAATTCGAACCATCAGCATAATAACGTTTAATACAGTAAACAGAAAAGCAGTATAGTAAGCGTTAAACAATAATGGCACAACAATCAGTTCGATAGCGACTACAAAATAATTCGGATGTTTTAAAAATCGATATGGCCCCTTCCTGACCACCTTCGCACCCTGTAAGACAATAATTTTCGTGTTCCAATACTTTCCGAGAGATGTGATCACCCAGATTCTCATGAACTGGGCAAAACAAAATAGACCAAAAACAATTGGCCATACCTGAGAAAGCCCCCGTTCCAACAAAATTTTTTCTGTAGCTAATACGACAAAAAACAGTACATGCATTATGACCATATACTTATAATGCTTTTCACCAAACTCGACTGCCCCCTGCTGTTTCATCCATTTTTCATTTCCTTTTGCAACAAAAAGTTCTACGGTGCGCTGAAGGATGACAAAACTAATTACAATTATAAATAGAAGGAGATCAATCATTTATTCCCACCTCAGTAAAAGTAATTCGGAACTAAATCCTGGGCCAAGTGCTGTTCCTAAACCAATGGAGTTTTTAGGAATGTCCATCTCCATATATCGCCTTAACACATAAAATATCGTTGCTGAAGACATATTTCCATATTGCCTTAAAACCTCCAAAGAAATTTCATTCATGAAAGGAGGAATATCTAAAGCCTTCACATATGCATCCAATACCTTTTTACCGCCAGGATGGGCAATGAAACAGTCAATTTGCCCCAGGTTGATTTTGTGCTCTGTTAAAAACCTCGTTACATTTGGCTTTAGCCAGCCTTCGATAATATGAGGGATATCACGGGAAAATATGACGTATAATCCTGAATTTCTTATTTCCCATCCCATCACATCCAAGGAATTATGCATAAGATTAGATTGCGTTGCGATAATCGAAGGTGAAGCGGCCTTCTTGCTAAACTCCTCTTTATTTACTTCATCCCCGCAAACTAAAGCGCAGGCAATTCCATCGGCAAAAAGTGATGTTCCAATTAGATTACTTTTTGAAAGGTCATTCTTCTGAAATGTTAAGCTGCATAGTTCAACGGATAGAACGATGACTTTGGCCTTTGGAAACGCTAAGCAATACTCAAATGCCCTTGATAATCCGGCCGCGCCACCAGCACAGCCAAGCCCCCATATCGGTACCCGTTTTGTATGTGGTTTAAAAGGCAAATGATTCATTATTCTTGCTTCAATACTTGGTGTTGAAATCCCAGTTGTTGAAATAAAAAAAATGGCGTCAATCTCTTCGAAAGGAATATTCTTCTTAAGGAAGATAGGATTGGTTAAGCATTTCACAACCGCTTCTTTTCCATGGACCACAGCGGACTCAATGTAGGCATAGTTCTTCTCTTCAAACGAATGATTCTCTTTAAACCAATCAATATTTTTGACAAAATATCTTTTTTCAATTTGCCCATTCTGAAATGCTTTTAACAGTCTTTCAATATCCTTAAATGAGTCAGCAAAAAGTTCTCTTGCAAACTCAGATGCTTCTTTCTGGGTAATTTCAAATGGGGGAATAACCTCTGATACAGAAATAATGGCAGGCATTATCATTCTCCTTCCACATATGTAAGGGTATTTTTTCCAGTATTCATTAGAATTATTCGAGGGATATATCATGTTTTAAAATAAAAAAAGCTTCCCAATACAGGGAAGCAAACGTTTTGAAGGTTGTTGCTGTGCAATTAAATTATAACGTGGATTAAGATTTCCTTCATTACATAAACATTTCCAATATCTTTATTGTTTTTCAGATTGCTTTTGAACCTCGATTTTTATTTTGTTGCTCGCCAATAATCCGCAAACTTTGCAGTATTCCACTTTATTATATAGAAGTCGACATTTTTCGCAATAGAATTTCTCCAACAAGACCACTCACTTCCTATGATAATTAAGGCATTTGTTTTTATCCCGATTAACGGGCATTAAGATACTCGCTTCAAGACTTTGAGAAAATTAATAAGAATAAGTTAGGACAACTTCCAGTAAATACCCTATAAGTGAAATACAGTGAGACTTGCCGATGTCTTTTCATCGGCTTAGTTGAACGGGACTAACAATCAATGGAGGATGGAAAAAACCACTGATAGAAGGTTCTCTATATCATATTTTTGATTTTTCACAATGTGACTTTGGAATCATGCCTCACAACTTTTTGTATGTGAAATATTATTCAATTACTTTTATCACAGGGAAGGTGTGATAGTTCACATTTCCTTCACATTTACCCTTGTTTAATTGTGATATAAATCACTGTTACATCAAGTTTTTAACATTAACATAGTAGATACATAAGGAAAGAAGAATTTGTGAACTTTGAAATTTCATATTTTACTTTCACGATTGTTTTGTATTATGAAAGAGAACTTATTTATTTAATTCAATTTTCTGAAGGGAGTGCAAGGGGATGGCGAAAGCGGAACTGAAAACAAAACAAAAAACAGAAGTAGAAGACAGCTCTTCTCTAAAAGGGACATTAGCGTCCGTTTTCTTATTGGGAGCGTTTCTTATTGTCACCTGGGTAGGTGTTTACTACCTATTTGTAGACCGTTTTTAATGATCGAAGGGGGAAAAAATTATGCACATGCATAAATTTGAAAAAATTTGGCTGACTTTCGGTATTAGCTGCCTTGTCATTTTTTTGGCAGTAGTAGGTGTTAGCGCCTTCTATCTTGGCAACAAACCGCCAAGCTGTTTAACAACTGTTAATCCTGAAAAGGTAGATCAAACCAAACCTTTTAACAAACCGGGACTTCATAAGGTTGATGGAAAAGACTGGGATTATGAATTGGTTTATGTTGCATCCGCATTCTCTTATAATCCGGCTAAAGTGGAAGTACCACTTGGTGCTAAAGTAAAAGTCATTGCCACAACAAAAGACGTCATTCACGGCTTCGAAATGGCTGGGACTAATATTAATATGATGCTTGAACCTGGTTATGTCAGCGAATATACAACAACATTTGACAAAGCAGGCGAATATTTAATTGTTTGTAATGAATATTGTGGTGCCGGGCACCATTTAATGAGTTCGATGATTGAGGTGGTAAAATAATGGTTAACGGTGCAGCTGCAAAAGTAAAAGTCGACCCACGTGATGCAAAGCTTGCAATGGCACACTTCTTTGTTGCCTTTTCAGCACTTGCTCTTGGTGGATTAATGGGTCTATTACAAACACTTGTTCGCTCTGGAAAATGGGAACTTCCATGGGGAATTGATTATTATCAAATCTTAACAGTCCATGGAGTATTAATGGGTCTTGTGTTAACAACCTTCTTCATTATGGGATTTCAATATGCTGCAGTTAGCAGAACAACCGGCGGACATTCGAACGCTGCACGCCGTACTGGCTGGATTGGCTTTTGGGTCATGTTAATCGGTACGTTAATGGCAGCTACAATGGTTCTTCTTAAAGAAGCATCTGTTCTTTATACATTTTACGCCCCACTTAAAGCACACTGGATTTTTTACTTAGGTTTAACCTTCTTCGTTGTTGGAAGCTGGCTTGATGGTGCGGCTCAGATCATGACCTATGCAAGATGGCGCAAAAACAATCCTGGTCAGCCAAGTCCATTATTAAGCTTTATGGCGGTAATCAATACGGTTATGTGGATTGTGGCGACTTTGGGTGTAGCTGCAACTGTCCTATTCCAGTTACTTCCTTGGTCATTAGGATTAGTTGACACTGTAGATGTTCTAGTCAGCCGGACGTTGTTCTGGTACTTTGGACACCCGCTTGTTTATTTCTGGTTACTACCAGCTTATATGTGCTGGTATGCGATTATTCCAAAAATAATTGGAGGAAAAATTTTCTCAGATTCTTTAGCACGCTTGTCCTTTATTTTGTTCTTGCTTTTTTCCATTCCGGTTGGTTTCCACCACCAACTAACAGAGCCTGGAATTGATCCAGCCTGGAAGTTTTTCCAAGTAATTCTTACGTTCATGGTGGTTATTCCTTCCTTAATGACTGCTTTCTCACTATTCGCAACATTTGAGAGATATGGACGGTCAAAGGGTGCGACAGGTCTTTTTGGCTGGTTTAGAGTGCTTCCATGGGGAGACGCGCGCTTCATTGTTCCATTTATCGGTATGGCATGTTTTATTCCTGCCGGCGCCGGTGGAATTATCAATGCTTCTAACCAAATGGACCAAGTCGTGCATAACACCATTTGGGTAACAGGTCACTTTCATTTAACAGCTGCAACATCCGTTGTGTTAACATTTTTTGGAATTTCCTACTGGTTAATTCCTCATTTAACAGGACGTAAATTAACGAAAGCCATGAATAAATTAGCCATCATTCAAGCGTGGGTTTGGTTCATTGGTATGGCATTCATGTCAGGTGCTATGCATTTCCAAGGTCTTCTTGGCGGACCAAGACGTTCTGCCTTCTCTACGTACGGCGGTGCACAGCAAGCGGCTGAGTGGATTCCTTATCAAGTCGCTCAGGCAGTTGGCGGCTCGATTTTATTCCTTGGAATTATTTTAGTGCTGATCATCTTTATTAACCTTGCATTCTTTGCTCCAAAAGGAGACCAGGAATTCCCAGTTGCTGAAGCAGAAAACACGGAAGAAAAAGCACCAATGGTATTTGAAAACTGGAAATTATGGCTTGGTATTACAGCGGCCCTTATTCTTTTCGCTTACACGATTCCGTTTATTGATATCATTCAAAATGCACCTCCAGGCTCAAAGGGATTCCAAACTTGGAGTAAATGGTAGCTCAATTTTATTTTTAAGTTAATGTGAAAGGCTTCAATCCTAGATTGAAGCCTTTTTATTATATATCTTCCCTTTGCTTTTTTTAGAACGATTAATAAGAAGAACCGAAAAAAGAATTACCATTGATCCGATTGCTTGGATGACCCCAAAACCTTCCTCAAACAGAAAAACACTTAAAATAGTAGCAACAATTGGTTCTACGGTGGCAATGATGGCTGCTTTACTTCCTTCAACTTTTTCAAGCCCTTTTGTATAAAGTAAATAAGCGATTACCGTAGGAAAAAGGCCTAGACCAATCCCATATAAGAGAATATCACCACTCATTAGGAGGCTCCATTTATCCCAGAGATGTGTCAAAGGTAGTAATGCAAGCGATGCGATGATAAAGGTATATAATGTTACTGTAAAGGTTGGATATTTTTTCAAGGCAAACTTACCAAATATCGTGTATAAGGCATAACCAAAGCCTGCCCCAAGCCCTGTTAGAATCCCGATCGGACGTATGACTGCTGCAGCATTTAGATTGACACCAGCAACCAATACGCAGCCAACAATAGTCGCTAATACTGATAGTATTTTAGTTGAATCCAAATTTTCCTTTAAAAATAAATAGGATAATATAGTTACAAATGCTGGTGCTGTATATAATAAAATCACTGCAAGCGACAAATTCATTTGATTAATAGCGGAAAAATAGCACCAATTAAATAAAACAATGCTGCAGATCCCCGTTCCAATAAATAATCCGATATCAGGGAATTTGATTTTCATTTGTACTGGGTATTTTATTACTCCAATCAATCCGAGCAATATTACAGCTGTGACAACCCTTATCGTAACAATTTCCATCGGGGTAAAACCCGCTTCAGTAAGTTTCCTTACAAATATTGCAATAATCCCCCATAATGATGCACTTATTGCAATGAATATAATGGGTATGATTTTCTTCAATTTAACTGATAAACCTTTCCATATTTCTCAGAAAGATAATCAATCAAATATTTAGCATTTAGGCCTTCTCCTGTGACATCTTGTAAGATTTCAAGCGGCTTCTTCATTTTTCCATATTGATGAATATTTTTTGTCAGCCATTCTTTAATAGGAAGTAGGTTACCTTCCTCTAATAATAGATCAAAATTTGGAAGCTCCTCGATCATTTTGTGCTTAAATTGTGCTGCATACATATACCCTAGGGCGTAGGATGGGAAATAACCAAAGCTGCCTCCAGCCCAGTGGACATCCTGAAGCACTCCCACTCCGTCATTTTCAGGACAAATGCCTAAGTACTCTTCGTACTTATCATTCCAAATCTTTGGCAGGTCCTCCACTTCAATTTCATCATTAAATAACCCTTTTTCAATCTCATAGCGGATCATCACATGGAGCGGATAAGTTAATTCGTCTGCTTCAATTCTAATCAATGATGGCTTAGATTCATTAATTGCCCGATAGAATTCTTCTATTTCAACTTGATCAAACTGACCATTTGCATATTCTTTTAATAAGTCATAGTTATTTTTCCAAAATGAAAAACTGCGTCCTAGGATATTCTCATAGAAAAGAGACTGCGATTCGTGAATTCCCGTTGAGGTTCCAGAGCAAAGCGGTGTACCAATCAAGGCTTTTGAAACATTTTGTTCGTATAAAGCATGACCGCCTTCGTGAATCGTACCAAAAACAGCTGTACGGAAGTCGTTTTCGTCATACTTTGTGGTCACGCGGACATCGCAGGGATTTAATCCGATTGCAAAAGGATGAACGGTTTCATCTAGTCTTCCTGCATTGAAGTTATAGCCCATTTTTTCAAGGATTTTCAAACTAAATTCGCGCTGATTTTCCTTTGAAAATCTTTCAAATAGGAAGTCTGTTTTGGGCTTATGAGATGACTCTGAAATCTGTTTGACCAAAGGGACAATTTTTTCCCTTAGTTCGCCAAATACTTGATCCAATACTTCCATCGTAATGCCAGGTTCATACATATCTAATAAGACATCATACTTATTTTTCTCATGACCCCAATGGCTGATGAACCGTTTTGTCATTGCTACTAGTTTTTCTAGGTAAGGACTAAACAAGGAAAAGTCAGCCTTTTCCTTTGCTTCCTCCCAGACACTTTCTGCCTTTGATTGGAGTATGACAAACTCTTTGTATTCCTCGGCTGGTATTTTTTTGTTTCGCTCATATTCCTTTTTGCACTCTTCGAGGATCTTATTCGTTTTTTCGGAAAGCGGCAGTTTTGATAAATTAGCTATGTATGCAGCCATCTCCTCGGATGTGGACATTTTAAATACCTCAGAAGATAACATTCCGATCACTTCCGACCGTTGTTCCACCGCCTGCTTAGGAGCACCTGTTCTAAGATCCCAATAAATTAATCCTAGTGCTTCATTATAAGCAGACATTTTTTTTACAAAATCCAAAAATTCTTTTTCTAATTGAGCAACACTCATAGGAAATCCCCCTCTTTTACTAACAGGTAAATTTTATCACATTTTTCTGAAAAAAAGTTGTTGCAGGGTTTAAAAGTGAATAAAATACAACAAAAGAGAAATTTTGATGTTTCTGGGGGCTAGAAAATTGAGAGAATTAGTGAGTTTATGCAAATGCTGCAAAAAAGATGTCTATTGCATAGATGGTTTTTTTAACGGTGTCCATACAGATGAAAAAGAGATTTACTGTTTTGAATGCTATGAAAAACTTATGAAAGAATAATAGAAAAAATCCGCAAAGCTAAGCTTTACGGATTTTTTCTATTATTCTTCATCCAATGCTAAATCTTTTACTGGAAGTCTTTCCGCTTCTTTATGCGTTGGTTTTCGCAAATTAAAGAGTGCTTTTACACAGAATAACATTAATACCACTACGCCAATAAGGAAAATGGTGTCAGGCACCGCACGCCAGGTTAGTAATGTTTGGACAAGATCCTTTTGTAGGAAGGCTGCTGAACGGGATGCAGCGTATCCATGGTTAAATGCTTCTTTGATTTGAATGAAACCGACAGGAAGTAAGGATAAGAAGACCATTCCTGCAAGACCTACGTTCAACATGATACAGCTGAATTTCAGCCATTTATCGTTCCAGGCCTCTGGTTTCACAATATTTCTTAATGAGTAAAGAAGTACCGCACAAGCAAACATACCGTATACACCCATCATAGACCCATGACCATGTGCTGGTGTTAAGAACTGTCCATGTTCGAAATAGCTTACTGCCGGTAAATTAATTAAGAATCCAAGCACACCTGCACCAACTAGGTTCCAGATGGCAACAGAGATTAAGAACCAGAAAGTACCTTTGTAAGGGAAGTCAATACCGCCAGCGCGCATCATTTTGTATTGTTCATATGCTTCAAGAATCAATAATGTTAATGGAATTACTTCCATAGCAGAGAAAACGGCTCCAAGTCCGATCCAAATTTCAGCAGACCCATTATAGTAGTAGTGGTGTCCAATTCCGATTACTCCGCTCCCAAGCAATAAAATTAATTGAAAATACAACTGTCTTACAGTTGATTTTTTCGTTACTAGGCCTAATTGAACCAATAAGAAACCAATTACAACAACAGCGAACACTTCAAAAATACCTTCAACCCATAAGTGGATAATCCACCAGCGCCAGTAATCTGCAAATGTAAAACTTGTTCCTGGGTTGATAAACAAGGCAAAGATATAGAATGCAGGTACTGCAATCGCTGAGTAGAATAATAAGTGGACCAGGCCGCCCTTATCGGTTTCTCGTTTAAGACCTGCCCTAATTCCTCGATAAACGATGAACAGCCAGATGAGCATTCCGACAATCAGAATCAGCTGCCAAATACGTCCTAACTCGATATATTCCCAGCCTGTGTGTCCGAATAGGAACCAATTGTTTCCTAAATACCCATTGGCACCAAGCCATTCTCCAACCATACTGCCGACAACCAGGACAACCAATGCCCAGAATAAAATATCGACTAATAATCCTTGTTTCTTGGGTTCATATCCTCCTACTAGCGGAGCTATGTAAATACCCATTCCAAGCCAAGCAGTTGCAATCCAGAAAATAGCAAGCTGCAAATGATACCCCTTTGTAATATTAAATGGTAGAATATCGTGAATCCACTTCATTCCGAAGAAACTATCCGGTTCTATATAATAGTGAGCTAATAATGCCCCAAACATACATTGAACAAAGAATAATGCGGAAACAATGACAAAATATTTTCCACTCTTTACTTGCGAGCTCGTCACTGGCATTTTGCGTAAATCAATCCGTGGAAAATTACCCTCTTTATACGCTTCTTGCATACCAAATTGATAGCGGTAGTAGAAGAAAAGAATAACTCCAACCATTAATACAAATAGCGTGATACTGGCACCGCTCCACCAGATAGCTGAAAAGGATAAATGGTTTCCGGCATCTTCGTAGTAAGGCCAGTTATTTGTATAGGTAATTTTATCACCTTGACGAACGGTACTAGAGAGCCAAGCTGTCCAGAAGAAGAAATCAGATATCTGCGTAATTTGGTCGCCTTGTGCAACATAGGCACGATCTGTCTTTGGCATATCCCCTTCTTTAATAAGGTTTGTCTTTAATCCCCAGCCGTCACCTTTCGAAAATATTTCTTTATAATGTGCTCTTACTTTCTCAAGTCCGAACTCTTGTGCATTTGTTAATTCCATTGTATCCTTACTGCTGTCATAGCGATTTTTGCGCATTTCTTTAATGACGTTATTTTTAATAACGGATTTTTCATCCTCATTTAAAGAGGCATAATCCTTACCATACTTTTTATTTGCTTTAAAATCTTGCATTCCTTCTGTATAAATTTTAAGGGCTTCAGCCGTATAGTCTGGACCCATGTAAGAACCGTGCCCTAAAACGGTACCGTAGTCCATTAAACCGTACTTTTGAAAAACTGCCTGACCTCCCATAATGGAATCTTTTGTTAAAAGGACATCGCCTATTTCATTCGTTACTTTTTTGGGTCTAGGTGCTTGTTCCTTAAATATCCAATAGCCGCCAACAAGCAATACAGTAAAGCTAAGTAAAATGGTGAAAACTAAAATAGATTTCAATAATCCATTTTTATTTGGCATTACTATATTTTTTGTTATTGCCCCCCGTTGTATTTCCATGCTTTTCATCCTCTCATTTTTCATTACATTTGGTATTTTAACTTTGATAACTATCTTACAAAGTGAAGCGCCTCATCTAATCCATGTGATTTTTATCACAGCACTGAGAATAATTATTACAAAAGGGGACAGCTATGACGGAGGTCACATATTCGATGTAATATCATTGCTACAATGTAACTAAATCGAGTTAATAATATGAAGGTGATGTTAATGAAGCAAGAGGATATAATAAAACGGTTGTCTGACGTCCCTATCTTCAAGGAATTATCTTTAGTGGAGCTTGATCCAATCATTAAGATTGCTCAAACGCGCTTTTATAGACATAAGATGTATGTTTTTATGCAGGATGATCTTCTTGACCGTGTGTTCTTTATACATAGCGGGAAAATCAAAATTTGTAAAACAGATCAATCGGGTAAAGAACAATTAATCTCCGTCCTTGAACCTGGTGAAATGTTTCCCCATGCCGGATTTTTCAGAAAAGGGAATTTTCCGGCACACGCCGAGGTGATGGAAGATGCCTATCTCATTGTCATCCCGATTGACAAATTTGAGGAAATCCTTATTTCCTATCCAGAACTGTGCATTAAACTATTTAAAGTGTTGGGAGAAAAGATTGTTGATCTGCAAGGAAGACTGGAGGCACAAGTTCTCCATAATACGTATGAACAAATTATTTTACTTCTTATTAGACTTTGTAAATCAAACGGTGAGATGGCCGGAGAACTTTACAAGCTTACCACCCAGTTCACCAATCGAGAATTAGCAAATATGATTGGTACTTCTAGAGAGACAGTTAGCAGAACCATCAATCATGTGAAGAAAAAAGAATACGTTACCCTGGATGACGATGGATTTTACCTAATCGACCTTGAGGCATTACAACAAGAGTTATTCTATTAATAATAAAAGTTAAGAGGTGTACGCTTTTGTGTGGAAGGAATTGAGGAAACAAGAAATGTCGAGGTCAATCTTGTTTGGGAACCTTTATTGTCACCTGATAAAATGACAGACGCGGGAAAAAGTTATTTAGGAAGGTGATAAAAAAACGGAAGCACTCGTTTTAGAGGGCTTCCGTTTTTTTATTTTTTAGTCTTCTTTTGGCTTTGTTGGAATGGCGCCTGTAACACTCTGTAATACGTTAGAATCAATATCTTTATCTATCATGATATGAACCATTCCCCTGTCTTTTTCACTCCGAATTAATCGTCCTACTCCCTGCCTGAGGCGGAGGAGCATATAGGGTAAATCCACCTCGAAGAAGGGATTGTCTACCCCATTTCTCTTTGCAGTAAAAACCGGGTCGTTAGGCGGGAAGGGAAGCGAAAAAATCAAGACATTTTCAAGTGATCTACCCGGAATATCAAGACCTTCCCAGAGATGGATGGAACATAAAATTGCATGCTCCTCATTTTGAAACTTTGATACGAGTGTGCTAATCTCCTCGTCACCTTCAAAATAAACTGGATAAGGAATTACTCCTGATAGCTGCTTTTTAAGATGTGATAGTTCTTCTTTATTATTTAATAGTATTAGAGCCCGACCTTCTGAGTGATAAATCATTTTTATAAGATAATTAATTTTATCTTTCATGCTACCTTTTGGAAAACGTGGGAGATAGACTTCCATTTTTTCATCATAGGCAAATGGTGATGCAACAGAAAAGGATAAATAATCCTTCACTCCAAGACTATTTGCTATATAGTCAAACGATTTTTGGTTGGAAAGTGTTGCAGATGAAAAAATAAACGGCTTTTTCTGTGAGAACACCTCTTCACGCATCACTTCTTCGACCATTTTTGGCATGATTACCAGCGTTCGTTCTCCCCCGCCTTCTTCAAACCAAGTGATTCCATTCAATTCTTGTAAGAAAAGCGATAATGAATAGGTGATTTGCTCCAAATACTCCTCAACAATTTTTAAATCATACTCACTAATAACATATAGCTCGCTTTCAAATACAAGTTCTTCTTCCAAGGATTGAAGAGTTGAAAGCAACTTCCTGCATGTTTTCAATACTAAAGGATGCTTGGTAATAATTTGTTTTTCAGAGCCTTTTGTATGTGCTGTGAATTGTGAAATGGTGTCAAAAAATGATTCATTATCTAAAAGCGCTTCTTCAATCGTGTACAATGTTTTCTCGCGCACTTCATTTTCCATTAACCTTGTAAGCAGCGTATCTAACGTATAATCTGTAAAACGGTAACTTAACGCTTTCTGCGCAGCATATTCAAGAAGGTGTCCTTCATCAAAAACAACGGAAGAATGCTCAGGCAGCAGTGGCAGCTGCCCTTCCCGCTTTCTTGATTCCTTTGTCCAAATATGCTCCATATAAAAATCATGAGAACAGATGATTAAATCCGTTGAATGCCGATAATATTCCCGGTGCAATGTCAATCCGCAGCGATGGCGTTTTTCACAGGAAAAACAATCCTGAAGAGTATCCCAATTGATATTGCTCCATTTTTCATCTGATAAATTAGGAAAATCCCGTCTGTCTCCGTACCTTTCAAAAGACTGCATCGAACCGCCCATGTGGATAAAATCAGGCAGCTTTTGATAAACATCGGATATCTCAACCGAAAAATCATTATTCCGAACCTGATCAAGCTTTTTTAAACATAAGTACTGATCCCGTGATTTTGCCAGCCGAACATCGATATTCAATCCGAGTACCTTTTCAAGCTTGGCAATATCTCCTTCTTTTTTTACAAGCTGCTCTATTAGGGTCTCATCGGCACAGGCAATCACAGCAGGCCTATTTGTGTACCTTGCATACATAATCGAGTATAGCAAATACACAATTGTCTTCCCTGTTCCAACTCCTGCTTCAGCGAACATTACTTTTTTATCCTTAAAGGCTTTTTCCAGTTGAAAAGCCATGTAAATTTGTTCATCCCTCAGTTCGAAGCCAGCTTCGGGCAAAATATCATAAAATATGTCACCAATCCATTCTCCTAATTTGTCATAGAAGGATTCAGTTTTGGAAACATCAAACGGCATCCGGTTTTGCATAGTCTACCTCCAAAAAAAAGAGCGCTAGGATTAGCACTCAACATATAATTTTTAAATAAACATGAAATTTATTTCTGATCAACCTCACGTGGTGGTCGTTTTCCCCAATATTGATATAAATCTGTTCGAATAAATCCATTAAATAGCTTTCGTTTCTTAGTTGCTGGTTTTCCATAAAATTGCTCAAACTCTTCATTCGATGTCATGATATAAATCGACCACGTATCAAGCCTACTAAATGCCTGCCCCATTTCCTTATACATTTGCTCGACGGCCTTTTTATCCCCAAGTCTTTCACCGTAAGGAGGATTTCCGACAATTACACCGGATTCCTTACTTGTTGAAATGTCTCTCACCTGCATCTGCTTAAAGTGAATTAAATCACCAAAACCGGCCTCAAAGGCATTTTCCTGAGCAATTTTTACCATCCGGTGATCTATATCAGACCCCGTTATGTCTAAGGGCTGATCATAATTCGCCAAGTCTTCGGCTTCATTCCGAGCTTCATCCCAAACCTTTGGAGAGATCCAATTCCATCCTTCCGAAACAAATTCACGGTTAAAGCCTGGAGCAATATTCTGTCCTATCATTGCCGCTTCTATGGGAATGGTCCCAGAGCCGCAGAAAGGATCGATAAAGGGGCGGTCTGCCTTCCAATTGGTTAACATTACAAGTGCGGCTGCAAGTGTCTCCTTTAATGGTGCTTCACCTTGGTCAATCCGGTAGCCGCGCTTATGAAGCCCCTGACCGCTCGTATCAATCGTAATGGTCGCAATATCCTTTAACAAGGCGACTTCAATACGGTAGAGGGAACCATTTTCCTCAAACCAAGTGCTACGCTTATAATGCTTTTTTAGTCGTTCAACAACTGCTTTTTTGACAATTGCCTGGCAATCAGAAACACTAAAAAGCTTTGATTTTACAGATTTTCCGATGACAGGAAATTCTGCATCTTCAGGTAGGAATTTTTCCCACGGCAGTGCTTTCGTCTTTTCAAATAATTCATCAAAGGTGAAGGCCTTAAATTCGCCAACCTTAATTTTTATTCTGTCAGCCGTTCGAAGCCACAAATTACTGCGGGCTATGGCAGTTTCGTCCCCAGTATAGGTAACCTTCCCATTCTCAACCTCACAGTCATATCCAAGCGACCGTACTTCTTTTGCAACTAGGGCCTCTAGCCCCATTGCCGCAGTAGCAATTATTTGATAGTTTCCCATATCTTCACCCTTAAGAGTTTCAATTTTATGTATGTTTTCGCTTTCCCAGAACAATGATATATACGCTTTCATTATTGACAAAAAACAAACAGTGAATGCAATTATTACCAACAAAAAAGCTCCCCAATTCAGGAGAGCCGTTTTATATCCAGCATACATTCCCATTAATAACGTTCTGTAAGCCATGTTCTGTACCATAGTACTGCAAACGACCATTAGTCTCGTACTTAGGTGGTAATCATCTATCTACAGATTCACGTTGGAACCTGTCCTTCTCCTCGTTCAATTCCTCAGAGAAAGTGCCCCTACCATTATTTGGGTTTCTCGCTCGTGGGGTTTACCCGTTCCACCCTTTCCATTTCTAGAAAGACTACGTCACTGTGGCACTTTTATAGGTACTCATACCATATCCTAAAAAGACTTAGGTATTTTCCCGGCCGTCAATTGGACTTACACCCAATTGC
>Ga0213821_1000238_pt1 | contig 38329 bp, 26 predicted proteins | sample MC6MC0909MG_FD_179894 | JGI IMG/M metagenome (GOLD analysis project Ga0213821, IMG submission 179894) | Enriched soil aggregate microbial communities from Iowa State University, Ames, United States - MC6-MC0909-MG | ecosystem: Environmental > Terrestrial > Soil > Unclassified | place: USA: Iowa...
GCCACTTGAGAATCACCGAAGTATCAAGGCCGCCGGAATACGCCAGTACGACCTTATTTACGTCCGCCATGCCATCACTCCACGGGGTTGTACGGAAAGCGATTGATTCTACCGGCGTCAGTGACAAATTTACAGTGGGGCGACAGCTTCTGACGACAAAGCGACAGGAACTGTCGACGGCGCGACTATGGGTTGGTGGCGGTTATCCGAGTTTAGTGGCGACTAGAGCTGTTTGGCGGCAGGCGCAGCAGCGGGCGCTGATGTCGAAGCCGGCGCAGCAGGCGCCTGCTCAAGCGGCTTCTCGACCGGCTTGGCAACCGGCGTAACCCGATCCAGCTCAATATTCACTCGACGGTTGCGCGCACGATTGGCGGCGCTGTTGTTCTTGGCCAGCGGGTACCGCTCGCCATGGAATCGCACGGTGATCTGCTCTTCCGGCACGCCATGCGCCTTCAGGTAATCCGCTACGGCCAGGGCGCGGCGCCGCGAATTTTCCCGATTGGTCAGGCGATTGCCGCTGTTGTCGGAGTGGCCGTTGAGCTCGATGTGATTTACCGACGGGTCTGCCTTGAGGTAATCGAGGATCACATCCAGTCGCGCCCGGGCATTGCTGTCCAGATCGACCCCGGTGGGGAAGCCGACCTGGGTCTGGCGAATCTGGTCGTAGTTCATTGGCAGCAACTTACCGGCACACGCCTGATAATCGCTGTAGGCCTTGGCGAAGCTTACCGGCAGTACTCGCACTTCCATGGCCCGGCCGCCTTCGCCGGTGTAGTTGCGCACCACTGTGCTGCGTCCATCGAGCAGGCCATTGATCAGACGGCTGGCCTGGCCCTGGGACGAGGTGAACAGCACGCCGGTACGGGCCATGCGCACGGCGCCCAGGTTGATATCGCCACGCCCAGGCTGCCAGGGCGCTGCAGCAGCGAGCAAAGTGGCCGAACCCGCTCCCAACACGTTGCTGTTGGAACGCAGCTGGAAGGTCGGCTGCTCGCCGGCGCGCCGCACGAACTCGCCGCTGCCAAAGCCTTCGATCGGCTGGACCAATCGGCACTCGAACTGGTCACCCTCGACCGTCCAGGCGATGTTCTCCATCCGAGTCTGGAAGGTCAGTGCACCGGCCGGCAGGCTGGCAAACAGAGTGAACAGGGCTAGGTAACGCTGGCGCACGGGCGGCTCCACAAATTCTGACGGCTTACCTGCAGGCTATCGGTCGGCTGGCGGAAAACTTGATAGCCGTGCTCGCCCAAGGGTTTTCCGGTAGCATTCACCCTTGAGTTCGACCCGCCTGGAATTCCCAATGTCCGACCGCCTGACCCTCCTGCGTCCCGACGACTGGCACATCCATCTGCGCGATGGTGCCGTCTTGCCCCACACCGTTGGTGACGTGGCGCGCACCTTCGCCCGTGCCATCATCATGCCCAACCTGGTCCCGCCGGTGCGCGACGCCGCCGAGGCTGGCGCCTACCGCGAGCGCATCCTTGCCGCTCGCCCGGCAGGCAGCCGCTTCGAGCCGCTGATGGTGCTGTACCTCACCGATCGCACCAGCCCTGACGACATCCGCGCGGCCAAGGCCAGTGGCTTCGTGTACGCCGCCAAGCTTTACCCGGCTGGCGCTACGACCAACTCCGATTCCGGCGTGACCAGCATCGATAACATCTTCCCGGCTATCGAAGCCTTGGCCGAAACCGGCATGCCATTGCTGGTACACGGCGAGGTGACCCGGGCCGAGATCGACGTGTTCGACCGCGAAAAACGCTTCATCGACGAGCATATGCGGCGTCTGGTCGAGCGTTTCCCGACGCTCAAGGTGGTGTTCGAGCACATCACCACGGCCGATGCTGCGCAGTTCGTCACCGAGGCCCCAGCCAACGTTGGCGCGACCATTACCGCCCAGCACCTGTTGTACAACCGCAACCACATGCTGGTCGGCGGCATTCGCCCGCATTTCTACTGCCTGCCGATCCTCAAGCGCAACACCCATCAGGTGGCGCTGCTGGACGCCGCTACCAGTGGCAATCCCAAGTTCTTCCTCGGCACCGACTCGGCGCCGCATGCCCAACATGCCAAGGAAGCGGCCTGTGGCTGCGCCGGTTGCTACACCGCCTATGCGGCCATCGAGATGTACGCCGAGGCGTTCGAGCAGCGCAATGCGCTGGACAAGCTCGAAGGCTTTGCCAGCTTGCACGGCCCGGCCTTCTATGGCCTGCCGGCGAACACCGACACCATTACCCTGGTCCGCGAAGAGTGGACTGCGCCAAGCAGCCTGCCGTTTGGCGACAATACTGTGATTCCGCTGCGCGCCGGTGAAAAACTGCGCTGGCGCCTGCTGGAGGAAAACGCGTGAGCGAAGATCTGTACGAAGACGACCAGGAAGGTCAAACCGGCGGTCCTCGCCACCCGATGGCCGAGCGCTTTCGTGGTTACCTGCCAGTAGTGGTGGATGTCGAGACTGGCGGCTTTAACAGCGCTACCGACGCACTGCTGGAGATCGCCGCAGTTACCATCGGCATGGATGAGAAGGGCTTCCTGTTCCCGGAACACACCTATTTCTTCCGCGTCGAGCCGTTCGAAGGCGCCAACATCGAAGCGGCCGCCCTGGAGTTCACCGGGATCAAGCTCGATCACCCACTGCGCATGGCCGTGAGTGAGGAAAGCGCGCTGACCGATATCTTCCGTGGCGTGCGCAAGGCGCTCAAGGCCAACGGCTGTAAGCGGGCGATCCTGGTTGGTCACAACAGTAGCTTCGACCTGGGCTTCCTCAACGCAGCAGTGGCGCGCAACGACCTCAAGCGCAACCCGTTCCATCCGTTCTCCAGCTTCGACACCGCCACCCTGGCCGGCCTTGCCTATGGTCAGACCGTGCTGGCGCGAGCGTGCCAGAGCGCGGACATCGACTTCGATGGTCGTGAGGCGCATTCGGCCCGTTATGACACCGAGAAGACCGCCGAGCTGTTCTGCGGCATCGTCAACCGCTGGAAAGAGATGGGCGGCTGGCGCGACTTCAACGATTGATCCCAAGGCCGCACTGCAGGGCCGGGCCGCTGCCACATATTCATTACGAGAGTGGGAGTAGCCGTGCTGCGCGATGGGGCTTTGAGCACGCATAAAAAAACCGGCCACTTGGGCCGGTTTTTTTATGCGTGGCGCTTACAGCTTGCCAGCATTCTCGCTCAGGTAGGCAGCAACGCCTTCTGGCGAAGCGTTCATGCCTTTGTCGCCTTTTTTCCAGTTGGCAGGGCAAACTTCACCGTGCTCTTCGTGGAATTGCAGGGCGTCAACCAGACGCAGCAGCTCGTCCATGTTACGGCCCAGCGGCAAGTCGTTGACGATCTGCGAACGAACAACGCCGTTCTTGTCGATCAGGAAGGCGCCACGGAAGGCTACGCCGCCTTCGGACTCGACGTCGTAGGCTTTGCAGATTTCGTGGGTGATGTCAGCTGCCAGGGTGTACTTGACCTGGCCGATGCCGCCGTTGTTGACCGGGGTGTTACGCCAGGCGTTGTGGGTGAAGTGCGAGTCGATCGACACGCCGATCACTTCCACGCCGCGGGCAGCGAAGTCTGGGATGCGGTTGTCCAGTGCGATCAGCTCGGACGGGCAGACGAAGGTGAAGTCCAGCGGGTAGAAGAACACCAGGCCGTACTTGCCCTTGATGGCCGAGGCCAGGTTGAAGCTGTCGACGATTTCGCCGTTGCCCAGTACAGCTGGAACGGTGAAGTCGGGGGCTTGTTTACCAACGAGTACGCTCATTCGTTAACTCCTGATGATGGTGAAAAATCGTTGCCCGCACGCTAACAGCGCCAGGCATCCAACAAAGGCCGCCCATCATACACAGGTTCGAGTGACAGTCCGAATCCAACCGCCGGTCGCTCAAGGCGGGCGCTTTCAGAAAGCACTTTGACAAGCATTCTCATTACCATTAAGCTCCAATCCATCGACTCAACCCGCGATGGTCAGCCCTATGTATGTGTGTCTTTGTGTCGGCGTGACCGACGGACAGATCCGCGATGCGATCTACGAAGGATGCTGCAGCTACAAGGAAGTTCGAGCCGCCACCAATGTGGCCAGCCAATGTGGCAAGTGTGCCTGCCTCGCCAAGCAGGTGGTCCGCGAGACCCTGACCGACCTTCAGGTCAGCCAACAAGCCGCCCTGCCCTACCCCGTTGAATTTAATGCGGCTTGAAATACCAGCGAATTTGAAGAACCGGACCTCGTGTCCGGTTTTTTTATGCCTGTAATTCAATAAGTTAGCGCTCTAACGCGGTTCACAAACATTCTTATTCCGATTAAATTTCATTTATTATTCAATAACTTAGGTTTGACAGTGGTACTAGTGGGGCTCAAACTTCTCTGTATTGGCAAACCTCACAGGGCAGGAACCCGGACATGAAAGGCGACGTAAGCGTCATCCAGCATCTCAACAAGATCCTCGGAAACGAGCTGGTCGCGATCAACCAGTACTTCCTGCACGCCCGCATGTACGAAGATTGGGGCCTGAACAAGCTCGGCAAGCACGAGTACAAGGAATCGATCGATGAGATGAAGCACGCTGACAAACTGATCAAGCGTATTCTCTTCCTCGAAGGCATCCCGAACGTTCAAGACCTGGGCAAATTGCTGATCGGTGAGCACACCAAGGAAATGCTTGAGTGTGACCTGAAGATCGAGCAAAAAGGCCTGACCGACCTCAAGGCCGCCATCGCCCATTGCGAAACGGTCGGCGACTTCGGCTCGCGTGAAATGCTCGAAGACATCCTCGAATCCGAGGAAGAGCACATCGATTGGCTGGAAACCCAGCTGAGCCTGATCGACAAGATTGGCATCGAGAACTACCTGCAATCGCAGATGGGCGAAGAATAATCTTCTTCCAGATACGAAAAAGCCCCGCCTAGTGCGGGGCTTTTTCGTATCTGCCAGAGCGGCGTGACCGCTCCGGCATCAGCGTGTATCAGGCTTCGGAAGCCTTGGCCTTGGCGGCTGCTTCCTTGATCAGCGTTTGCAGCTCACCGTTCTCGAACATCTCGAGCACGATGTCGCTGCCGCCGACCAGCTCACCGGCCACCCACAGTTGCGGGAAGGTCGGCCAGTTGGCGTACTTGGGCAGGTTGGCGCGAATTTCTGGGTTCTGCAGGATGTCGACGTAGGCGAACTTCTCGCCGCACTTCATGACGGCCTGCGAGGCACGGGACGAGAAGCCGCACTGCGGGGCGTTCGGCGAGCCTTTCATGTAAAGCAGAATGGTGTTGTTGGCAATCTGCTCTTTGATTGTTTCGATGATATCCATGGAACACCTCGTCTGAACTTTCCGACTCGATGGTCGGCACGGTGACGCATTGTATCGGAAAGCTCAGCGGTGGGTCGACCAGCGTGCGGACAGATCGACCAATGCGTTGTAGCCGTCAATGTTATCGCGGGGCAAGCTCGCTCCCACGCAAGCGCTCGTAGACCTTACAGCACCTGAGTTGGAGCAGTTAGGGCAGCATTTGCGAAGGATGGTGGACGGTTCAGTCTTTAACAACGCCTAACAACGCCTAACAACGTGGGAGCGGGCTAGCCCCGCGATAGCGTCATCGCAAACAACGCTATCGCGGGGCTAGCCCGCTCCCACGTGCATCCACGTTAGCTAACAGAAGAGCCAACCCGATAGCAGAAGAATCAAGCCGCCTCCACCTTCACCGGCACCCCATTCAACGCTGCATTGCCCGACACCGCATCGCGCAAATGCTCATCGGTCAGGTCATTGGCACTCACTCCAGGCTGCGCCCCGGCGATGTGCAGCTGCACGCCCTGACGGCCATGCCCATAACCATGTGGCAAGCTGACCACGCCCGGCATCATTTCCTCACTCGATTGCACCTGAACCTCGACGACCCCAGTCCGCGAACGGATCCGCACCCATTGACCGTCCGTCAGCTGCCGCTGGGCGAGGTCCTGCGGGTGCATCAGTAACTGATGACGTGGCTTGCCTTTAACCAAGCGGTGGAAGTTATGCATCCAGGAGTTGTTGCTGCGCACATGTCGACGTCCTATCAACAGCAGCTCGTCCACCGCCGGTGGCACCTGCTCAGCCAACCGGCGCAGATCGTCCAGTAGCAACTGCGGCGCCGCTTCGACGGCTTGGCTGGGGGTGCGCAAACGCGCCGCGAGGTTCGGCTGTAACGGCCCGAGGTCGAGCCCGTGAGGAAACTGATCGAGGGTTTCCAACGACAAGCGCCATGGCGAGCCCTCACCATGACGGCCTTTACGCAAAGCCAGATCGATCATCTGGGCGGGCGGCAAGGTCGGCTTGAGCTCCACACCCGCGCGCGCGGCGAAGGCCTTGGCCAGGCCGACGAAAATCTCCCAGTCGTGCAGCGCCCCCTCAGGCTTGGCCAGGATAGCCCGGTTGAAGCGCGTGACGTTACGCACGGCCAGCAGGTTGAAGGTGGTGTCGTAGTGATCGTTCTCCAACGCCGAGGTGGACGGCAGGATCAGGTCGGCATGGCGGGTAGTCTCGTTGATATACAGATCGATGCTAAGCATGAACTCTAGGCCCGCCAGCGCCTGGTCCAGCTGTCGGCCATTGGGCGTGGACAACACCGGGTTGCCGGCTACCGTTACCAAGGCCCGCACCTGCCCCTCGCCAGGCTCGAGCAGCTCTTCTGCCAAGGCTGCCACCGGTAACTCACCGCCATACTCAGGCAAGCCAGACACGCGACTTTGCCAGGCATTGAAGTGCCCACCGGCGGTACTGGCGACCAGATCCACCGCAGGTTCGGTGCACAACGCCCCGCCCTGGCGGTCAAGATTGCCGGTGACCAGGTTAATCACCTGCACCAGCCAATGGCACAAGCTGCCAAAGGCCTGGGTCGAGACGCCCATGCGCCCGTAACAGACGGCCCGCCCGGCGCCGGCGAACTCACGCGCCAGCAGGCGAATCTGCTCGACGGCTACCCCGCACAATGGGCTCATGCGCTCAGCGCTGAACGGCGCAATCGCTTGGCGTACCTGCTCCAGGCCATTGACCGGCAAATGCGAGCCCTTGGCCAGATCTTCGCTGAACAGGGTATTGAGCAGGCCGCACAGCAACGCGGCGTCACCGCCTGGACGAATGAACAGATGCCGATCAGCCATGTTGGCTGTTTCGCTGCGTCGAGGGTCGACCACCACAAGCCGACCGCCCCGCGCCCGTAAGGCCTTCAAGCGTTTCTCAACATCCGGCACGGTCATGATGCTGCCGTTGGAGGCCAGCGGATTCCCCCCCAGAATCAGCATGTAATCGGTGTGGTCGATATCCGGGATCGGCAGCAACAGGCCGTGGCCGTACATCAGAAAGCTGGTCAGGTGCTGAGGCAACTGGTCCACCGAAGTGGCCGAAAAGCGATTGCGCGTCTTCAGCAGGCCGAGGAAGTAATTGCTGTGGGTCATCAAGCCGTAGTTGTGCACGCTGGGGTTGCCCTGGTACACGCCCACCGCATTGCGCCCATGACGTTGCTGGATGTCCCACAGTTTGTCGGCGGCCAAGGCAAACGCCTGGTCCCAGCCGATGGGCTCCCAGCGTTCGCCCACACGCCTGTGCGGCTGGCGCAGGCGGTCAGGGTCTTGCTGGATATCCTGCAGCGCCACCGCCTTGGGGCAGATATGGCCACGGCTGAACGGATCCTGAGGGTCGCCCTTGATCGAGGCAATGCGCGCCTGGCCGTCGCTTTCATGGGCAATCTCGATGTTCAGGCCGCAAATGGCCTCGCATAGGTGACAGGCTCGGTGATGCAGGGTCGTGGACATGGTCGCCTCTGCCTTGTTGTTGTGAGCCTTCGACTATGCGCCCACCCTCAACCTCTCGCCAGCCGGCTTTGCCGCGTGAATCGCACGCCATCAGGCATACGATTCGCGACACAGGGTTTGCCAACGCCCCCGCGCCCCGTGTACAACCCCTGTAGTAAATAAAAAACAGTACCCCACCAGAGGGTTACGACACCCGTTGATACAGAGACGCGGTTCCCCCTCTTGGTTTCAGGCGACATTTAATTATAGTATTGCGCCTTTCCCCTATTTCGTCCGCCCCGTGCGGCTTACGCCGCAGGTCACTCCCGTTGTCAATAAAACCATACGGTCGACCTGCAAACCGTTGCAGATAAGGTAGTCAATCATGAGCGCTAGGCACTTTCTCTCCCTGATGGATTTCACTGCTGACGAATTGCTCGGCGTGATCCGTCGAGGCATCGAGCTGAAGGACCTGCGTAGTCGCGGCGTGCTGTTCGAGCCGCTGAAGAACCGCGTGCTTGGGATGATTTTCGAAAAATCATCGACCCGTACCCGCCTGTCGTTCGAAGCCGGCATGATCCAGCTCGGCGGCCAGGCTATCTTCCTGTCGCCTCGTGACACTCAACTGGGCCGTGGCGAGCCGATTTCCGATAGCGCCATCGTCATGTCGCGCATGCTCGATGCGGTGATGATCCGTACCCATCACCACAGCATCCTCACCGAGTTCGCCGCGCATTCGCGGGTGCCGGTGATCAATGGCCTGTCCGATGAGTCGCACCCCTGCCAACTGCTGGCCGACATGCAAACCTATCTGGAGCATCGCGGCTCGATCCAGGGCAAGACCGTGGCCTGGATCGGCGATGGCTACAACATGTGCAACTCCTATATCGAAGCCGCCCAGCAGTTCGACTTCCAGCTGCGCATCGCCTGCCCCGAGGGCTACGAGCCCGATCCACGCTTGCTGGCATTGGCCGGCGAGCGTGTGCAGATCGTTCGTGATCCCAAGCAAGCCGTCGCTGGCGCGCACCTGGTAACTACCGATGTCTGGACTTCCATGGGCCAAGAAGAGGAAACTGCACGGCGCCTGGCGCATTTCGCGCCTTACCAGGTCACCCGCGAACTGCTCGACCTGGCAGCACCCGATGCCCTGTTCATGCATTGCCTGCCCGCCCACCGTGGCGAGGAAATCAGCCAGGACCTGCTCGACGACCCGCGTTCGGTCGCTTGGGACCAGGCTGAAAACCGCCTGCATGCGCAGAAGGCCCTTCTCGAATTCCTTGTCGAACCGGCTTACCACCACGCATGAGTCAACCGCTACTGCTTAACCTGCGCAACCTGGCCTGCGGCTATGGCAACCAGCGCATCGTCCAGAACCTCAACTTGCACCTCAATGCAGGCGACATCGGTTGCCTGCTGGGGTCCTCGGGTTGCGGCAAGACCACCACCCTGCGTGCCATTGCCGGCTTCGAGCCGGTGCACGAGGGTGAGATCCAGCTCGCGGGCGAAGTAATCTCGCGCGCAGGCTTTACCCTGTCGCCGGAAAAACGCCGGATCGGCATGGTGTTCCAGGACTACGCGCTGTTCCCCCACCTGACCGTGGCGCAGAACATTGCCTTCGGCATTGGCAAGCACCCGCGCCAGGGTGAAGTGGTCGAGGAGATGCTCGAGCTGGTCAAGCTCGGTGGCCTCGGTGGGCGCTATCCGCATGAGTTGTCCGGTGGCCAGCAACAGCGCGTGGCCCTGGCCCGCGCGTTGGCTCCTGAGCCGCAATTGCTGCTGCTCGATGAGCCTTTTTCCAACCTCGACGTCGAACTGCGTCGGCGCCTGAGCCATGAAGTGCGCGACATTCTCAAAAGCCGCGGCACCAGCGCCATTCTGGTCACCCATGACCAGGAAGAGGCATTCGCCGTCAGCGATCAGGTCGGAGTGTTCAAGGAAGGTCGCCTGGAGCAGTGGGACACGCCCTACAACCTCTACCACGAACCGCAGACGCCCTTCGTTGCCAGCTTCATCGGCCAGGGCTACTTCATCCGTGGCCAGATGATCAGCCATGAGGCGGTCAATACTGAACTGGGCGAACTGTGCGGCAACCGTGCCTATATCATGGCGCCGGGCAGCTCGGTGGACGTGCTGCTGCGCCCGGACGACATCGTCCATGCGCCAGACAGCGAACTGCGCGCGAGCATCGTCGGCAAGAGCTTCCTCGGTGCGTCGACCTTGTACCGCCTGCAACTGGCTACCGGTAGCCAGCTCGAGGCGATTTTCCCCAGCCATGTTGATCATCAGGTCGGCCAGGATGTGGGGATTGCAGTGAAGGCCGATCACCTGGTGTTGTTCGCTGTGCCTGGCAGTGTCGCGGCGCAGTTGCCACGTCAGGAGAATGGCGTTCGCCGCTACAGCTCGGCAACCTGACAAGCCGCTCCTTACAGCGCTGAGCCTATAGGAGCAGCTGGCTTTGCCTGCAATGGCCTGCGCAGCAGGCCGTTATCCATGACTAGCCCCGGCCAATCTCGGCAAAGGTGCCTTGGGTATGCTCAGCCAGCACTGCTACAGCCAGCTCCACCTCCAACCCACGCCGCCCAGCACTGACGTGAATCGTTTCGAACTGTTGCGCTGATTGATCGATAAACGTGCGCAAACGCTTCTTCTGCCCCAACGGGCTGATCCCGCCAACCAGGTATCCGGTGGCCCGCTGTGCCGCAGCCGGATCAGCCATCTCGCACTTCTTGACCCGGGCCGCCTGCGCCAACGCTTTGAGGTCCAAGGTGCCACCCACCGGCACCACCGCCACCAACAACTCACCTTTCTCGCTGCTGGCCAGTAGTGTCTTGAATACCTGCACTGGGTCTAGCCCAAGCTTTTCCGCCGCTTCCAGGCCATAAGAAGCAGATTTGGGATCATGTTCATAGCTGTGCACGCGGTGTTCGGCGCGGGCCTTTTTCAGCAGATCGAGAGCGGGGGTCATGCAGGGCTCCGAGCAAGTACAGGTCGGCGGCTACTTTAGGTGAAAAGGCTTGAGCCAGCCAGTCTGTCGCCAGATCGCGGCGAGTTATCGGAATAGTCACTCTTGTTGCAGTTAGTCAGATTATGGCTGACCGTTCACTTTCGACCTTTGACATGAGCGTTTCTTGCCTATATTTTTTCGTTTCTGAATAAATGGTGCACTTTTAAGGTGCGCTTTCGCTTATCCGCCCGGGGTCAATGGGGATCGACTCTGGGCCTTGCTGTCGAGCGCCTTGCGCCTCACAACAACAAGAACCGAGGTCATACATGACGACTGCTCTACGCGAACCAACGCTTTCCGGCCAATGCATGGCCGAATTCCTGGGCACGGCCCTACTTATCTTTTTCGGCACAGGTTGCGTCGCTGCGCTCAAGGTCGCTGGCGCCAGCTTCGGCCTGTGGGAAATCAGCATCATCTGGGGGATCGGCGTGAGCATGGCGATCTACCTCACCGCCGGGGTTTCCGGCGCGCACTTGAACCCAGCGGTGAGCATTGCCTTGAGCCTGTTCGCGGGCTTCGACAAGCGTAAACTGCCCTTCTATATCCTTGCCCAGGTCTGTGGCGCCTTCTGCGGCGCCGCCCTGGTCTACACCCTGTACAGCACTCTTTTCTTCGATTTCGAACAGGCCCACGCCATGTTGCGTGGCAGCGAGGCAAGCCTGGAACTGGCCTCGGTGTTCTCCACCTATGCCCATCCAGCCCTGTCGATCGGCCAGGCATTTTTGGTCGAGATGATCATCACGGCCATTCTCATGGCGGTGATCATGGCCCTGACCGATGACAACAACGGCCTGCCCCGCGGGGCGATGGCGCCACTGCTGATCGGCCTACTGATTGCGGTTATTGGCAGTGCCATGGGCCCGCTCACCGGCTTTGCGATGAACCCTGCCCGAGATTTCGGCCCAAAACTGATGACTTTCCTCGCTGGCTGGGGCGAAATCGCCTTTACCGGCGGGCGCGACATTCCCTATTTCCTGGTTCCGGTGTTCGCACCGATCGTGGGCGCATGCCTGGGCGCGGCGGTTTACCGCGGCCTGATCGCGCGCAATTTGCCGATGGCGCAAACCGCGAACCTGCAAACAGACGATAATCCCCAGAGCGATGCGCAGGTGTCCTGATTCGGACACCTAAACGCATGCCGGGCCGATTGCCCGGCCAGCCTGACCTAACCCTTTTTGTGCAAGGCCACCGACATGACAGACACCCAGGACAAGAACTACATCATCGCCCTGGACCAGGGCACCACCAGTTCGCGGGCCATCATTTTCGACCGTGACGCCAATGTGGTCGGCACCTCCCAGCGCGAGTTCGCCCAGCACTACCCACAGGCCGGCTGGGTCGAGCACGACCCAATGGAAATCTTCGCCACCCAGAGCGCAACCATGGTCGAGGCCCTGGCCCAGGCGGGTATCAGTCACGCCCAGGTCGCTGCAATCGGCATCACCAACCAGCGCGAAACCACCGTGGTCTGGGACAAGGAAACCGGCCGCCCGGTCTACAACGCTATCGTCTGGCAGTGCCGACGCAGCACCGAGATCTGCGCCCAGCTCAAGCGCGACGGCCATGAAAGCTATATCCGCGAGACCACCGGCCTGGTCACCGACCCGTACTTCTCTGGCACCAAGCTCAAATGGATCCTGGATAACGTCGAAGGTGTACGCGAGCGCGCCGAGCGTGGCGAGTTGCTGTTCGGCACTGTCGATACCTGGCTGATCTGGAAATTCTCCGGCGGCAAGGTGCATGTCACCGACTACACCAACGCCTCGCGCACCTTGATGTTCAACATCCATACCCTGCAATGGGACGAGAAACTCCTGCAACTGCTCGGCGTACCGCGCCAGATGCTGCCGCAGGTGCGCTCCTCCTCCGAGGTCTACGGCCAGACCAAGAGCGGCATCGACATCGCCGGTATCGCTGGTGACCAGCAGTCGGCGTTGTTCGGCCAGATGTGCGTGGAGGCCGGTCAGGCCAAGAACACCTACGGCACCGGTTGTTTCCTGCTGATGAACACGGGCGACAAAGCCGTGACATCGTCGCATGGCCTGCTCACCACCATCGCCTGCGGCCCGCGCGGCGAAGTGGCCTATGCGCTGGAGGGCGCGGTCTTCAATGGCGGCTCGACCGTGCAGTGGCTGCGTGACGAACTGAAGATCGTCAACGATGCGCTGGACACCGAGTACTTTGCCAGCAAGGTCAAGGACAGCAACGGCGTCTACCTGGTACCGGCCTTTACCGGCCTGGGCGCGCCGTACTGGGATCCGTATGCCCGTGGCGCGTTGTTCGGCCTGACCCGTGGAGTCAAGGTCGATCACATCATCCGCGCAGCGCTCGAGTCGATCGCCTACCAGACCCGCGACGTGCTCGACGCCATGCAGCAAGACTGCGGCCAGCGCCTGAGCGAGCTGCGCGTGGACGGCGGCGCGGTGGCCAACAACTTCCTCATGCAGTTCCAGGCCGATATCCTCGGCACCTGTGTCGAGCGGCCGCAGATGCGCGAGACCACCGCCCTGGGCGCCGCTTACCTGGCGGGCCTGGCATGCGGTTTCTGGAGCGGCCTGGACGAGTTGCGCGACAAGGCGATCATCGAGCGCGAATTCAGCCCACAGCTGGATGAGACGCAGAAAGAGAAGCTCTATGCTGGCTGGAAGAAAGCCATCGAGCGTACCCGTGATTGGGAAGATCACGAGGCCTGATTCAGCCTTCATCGACCAATCGCGGGGCCAGCCCGCTCCCACGTGCGCTTATGCTGAACACGTGGGAGCGGGCTGGCCCGCGATGACCTGGGCGAGCTTCCTTTGCTGGCCGTCATCCCTTTCCTACGGCATCATTGCAGCATTTGTCCGGCAGCCCCAAAGGACCGCCCATGAATCTGCCCCCCCGCCAACAACAAATCCTCGAACTGGTGCGCGAACGCGGCTACGTCAGTATCGAAGAAATGGCGCAGTTGTTCGTCGTTACCCCGCAAACCATCCGCCGCGACATCAACCAACTGGCCGAGATCAACCTGCTGCGCCGTTACCACGGTGGTGCGGCGTACGACTCAAGCATCGAGAACACGGCCTACGCCATGCGCGCAGACCAGATGCGCGATGAGAAACAGCGTATCGCTGAAGCCGTGGCCCTGCAGATTCCCGATCACGCTTCGGTGTTCATCAATATCGGCACCACCACCGAATCGATCGCCCGCGCGCTGCTCAATCACAACCACCTCAAGGTCATCACCAATAACCTGCACGTCGCCTCGATCCTCAGCACCAAGGACGATTTCGAAGTCTTGGTGGCCGGCGGCACGGTGCGCCGCGATGGGGGGGTGGTCGGTCAGGCCAGCGTCGACTTCATCAACCAGTTCAAGGTCGACTTCGCCCTGGTGGGCATCAGCGGTATCGATGAAGATGGCAGCCTGCTCGATTTCGATTACCAGGAAGTGCGCGTATCCCAGGCGATCATCGCCAATGCACGCCAGGTCATCCTCGCCGCCGACTCCAGCAAGTACGGACGCAATGCCATGGTCCGCCTGGGTTCGATCAACCTGGTCGACTGCCTGGTGACCGACCAGCCCCCCTCCCCCGCGTTGAACCAGTTGCTGGCCCAGCACAAGATTCGCCTCGAAGTGGTGTGAGCGGCGTTGGGGCCGCTTTGCGGCCCCAAGATCCTGGGCTCAAGCACGCTCGTCGCAAATGTTCATAAATGTTCACTTTCTTGTCATCTGATCAGTTTTTTCTATGAAGACTGACTGGCGATAGCCGTTCTGTTGCGCTAGTATTTTCGGAAACGAACATTGATGTTCATATTCGATGTGAACAGCCTTCAGGAGGCCTGCCCGTGTCCCAGCCCGTTTCGTCCCAGCCTACCCTCGCCGACTGCTACGATCTTGCCGTGATCGGTGGCGGTATCAATGGTGTGGGCATTGCCGCCGATGCAGCCGGACGTGGCCTGAAAGTGTTCCTTTGCGAAAAGGACGATCTGGCCCAGCATACCTCCTCCGCCAGCAGCAAACTGATCCATGGCGGCTTGCGTTACCTGGAGCACTACGAGTTTCGCCTGGTGCGTGAGGCCTTGGCCGAGCGTGAAGTGTTGCTGGCCAAGGCGCCGCATATCGTCAAGCCGATGCGTTTCGTCCTGCCTCATCGCCCGCACCTGCGCCCGGCCTGGATGATTCGCGCTGGCCTGTTCCTTTACGATCACCTGGGCAAGCGTAAACGCCTGGGCGCTTCGCGCAGCCTGCGCTTTGGCCCTGGCAACCCGCTCAAGCCGGCCATCACCCGCGGTTTCGAATATGCCGACTGCGCCGTCGACGATGCGCGCCTGGTGGTACTCAACGCCATGGCTGCGCGTGAAAAAGGCGCCGATATTCATACCCGCACCCGCTGCCTGCGTGCCGAGCGCATCGATGGCCTGTGGCAAGTCGAATTGCAGCACGCCGATGGCAGCCTGCGGACCATCCGCGCCCGCGCCTTGGTCAATGCCGCAGGCCCCTGGGTCGCCAGCTTCATCAAAGACGATCTCAAGCTCGATGCGCCATACGGTATCCGCTTGATTCAAGGCAGCCACATCATCGTGCCGCGCCTATACGAAGGCGAGCACGCCTACATCCTGCAGAATGAAGATCAGCGCATTGTTTTCGCTATCCCCTACCTCGGGCGTTTCACCCTGATCGGCACCACCGACCGTGAATACAGCGGCGACCCGGCGCAAGTGAAAATCACCGAAGGCGAAACCGACTACCTGCTAAAGGTGGTGAACCAGCATTTCAACCACCAACTCAGCCGTGCCGACATTCTGCACACCTACTCCGGCGTGCGCCCGCTGTGCAATGACGAATCGGATAACCCTTCGGCAGTGACTCGTGACTACACCCTAGCGTTGTCCGCCAGTGAAGGCCTGGCGCCACTGCTGTCAGTATTTGGCGGCAAGCTTACGACCTACCGTAAACTGGCTGAGTCGGCCATGACCGAACTCAAGCCCTTCTTCACTCAGATGCGCGAAAGCTGGACCGCCGAGAGCCCCCTGCCCGGCGGCGAGAACATGACCGAAACACAAGCCCTGGTCGATTCCCTCCTCGCACACCATGACTGGCTGCCTGTGGACATCGCCAAACGTTGGGCAAGCACCTATGGCAGCCGCGTATGGCGGCTGCTGGAAGATACTCAAGGGCCGGCTGACCTGGGCCAGACGATCGGCGGCGGCTTGTTCACACGCGAGGTAGACTACCTACGCAACCAAGAATGGGCCGTGACTGCCGAAGATATTCTTTGGCGCCGCACCAAGCTGGGCCTGTTCACCTCTACGGCGGAGCAACAGGCGCTGGTCGATTACCTGAAGCAAGTAGCAGATCACAGCGCGGGGAGCCGCGCTGCCTGACGGGAATTGACGCAGCGCTTCGCCTATCGCGACGTGCTGCGTCAATACCTGAGCACCTTACAAGGGCCAACGCGCATACGCCTCTACCGTCAAACGCTTGATGAGTGCGGTTTCCTGCGTTTCCAACTGCTGCTTTAACTCATTACACCGCTCCAGGTACGTGTTCTCATCAATCTGATTACTCTCCACTTGTAATGCGTACTGCTCCAGCGTTTGCTGCTGAGCATCGACCAATGCTCTGAATTGCAAGAAATAGATCTGTCGCAGGTAATCCTGCCAGAAGGGCTGATCTGCCAGTGATTGCACCAGTTGCTCGGTGGATTCCGCAGAAAGAATTTCGACCCTGGCACTGTCGATATCTTCCGCCGTCACAAAAGAATGATCCTCAAAGTGCATACGCAGCGGTTGAGCTGGCAACTTCAGCCGCGTGGCCAGCCTTGTTCGGTATGCCAGGTAAGTTTCGATGTCGTCGATCCGCTCCAGGTTGCGCGGCTCGTTCGCGTTCACCTCCCTCAGCCACTTCAGTTTACGTGCAGCAATCCTGTCCACCTGCTGCAAGCGAAACAGCGAACGCCCAAGCCTTATCAAAGCGGCTTCGCTCTGCATCTGGGCCAAACCTGCCATCTCGCGATGAACCAGTACACGGATTTCCATCTGGCTGAGTAGCCATAGCAGCCTGTCCTCACAGGTGGCCATTCCGCCCGCCTGCTCGAACAATAGCTCGCGCAACTCGCCATTTTGCTCGCATGCCTCGATGATGTTCCACACCCTTGCCCGGTAGTACGCGGGATGTTTCAGATAATCAGAAGATCGTGCGAAATCAAGCAAAAAGCGGAAAAAGTCATTCGCTCCAGGCTCACTGCGCAGGTTACTCCATAACGCTTCGCGCTCAGCGCGCAATGCTGAGGACGAACCTACCAGCCATCTAGACATCTCAGCTTGCAGAATCAGGTGATGCCGATAATAAGGACTGTGTTGAACAGCATGACCAGATGCAGTCGATGGAGCCGGTTGTTCATTCAGCAGAGCCTCACTGGCCTCATTCAATGGATTGTCGTGCAGTGCCATTTGCCGCAAGCGGGCCTGCAGCCCCTGAAGGTCGCGATTGACTTCGCGAATCTGGTTCTCTCGCAGATCGGCAATGCCTCGCCAAGGCAACTGCTGAACCTCAGCTGGCAGCTCTGTAATGGCCGCCCCACGCATCTGTACCCAACGCAAGTTGAGTAAGTGCCTCACCTGCGGTGCATCTCGCAACGGGTTGTAATTGAGCCCAAGTATCTCCAAATGCAACAACGTACTGAGCCGTTGGCTGTCCGCTGGCGTCATCACTATCTGGTTGTTATCGAGGCGTAAAATGCGAAGCTCGGTCAATTGCTCTACACCCGACGGGATAGACACCAGCCGATTGCTGCTCAGATAGAGCTCCGTAAGGTTCGGAAAACGCCCGAGAAAATCAGCATCGACAGTCTCCAGATCCATATCGAGCAACGCCAGGCGTGTCACATGGTTGAAGGTAATGTCTGGAGGCAAGTCAGGCAGGCTTGCTACACGTTCGCCACGGATTTCCAGCTCGTAGCTGCCATCCATCCGCAGTCGCAACTTGCGCCGCCAGCAGCGCCTGATAGCGCTGGCCACCCTGCTGCGCCTGAGAAGATCCAATACGTTTCCATAATCGGACTGCCAAGTCGTCAGCGCTTCGCTCAATGCCATCCATTGCTCATGCAACGCTTGGTAGTGAGTCCACGGATCAACACCTTGGGCAGTCAAATTGAGCATGTACCGCTGCAATTGCGTATCGTCGAGGGTTGGGAATACTTGCAGAATACCGCGCCTGGCAGCCGCGGTTCGGGTTTCGCCCCGCCCACTGAGCGGGTAGCCGAGCCGACCATCGGCAAAGCGCAAGGGGGGGCGAACACCACCGGCGATAGGCGCCTGCCCTATGAGCCTCGATGCCAAGTCACGGTGAACTCGCGCGTGCCCCGCCAGCCGGTCGGTCAATTGCTGATCGTCCAGCATGGCATTGCCCAGGCGCACTTTCTGCTCATCGCTCATGCACAGAAGAAGAGCGTGCATCAGGCTGTTGCTGGGTGTTGCCGGACGGCGGGAGTCTACGGTAGCGTCATGAACGCTGTAGCCCTGCCCTTCCCGCACGATGTAACGGGTTTGTTGTGCCACCCCTGAGCCCACCTGCCCCTGCAAGAGGCCCTGCGTTGAACCAACACGAAGTTCGATACGCAGCCTATCTGGCCAGGGAGCAAGCTCATGGACCAAGCCGATCGCCAGCCTTTCAGTATCACCATTGATCGCCTGCTGCTGACGCAAACCGGCGCATGCACGATCCAGCCGACTGTCATGCAGGAACCAGCGAATTCTCTCAGCCATCACCAACGGTACGCGCCCGCTGGAGCGCAGTTGTTCAAGGTGCAGATTGTCGACCTGCTTGCGTATCTCCTTTGCCCCTCGCACCGAAAGCCCAGGAAATGATCGTCGGATCAATGCATCTTCAACTTCCTCCGCCTCTTGGGCCGCAGCGACCAGCAGCTCGAATGCATCCGCCTCCATGGCGGGATGGAGGGCGTGCAGGTGATGGCGATCATACGCATCCAGCAGCCGAGCAGGCGCCGGGGCGTGCTCCACATGCAATTGGCGCAGCCGCTCCTCGTCAAAACCTGTGCAATCGAGTACCGCTGTTGCCTGTTCCGGCGTCATGTCAAAAAATGCTGCTGCCAGCCGACGCAACAATTGCAGTTCACCTGTCCATTCCTGAGGCAGCTCCAGCGCATGACGCCACCCACCACTGCCATTGCGTTCAAGCAACGGTCTGTATGCACCATCGCGCTTTGGATGGCGGATCACCAAATCCTTGCCGTTTTGCGAACGCGCCATCTGGAAGGTGCCCTCGTGGAATTGCACTTGAGTTCGTCCCAGGTGACTCTCGCCCTGCCCCGGCGACACGCCCAGGGATTGATCGACCTGGTAAGGCGTCATGTCAAACGAGCACAGTTTCAATCGCCCACTCTCAACTAACACAGGGGTCAATTTGCGCAAAAAGGTCACCCCGACCCCCACCGCCGCTCCCAGCGCCAGGTTTTGCGCAACCGCAAACACATGACCCAGGGCAGCCTCACGGTCGCCTAGCCGCCAATCCTGATAGCCTTCGTAGACTTCGTCGGCGACCTGAAACGCTGCAACACCCAGCATCAGCTCGCCCAGTACAGGTATGAATAGCCCGGCCAAGCCCAACAGCGCCAGGCCGGTATTTTCATAGTTGGCCAGGCGCCGACGTCGGCTGGTGGCATCTTCATCGTCTGTGGGCACCACCAGCACCCTGGCATCGTCGAATATCTTGTCGATGTACAAGGCTCGAAGATGAGCAAACAACGGTTGGTCCAGGGGAAAATGGCGACCATCGAGTTCAAGCGCGGTGCCTGTCGCGGTCTTGGCCCGAAGACGCTCAAGTTTGGCGCTGAAGTCCATACGCTCGCGCTCGCCAATGAAACGCATAAAAAACGTCTCATAACTCGACTCACGCAAGCGCTGTCCCAAATCTGCATAGAGTGCGGCCCAGGAGGCATACAGCCGAACCGGCTTGTCAGCATCGCCAGGAATCCAAACGATTAGACCGCTAGGGGCAGCATCTCTGTGGTCACGCGTTTCGACCACCACCACCCCTTTGACACATTTACCAAGCACGAACAGCTGCCTACAGACAAGCACCGTGGTGTCGGCAGCTACGATCGGCTTTGGCGCGACAACTCTGAGCATCTGTAGATAGCTGCGCTCATCAATGTCTGCTTTGAAAAAGGCGATACGTACCGCAGCATCCAATGCCGTGCGCTGCGCCTCTTCAAAAACTATCTCGATCTCTCGCCGAGCATGCCCTGGGGTGCCGCCCTCCTTGTCAGCCGGCAGCAAGTGCTCACGCAATACCCGTTGATAGTTGCCGCCTAAGTCCAGCTGACGGCAAAGCTTGGCGAACAACGCAAACGAAATGGGCAGCAAGGTGCCTGATGCAGCCTCTACCCGCCGGCGGACACGCGGCCTGGCGACAATTTCATCTGCAGCAAAGTTGTGCATTGCCGCAGACAGCAGTGGCACTGAGTCTGTGCGCACCGTGATCTCCAAAGGGGGCAGAGGAAAAATGCTTGGATAAGACTTGCGTACCACTGTACACAGCTGCGCCGACCTTACATCGACATGGAAGTTGTATTTCTGAGTAAGGGCTTGCTCCAACAGCGGTGCGCAAAACTCTGCCAGCTCGGGGAGACCACTCAGCAGCCGTTTCAATCGTTCGGCACTTTGCTGCTGCCCAATCAACGCAAGATGTAGCTCCTCGAGCGCATCACCGGGGGCATTTTTCAGCCAATCGGGTAACTGCCTGGCGATCAACGCATCTATTGAGTCGGAGGGAAGTTCGTGAACAGCCTGCTCAGGGGTATCGTTCATAGGGTGCCTCTCTATTCTTGAGAAGCGAACAGCAAGCCTCGAACGGCCTGGCACAAGGTGTTAATTAGATAGGACTGAGCCCTGCTTGAGCGAATCCATTCGGATTCCCGAACGACTCAGCCGCAATTCATTCGGAGATCCGTACAAAAAACTGTTACAGGGCAACCGCTAAACTGTTGATCGCCTGCGTCTGCGGGGCGTTATGATCTCTGACAGAGCTTGGCACGACTCATGCTCTACACTTGGAAGCCGAATGCACCGCTTCATGCTGTATTCGTTGAACGAAAGAGTCCGCCAACGGCTCCATAAAAAAAACAAACACGTCGAGGAAAATTTGATGCGTATCGTTCGTCAATTGCTGGGCGCCGCCATCGCGGCCGCTGTGATCGCTTCGCCGGCCATGGCTGAAGAGCTGACCGGCACCCTGAAGAAGATCAAGGATTCGGGCACCATCACCCTGGGGCACCGTGACTCCTCCATTCCATTTTCCTACCTGGCAGGCAAGCCGGAACCCGTGGGCTACTCCCACGACATCCAGCTGGCCATCGTCGAGCACCTGAAAAAGCAACTCGACGCTCCTAACCTCAAGGCCCGCTACAACCTGGTCACCTCGCAGACCCGTATCCCACTGGTACAAAACGGCACTGTCGACGTCGAGTGCGGCTCGACCACCAACAACGTCGAACGCCAGCAGCAAGTCGGCTTCTCGGTCGGCATCTTCGAAGTCGGTACCCGCCTGCTGACCAAGGTCAAGGACGGTCAACCGGCCTACAAAGACTTCCCCGACCTGGCTGGCAAGAACGTGGTGACCACCGCTGGTACCACCTCCGAGCGTATCCTAAAGGCGATGAACGCCGACAAGCAGATGAAGATGAACGTGATCTCGGCAAAAGACCACGGCGAAGCCTTCAACATGCTCGAAAGCGGCCGCGCCGTAGCCTTCATGATGGACGACGCCCTGCTCGCCGGCGAAATGGCCAAGGCGCGCAAGCCTGCCGACTGGGTCATCACCGGCACTCCACAGTCCTACGAAATCTACGGCTGCATGGTGCGCAAGGGTGACGACGCGTTCAAGAAAGCCGTCGATGAGGCCATCGTTGCACTGTACAAGTCGGGCGAGATCAACAAGATCTACGACAAGTGGTTCTCTCAGCCAATCCCGCCAAAAGGCCTGAACCTGCAGTTCCCGATGAGCGACGAGCTCAAGGAACTGATCGCCAACCCGACCGACAAAGCGGCGGACGAGAAGAAGTCCTGAGTCGCAAATAGTGGCCTGGCGCTCAACATGCGCATGAATTAACCCTGCAGGCCACTCGTTAGTGTCTAACCTTTCATCCGAGGGCGCTCGCCGCCCTTGGATGTTCGAAGGTGCCCGTGAAACAACCGTCTGAGGGGAAATCCCGATGAATTACAACTGGGACTGGGGCGTATTCTTCAAGTCCACCGGCGTGGGTAGCGAAACCTACCTGGACTGGTACATCACCGGTCTAGGCTGGACCATCGCCATTGCCATCACCGCCTGGATCATCGCCTTGCTGCTGGGCTCGCTGCTCGGCGTGATGCGTACCGTGCCAAACCGCCTGGTGTCAGGGATTGCCACCGCCTACGTCGAGCTGTTCCGTAACGTACCGCTGCTGGTGCAGCTGTTCATCTGGTACTTCCTGGTACCGGACCTGCTTCCAGAAGGCCTGCAGGAATGGTTCAAGCAAGACCTCAACCCGACCACCTCGGCGCTGATCAGCGTGGTCATTTGCCTGGGCCTGTTCACCGCTGCGCGGGTCTGCGAACAGGTGCGTACCGGTATCCAGGCGCTGCCCCGCGGCCAAGAAGCCGCCGCCCGGGCGATGGGCTTCAGCCTGGCGCAGATCTACAACAACGTGCTGCTGCCGCAAGCCTACCGGATCATCATTCCGCCGCTTACCTCGGAATTCTTGAACGTGTTCAAGAACTCTTCGGTGGCCTCGCTGATTGGCCTGATGGAGCTGCTGGCGCAGACCAAGCAAACCGCCGAGTTCTCCGCCAACCTGTTCGAGGCGTTCACCCTGGCTACCCTGATCTACTTCACCCTGAACATGGGCCTGATGCTGCTGATGCGCATGGTCGAGAAGAAAGTCTCGGTGCCTGGCCTGATCTCCGTGGGGGGTAAATGATGGAAATGGATTTCAGTGAAATCATCCCTGCCCTGCCGGCCCTCTGGGAAGGCATGGTCATGACCCTCAAGCTGATGGTAATGGGCGTGGTTGGCGGTATCGCCCTGGGCACCATCCTGGCGCTGATGCGCCTGTCGTCGAACAAACTGCTGTCCAATGTCGCCGGCGCCTACGTCAACTACTTCCGCTCGATCCCGCTGCTGTTGGTGATCACCTGGTTCTACCTGGCAGTGCCGTTCGTGCTGCGCTGGATCACCGGCGAAGACACCCCGGTGGGCGCCTTCACCTCGTGCGTGGTGGCATTCATGATGTTCGAGGCCGCCTACTTCTGCGAAATCGTCCGTGCCGGCGTGCAGTCGATCTCCAAGGGCCAGATGGGCGCCGCCCAAGCCCTGGGCATGAACTACAGCCAGACCATGCGCCTGATCATCCTGCCGCAGGCGTTTCGCAAGATGACCCCACTGCTGCTGCAGCAGAGCATCATCCTGTTCCAGGACACCTCGCTGGTGTACACCGTGGGCCTGGTCGACTTCCTCAACTCGGCACGCTCGAACGGCGACATCATTGGCCGCTCGCATGAGTTCCTGATCTTCGCCGGTGTCGTCTACTTCCTCATCAGCTTCTCCGCTTCATGGCTGGTCAAGCGCCTGCAAAAAAGGATCACCGTATGATTTCCATCAAGAACGTCAACAAGTGGTACGGCGACTTCCAGGTGCTCACCGACTGCACCACCGATGTCAAAAAGGGTGAAGTGGTGGTGGTCTGCGGCCCATCCGGCTCGGGTAAATCCACCCTGATCAAGTGCGTCAACGCCCTGGAGCCGTTCCAGAAAGGCGACATCGTGGTCGACGGCACGTCGATCTCCGACCCCAAGACCAACCTGCCCAAGCTGCGCTCGCGGGTCGGCATGGTGTTCCAGCACTTCGAGCTGTTCCCACACCTGACCATCACCGAGAACCTGACCATCGCGCAGATCAAGGTACTCGGTCGCAGCAAGGAAGAAGCCACCAAGAAAGGCTTGGCCCTGCTTGAGCGAGTCGGCCTGTCGGCGCACGCGCACAAGCACCCTGGCCAGCTCTCCGGCGGCCAACAGCAACGTGTGGCGATCGCCCGCGCGCTGTCGATGGACCCGATCGTCATGCTGTTCGACGAACCGACCTCGGCGCTGGACCCGGAAATGGTCAGTGAAGTGCTCGATGTGATGGTGCAACTGGCCCACGAAGGCATGACCATGATGTGCGTGACCCACGAAATGGGCTTTGCCCGCAAGGTCGCCAACCGGGTGATCTTCATGGACAAGGGCAACATCATCGAAGACTGCACCAAGGAAGAGTTCTTCGGCGACCAGACGGCCCGCGACCAACGCACCCAGCACTTCCTCAGCAAGATCCTGCAACACTAAGTCGGCCACGGCAGCGGCTGTCCGGTCCCCACCGGGCAGCCGATGCTGGTCGTGACAAGGCCACTGTGATGAAATGCGACCCCTCGCTCCTGCGCCCTGCCCAACCCGCCGTGAAATCCCGCCTGATCCGTCAATTGCTGCTGCCCCCCTTGATCGTCCTGCTGATGGTCGGCCTGGGCCTGCTTGGCTATCTGGTCAGCGAGAGCAATGGCGTGCGCGCGTTGAGCGAGAATGGCGAGCGCCAGCTGGAGCTGCACGCCCGCACGGTCGAGAGTGAAATCAGCAAGTACACCTACCTGCCCAGCCTGCTGGAGCTCGAAGACAGCGTCTCGCACTTGCTGACCGACACCGACGGCGGCTCCCGCCAGACCGTCAACGAATACTTGGAAGGCTTGAACCGCCGCAGTCGCAGCCGGGCGATCTTCGTCCTCGACACCAGCGGCCGGGTACAAGCCACCAGCAACTGGCGCGATGCCGACTCGTTCCTCGGCGAAGACCTGTCGTTTCGTGCCTATTTCCAGGATGCCGTGCGCGGCGAGCCTGGACGCTTCTACGGCATCGGCAGTACCACCGGCGAAGCCGGCTATTACCTGGCCCACGGCCTGGAAGAACACGGCAAGATCATTGGCGTAGCGGTGATCAAGGTGCGCCTGGACACCCTTGAGGAGCGCTGGCAACGTGCGCGGCTGGAAGCTTTCGTCAGCGACGAGAACGGCATCATCATCCTCTCCAGCGACCCGGCCAGACGCCTCAAGTCGGTACGTCCGCTGACCCCGCAGACCAAAGAACGCCTGGCCCGTAGCCTGCAATACTATTGGTGGCCACTGAACGAGTTGCAGCCCCTGGCCCGGGAAACCCTGGCCGATGGCGTCGAGAAGCTGACTTTCCCGGCAAACAGCGAAACCGCCCAAGGCAAGCCCCATGAAGTGTCCTACCTGGCGCAGACTCGGCGCCTGGCCGACACCCCCTGGCATTTCACCCTGTTGACGCCGCTGCAGGACCTGCGCCGCGAGTCGATGGTCCAGGGCATCCTGGTCGGGGTGGCCTTCGCCCTGCTGGCGATCCTGGCGATTGCCTGGAACGAACGACGCAAAGTCATCGCCACGCGGTTGGCCGCACGTGAAGCGCTGGAAGAAGCCAACAGCCATCTGGAGCGCAAGATCGCCGAACGCACCGCCGACCTACGCGCCAGCAACGAGCGTCTCAAGGGCCAGATCCGCGAACGCCGGCATGCCGAGCAGACCCTGCGCCACGCCCAGGACGAACTGGTCCAGGCCGGCAAGTTGGCCGCCATCGGCCAGATGTCGACCAGCATTGCCCACGAACTGAACCAACCGCTGGCGGCGCTGCGCACCTTGTCCGGCAACACCGTGCGTTTTCTGGAGCGCGGCGCGCTGGAAACGGCCAGCACCAACCTGCGCACCATGAACGACCTGATCGACCGCATGGGCCGAATCACCGCCAGCCTGCGTTCGTTCGCCCGCCGCGGCGACGACAGCGGCCAAGCCTCGCTGAGCAAAGCGATCGACGCCAGCCTGCAAGTGCTGGGCAATCGCATCGCCGGTTGCCACCTGCAACTGCACAGCCAGTATGATGACCAGCAGTTGGCCATCGATCAGACCCGCCTGGAGCAGATCCTGGTCAACCTGATTGGCAACGCCCTGGACGCCATGGCCACTCAGCCGCACCCCCAGCTGTGGTTGGAGGGCGAGCTGCAGGGCGACAAGTATCGCCTGCGCGTGCGCGACAATGGCCACGGCATCGATGCCGAGGCGCGCAAGCACCTGTTCGAACCTTTCTTCACCACCAAACCGGGCGAGCATGGCCTGGGCCTGGGCCTGACCTTGTCGGCGAGCCTGGCCGCCGCCGCCAAAGGCTCTCTGAGCGTCGAACACCCCGCCACTGGCGGTACCGCGTTCGTCCTCGCCCTGCCCTTGGTCAACGCCCCTAGCGAAACGGCTGAGCATTCATGAACCAAGCGCCTTTAACTGTACTGATCGTCGAAGACGACCCGCATGTACTGCTCGGCTGCCAACAGGCATTGGCCCTGGAAGACATCGCCTGCGAAGGCGTCGGCAGTGCCGAACAGGCCTTGGAACGCATTGGCGATGACTTTGCCGGCATCGTCGTCAGCGATATCCGCCTACCGGGCATCGATGGCCTGGAGCTGCTCAGCCGCCTCAAGGCGCGCGACCGCAGCCTGCCGGTGGTGCTGATTACTGGCCACGGCGATATCGACATGGCCGTTGGCGCCATGCGCAACGGCGCCTACGACTTCATGGAAAAACCCTTCTCGCCAGAACGCCTGGTCGAAGTGGTGCGCCGCGCCCTGGAGCAACGTGGCCTGGCCCGCGAGGTGTTTTCGCTGCGCCGCCAGTTGGCCGGCCAAAGCACCCTGGAAGGACGCATCATCGGCCGCTCACCGTCCATGCAAAACCTGCGCGAACTGATCGCCAACGTCGCCGATACCTCGGCCAACGTGTTGATCGAAGGCGAGACCGGTACCGGCAAAGAACTGGTAGCCCGCTGCCTGCACGACTTCAGTCGGCGCCAGGGCCAGCCGTTCGTAGCGCTGAACTGCGGCGGCCTGCCAGAGAACCTGTTCGAAAGCGAGATCTTCGGCCACGAAGCCAACGCCTTTACCGGCGCCGGCAAGCGCCGCATCGGCAAGATCGAGCACGCCAACGGCGGCACGTTGTTCCTCGATGAAGTCGAGAGCATGCCGCTGAACCTGCAAATCAAACTGCTGCGCGTGCTACAGGAACGCACCTTGGAGCGGCTTGGCTCGAACCAGAGCATCCCGGTCGACTGCCGGGTGATCGCCGCGACCAAGTCCGACCTCGACGCCATGGGTCAGAGCGGCCAGTTCCGCAGCGACCTGTATTACCGCCTGAACGTGGTGACCCTGGAGCTACCGCCCCTGCGCGAGCGTCGGGAAGATATCCTGCAGCTGTTCGAACACTTCTTGCAGCAATCGGCCCTGCGCTTTGACCGCGAAGCGCCGGAGCTGGACAGTCAGACTCTGTCGCGGCTGATGGCCCACGACTGGCCGGGCAACGTGCGTGAGCTGCGTAACGTCGCCGAGCGTTATGCCCTGGGCTTGCCGGCGTTCAAGAAATCCGGCACCAGTGGCGCCAGCCAGGGCCTGGGCTTTGCCGAGGCGGTCGAGGCGTTCGAGCGCAACCTGCTCAGCGATGCCTTGCAGCGCAGCGGCGGCAACCTCAGCCAGGCCAGCCTGGAGCTGGGCATGGCCAAGACCACGCTGTTCGACAAAGTGAAAAAATACGGCCTCGGCTGAACTCGATCTCAACCTGGATGACATTGTGGATCTGCTATTCAAAGCCGCCTTGGGCGCGGGCGTGGTGGTACTGCTGGCGATACTGTCGAAGACGCGCAACTACTACATTGCCGGGCTGGTGCCGCTGTTCCCCACCTTCGCCCTGATTGCGCACTACATCGTTGGCAAGGGGCGCTCGCTAGAGGATCTGAAGACCACCATCTTGTTTGGCATGTGGTCGATCATTCCGTATTTCGTGTATCTGGCGACGTTGTATGTGCTGGTCGATCGGATGCGCTTGGAAGCGTCGTTGGCGCTGGCCACGGTTGCCTGGTTGGTGGCCGCGACAGTGCTGGTCAGCCTTTGGGTGCGTTTCCACTGAGATTGTCTGGGACCGCTTTGCGGCCCTCGCCAATCTACAGCCGGGCCAAATGGGTCAGATCTTCGCGATGCGCCTTCAAGTAAGGCAATACCGCCCCCAACAGCGGCGCCTTGAACTGCTCCTGAAACCGATGGGCCAACCCCGGTATCAAGCGCAGTTGACTGCCCTGGATATGCGCCGCCAGATGCACCCCATGCATCACCGGCAGCAACGGATCAGCCGTGCCATGCACCACCAGCGTCGGCACCCGCAACTGATTCAACAGCTCGACCCGGCTCGGCTCGGCCAGAATCGCCATGATCTGGCGCTTGGCCCCTTCTGGATTGAACGCCCGGTCATAGGCCAAAGCCGCTTGCTGCAACAGCACCGCCCGATCATCGCGCACCTGCGGGCTCCCCAGCGCAGCCAACAGATCAGCCTGCTGCTCGATCGCCACTTCACGACTCGGCGCACTGCGCCGCGCCAGCAACTGCACCAATGCCGGGCTCGGCGCGGGTAATCCGGCAGCGCCAGAGCTGGACATGACCAAGGTCAAACTGCGCACCCGCTCTGGGGCCATCGCCGCCAGGTGCTGGGCGATCATGCCGCCCATACTCACCCCCAGCACATGAAACTGCTCGACCTGCAACGTATCCATCAGACGCAGGCCATCGCCGGCCATATCGGTCAGGGTGTAAGGCGCCGACACCGACAAGCCGAATTTGTAGCGCAACAGCTCGACCGTCAGATTGGCCGAGGGCGGTAGCTGGTTCCAGCGCGACAGCCCGACATCGCGGTTGTCGTAGCGAATCACCCGAAAACCCTGCATGCACAGCGCTTGGACCACATCGTCGGGCCAGTGAATGAGCTGTCCGCCCAAGCCCATGACCAGTAGCAACACCGGATCGCTCGGCTTGCCAACGCTTTGATAGACCAAGCTGACCTGGCCAAGCTCGGCCCGCTGTACCGGTACCTGAGCGTCGCAACGCTGGGCGGCGAAAGCACCCGGCACACTGAACAGGAAAAATAAAAACAGCAGAAAAGCCCGCATGAAATAAACACCAGAATGCAGATCCCCAGTAGAGCGCGAGTCTGATGAAAATTGTTCAATCGCGCTGCCACAGTTCAGTGACAGTTTGATGAACCTCGCCCAACGGTCTTTCGGATAACTATCTACCTCCCTGGTCTGCATCGCGGCTTTTCTAATGCTCAGGCCAATTTCGGCTTAGGCGCACTCATGGATACCCTCGATGACCGACGCTCTTCCCTCAGTTATCGCCTCACCTTTCATCGCGGCCCAGCCGCTACCCCTAACCCGCACGACGCTGCAAGCAAAAGCCACTTGCCAAAAAGCACGAGACATTTGCCACGCGCTGCTCAAGCAAGCTCCACGGCTCAGTTTGATCATTCGCTCGCTGCTTGACGCTAAACCTGCAACTGATCCGAACGAACTGACAATGGCGGACATGAATCTGCCAGACACCCTGCGCCAACGCTGGCAGACTTACTGGCAGGGCCGCGCGCAGGGCACGCCCTTGAGCCGTCAACAACATGCACAGCAATACTATGACATTTACTTTCACGCCGCGCTGAGCCTGGCTTGGGCTGACACACAGATCAATGAGGCTCAGCTACGGCCAGTCAGCGGCTTGCAGAACGATCCTGAATGGAAAATGCTCGACGGCAAACCCATTACCATCGAAAGCCCCTCCGGCGCCTCTGGGGCCCTGGTATTCACGGTCCAGGGTGAAGCGCCACAGCTGCTCTACCTGCCTGGACGTGCAGCAGCCTTTAGCAGCCATGCCACACGCCAAGACCTGGAAAACCAACTGCCCGACCACACAGGCAGCATCACCTATCGACTGCTGGATGATGTAGCCCAGGGCTTTAGCGTTTTGCTCGATAACTATCTGCAAGCCGCACTCGACAACCTAGAAAACGCCAGCGCAGATAACCCTGGCAACCTCGCCTCGGTGGCCCTCAGCCAGGCGCTAGCGTGGGAAACGGCACATCCTAACCCGCAGCTGTTTTTCACTGAGCCAAGCCCTGCCCTCGCGCAAACTAACGAACACCCAGCGCAGTTGTCGCTGTTTGACCTAGGTGGCCTGGGCCCGGAAAGTTCAGACACAGCCGCGTCGGCCCAAGTTGCCAGGCAGATGCAGTTGATCAACGAATTGAGCGACAGCGACGCAAAAAAACTTGAGTCGCTGCAAAAGTCCTTACAAGAACAACAGGAAAACGCCAGGCAAGCCACGCAGACGCTGTTGCACTCGCCCCGTTGGCACTCGGCCGCCGCCAACCTGCAAACCAACCCGGCATTGCTCCAGGCCCATCGCCAAGGACTGCAAGTTCACGCGCAAATCCAGCAGCTGCTCGGGCAAATCAGTAGTGCGCAACTTAGCGCTGTGCAATCCATTCTCGATCTGGGCGGGGATTTTCCTGCCAGCGACAGCAATGTGCGCGCGGCCTATCCACTGCTAAAACAGCAAGCTCATGGTGAATTCGCTGACAGCGCCGGTGAACAGCACCTGCGCGAAGTACTACTGGTAACCGACGCAGCGACCTTGAGCGCTGCAGCAGACGGCCCGATATTGCTGTACTGGCCAGGAGAACACGGCGGGCTTATGCATTGCCCGAACCGCTTGGCCCTTGCCAGCTGCCTGGGCCTGAGTGAAGCGCATCAGTCGCTGGAGCTGCTGCAGATCAACGGTGATGTGCTGGCGCAGACCCTCAACGCCACGCTCAGCCATATGCGCACGCTCACGCAGCAGGTACAAAATGAGCAGGGTCTGGAAGCCTTAGCCGCGCAGCTTCCGCGCCTGCAAGAAACACTCGAACAACGCTTGCAGATACCTCGCCATGCCGCACGCGAAGCGGCGCTTCGCCTTGTCCAGGAGCAAGATCAGGTGGTGAGCATGGCTGCGGCGCAGGCAACCCGCTTCACTCGACTGTCACCGACTACTTGCCAGGCGCTGAGCCGTCTGATGCCCGAATACATACACGCAGTAACCTGCAGCGAAGCGTTACTGACCAAGGATCTACAGGAGTGCCAGGCTTTTGCCCGGCCGCTGATCAGGCAACGCCTGAAACGCGACTTTCCACTCTATGACGACAGCGACATAGGCCTGAACCTGCCACGTAGCGTCGATCTGGTCACGGATATTGTCACTGGCGGCACACCAGGCACGGTGACCCGAAAAGTCTACAGACCCAGCCGTGAACGAGAAACGATCAGCCTTGTTACCTTGCTGTTGGAAAACATCGACGAGAACATGCTGAGGCGGCTAAACCATTTGCGCCTGGATTTAGCCTCCGACGATACTGCCCTGAAATCGATGCTAACGGCGGGACTTGATGCCAAGTACCTGCAAACCCTGGTCAAGGAGCTAGACCTAGCCAACGCCTATGAACAGCAGATCCTTGCTGCCTACAAAGGTCTAGACGACAGCCCTTTGCAGGCCGAGTATCGACGCGAATGCTTGACTATGCCGGTGCAGTTGATGCTGCGTATGCAGGGCCTGCTGTTGCACGGAAAAGGCGTATTGAATGATCAAGGCTTGGCTATCCTGCAGATCGCCATCCAGGCCGACAGCCGTTCGGCCTATCAAGCGAACGGCTATGACATCCGCCTGCTGTCGGCGACGCTGACCTCAGGCGGCGCCGACACCGATTTTGGTCCAACCACCTTGTCCGGCGTCATGTTCATCGAAGACCGTCGCTCAGGCGTTACGCTGTTGTATCTGCCTGAGCATGCGAGCCACCCGTTGGCTCAGCATGCAAGCCTGGAGGCGGCCAGGCTCAGTCTCTACGAACGCAGTCGCGAAGAAACGCAAAGCCACTACTTGGCCGGCAGGGCGCTGCACGGTGACCTTCAGGCGCATATGTCGCGCATCCGTCAGGCTCATCTGCATGATTTCTCAGGTGTGATCGGCGTGGGCGCGCAATGGCCTGCGACCACTTCACTGGCCGAGCATCTGCTTAATGCACAGATGGGCCGTGCGATCGTGGCTCATCGGGCCAGTACCCGCTCCAACGACCAACTCTGGATGGAGAATTTCACCCATCAAAGCAACATGGTCTTTACCTATCTAAAGCTTGCGATAGGTCTATTGCCACTGTTCGGCACAGCCATTGGCATCTACGACTTGTTCGAATCGGCAGCGCGTGCGGTCAACGCGTTTACCCAGAGCAAGATTATCGAGGGGCTCGAAGCGCTCAACGATGTATTTCTCGCGGTGATCGACACGGCGATGGATGTGGCCACTGGAATCGGCGTCAATCTGCTGACCGTGCGCCAACTCACGCGCCAGCGTCAGCTTCGTACCCTGCGCAGCATGAAATCTGCGCAACTGCGCATGGATGCCCGCGCACTCTCACGAGTCAAGCGCTTCGCTGGCTATGAATATCAACAAGCCCTCTCCATGAACGGGGTGTCCGCCGGGGCGCACGGACGCTATCGGGGCATTTATCGACATCCCGAAGGCGACTTCATCCAGATCGAACAGCAGTTCTACCAGGTGCAATGGGACGCTGCCGCGCACACCTGGCGTCTGCAGGGCACAATTCACAAAGGCTGGAAACGAGCAATCAGCTTGGATGAGTACGGACACTGGGATACCCACTTCGCTCTGCATGGCGTTCATCTGCTCGGTGCAGGCGCAGGTGGCGGCCAGGTTATTGGGCGCCTGGCCGAGCAGCTAGATCCCTTCTGGCCGGCAGCCATACGCGAGCAACTGCCGCGTTTTCTGGTCGACCAGCACTACCGGCGACAACGCAGGGTAACGTCCAAAGCCTTTGCCGATGAGATCAGCTTGATCGCTTCTATCGAGCGCAGTAATGCGCTAGCGCAGCGCAATGCGCCGGGCACAGAGTTGCAGGCGAGCTTCCTCGACGACATCACGCGGGGCAAGCAAACTTACCAATCCTGGGACGAAGTGCTGCAGATCAGCGCTCGCAGGAACCAGCAAACACCGATGACGCAGAAAGCGCGTGCCGCTAAGCTGATCTGCGAGCGCCTGCTCAACTTGATCGAACTGCTGGCTAATCGAGGTCGCGGCCGCCTCATGGAGATGGCGCACCTGCAGATGCGCGTGCTAGGTGTGGATGAATTTGCCGAGCAACTACCCTTGCTGCGGCAATGGCGACAGAAAGCGATTGAGCACCTGAAAGAGCGCGACGAGATTTTCCAGGGCATGGAAGATTTGACTACTTGGTTCCAACGAGCCGAGCGTGACCCTCAGCTACACGCCTCCTACCAGCGCTACCAGCAGCATTTGAACGGCGAGTTCAAAGCCTACTTCGACACCCTGCACCTGATGCCTGCGACCTTGCGCCATAACAATTCCTCAGTGGTGGCCGAATTTCTTGTGCAGCGGCTCGCAGAGTTCGAAGAAGAAATTCACCGAACGCGCGTTACCGTCATGGACCTGCGCGAGGTGCAGGTCAATACCGCGCAAAGACGCCTGATCTATGAACAGGCGCGCAGCGTTTACAGTCAGTACCAGCGACGGCTGCAAAGCACTTATGCCAGTTTTCCAGAGCTGTTCGATGAATCCTACCTCACGCGCCTGTACAGCAATCTCGATACCCTGATCACCATGTCAGACACTCAGCTCAGGCGCCTGCCGCAGCGCCAGCGTCTGGGCGGGGCGCCCTCGCGTAGCCCCAGGTTGTTCCTGGACACGGATGGTCATTGGCTGGTCGGCGATTATCAGCCAGCCACTACGAATCGGCCTGCCCAGATGGTCATGCATAAGGATGATGGCTCGGTGCTCAAGCGCTACGAGGCCGATGGCGAGCGCTGGCGTCAACGGGCAGCCGACAGGCCCACGCGAGCACATGAATTGCGCGACCTTAAACAAGTCGCCAAGCAAGCCATGGCTAACCTGCCTAGCTATCGCAAACGCATTCAGACGTATCAGCGCCAAGGCATGCTGGCAGTAGACGTCGAACACATGATGGTGATCAAGGCCGATGACCTGCAACGTTATGCCGATCGGCTACAGCAACTCGACCCATCAGCCCCCGAGCCCGCCAGACTCCGCACTCAAGCCCAAGCGCTACGTGCCGAGGGGCGGTCCATGCGCATTGGCCAGGTCAAGCAAAGCACGCAACCCAGCGAGGGCCAATTGAGTTACCTGATCGAGCAGCGCCAGGTTGATTTGCGTCGCGCAGGCCAGCGGCAGATGCTCAGCGCGCGCGATTATCTTCAGGAATACCAGATCGTCGACCTCGCCAGCCATGACCATGCGGTACTTTGGTATGCACACTTCCACTACCGTAGCGCCGATACCCCATTCGACAAGTTCAGCGCAGCGCATCTCAAACGCGCCGAGGACCGCTTCCTCGGCCCGCAATGGCAGGCAGCTCAGGCCGAACCCAGCAACATCTGGCGCGGGCCGCTATCACGCAGCATAGCCAACCAGCACTTCGCCTCACTCGCCTAACAAGCACTTGGCAGGGCCTGCCCTGCCTTGCCAAGTGATCGACAGACATCGCAACTTGAGCCAAACTCAACGACTTTCCCATCCGCTGCAATATCGCTCATGAGAAGTCGTTGTGCTTGAGATCCGCCACCTGAAAACCCTGCATGCCCTGCGCGAGGCCGATAGCCTGGTCGAGGCCGCCGAACGCCTGCACCTGACGCAATCGGCGCTGTCCCACCAGTTCAAGGAACTCGAAGAGCGCCTTGGCCTGCCCATCTTCGTGCGCAAGACCAAGCCGATCCGCTTCACCAGTGCCGGCCTGCGCCTGCTACAACTGGCCGACGCCACCTTGCCGCTGCTGCGTAGCGCCGAACGCGACATCGCCCGTCTGGCCGGTGGCACGGCGGGTCGTCTGCACATGGCGATTGAATGCCATAGCTGTTTCCAATGGCTGATGCCGACCATCGACCAGTTCCGCGATGCCTGGCCGGAAGTCGAGCTGGACCTGGCTTCAGGCTTTGCCTTCGCGCCACTGCCAGCGTTGGCCCGCGGCGATCTGGACCTGGTGGTGACCTCCGACCCGCTGGACCTGTCGGGTATCACCTACGTGCCGCTGTTCACCTACGAGGCGATGCTGGCGGTGGCCAATCAACACGCCTTGGCCAGCAAACCCTACATCGTGCCGCAGGACCTGCTCGACCAGACGTTGATCACCTACCCGGTCGAGCGCGACCGCCTGGATATCTTCACCCGTTTCCTGGAGCCGGCCGACATCGAGCCGGCGGCGGTACGCACCTCGGAGCTGACCGTGATGATGATGCAGTTGGTCGCCAGTGGCCGGGGCGTGTGCGGCATGCCGCACTGGGCGCTGCATGAGTACAGCTCGCGCGGCTATGTGAAGGGCAAGCGTTTGGGGGAGAAAGGCCTGTTTGCCACGCTTTACGCGGCGGTGCGCACCGACATGCTCGATGCGCCGTACATGCGCGACTTTTTGCTGACGGCTAAAGACACTTCGTTCGCCACCCTCGATGGGGTCAGCGCGGTACGTTGAGGCCCTGTCGGTAGAGCGGCAGGATCAGGTCGCGGGTCAGCGGCGCCAGCTCGAACGTTGGCGTCTGCTCGGCTGCCAGCCATAGCACTTCTTCGATTTCCGCAGCCGGGGCCACAGCCTCGGCGCTGTGTACGCGAAACAGTTCGGCCTGCACCTCAAAGCCTGGCTCGTTGGCCGCTGGGGCGCTGAATAGGCCCAGGTACTCGGTGTGTTCGGGGTCGACGCGCAGGCCGAGTTCTTCATGGAGTTCGCGCACCAGGGCTTGCTGTGGGGTTTCCCCGGCATCGATCTTGCCGCCAGGTTGCATGAAGGCCTGGGTCCCGCGTTTGCGCACCAGCAGCGTGCGGCCCTGGGGGTCGATCAGCAGGGCGGCGGCGATGCGGATGATGTTGGTCATGAAAGGGCTCATAGGCTAAAACAGCGGCCGAGGATAACTGATCTGGGGTGTCTTTAACGGCCCTATCGCGGGGCAAGCCCGCTCCCACGCCAGTCGATTATGGTGGTGGTCATGGAAGGGGGGCGCAGGCTAAGACAGCGACCAAAGATTACTGATCTGGGGTGTCTGTAGCGGCCCTATCGCGGGGCAAGCCCGCTCCCACGCCAGTCTGTGAGGGTGTTGGTCGGGTGGAAGCGGCTCCCAGGTGAGCAAAATCGACTGGCGTGGGAGCGGGCTTGCCCCGCGATAGCGTTGTTACAGGCAGACGAACGGCCCCTTGCCAACCCGCGCCATGCCCTGCATAACCAATGCATGAACCTCCCTGCCCTGCATCACCCGGTCCTGGATCTGTTCCACCCCGCCGTTGGCCGCTGGTTCCGCCAGCGCTTCGCCACGGTCACCGACGCCCAGGCGCGTGCCTGGCCGCTGATTCACAGTGGCCAATCGATACTGCTCGCCGCCCCCACCGGTTCGGGCAAGACCTTGAGCGCCTTTCTCGCGGTACTCGATGAGCTGTTTCGCCAAGGCCTGGAGCACGGCGGTGAACTGCCTGCGCAAACCCAGGTGGTGTATGTCTCACCGCTCAAGGCGCTGTCCAACGACATTCGCCTCAACCTGCAGGGCCCCCTCGAGGGCATCAGCCAGGCCCTCGAAGCCCAGGGCCTGAAGGCGCCATGCATCACCACGGCGGTGCGCACCGGCGATACTCCGCAAAAAGACCGCGCGGCCATGCGCAAACTGGCGCCGCACATCCTGGTGACCACCCCGGAATCGCTCTACGTGCTGCTCGGCTCGGGGTCCGGCCGTGCCGGCCTTGCGCAGGTGCACACGGTGATCGTCGATGAGATTCATGCGGTGGCCGGGAACAAGCGCGGCTGTCACCTGGCGTTGACCTTGGAGCGCCTGCAAGCCCTGTGTGGCCGGCCGCTGCGGCGTATCGGCCTGTCGGCCACGCAACGCCCGGTAGAGCGCGTGGCGCAGTTTCTGGTCGGCCATCAACGGCCCTGCGCCATCATCGATGTCGGCCATGCGCGCCAGCGTGATCTGGCCATCGAAGTACCGCCGGTGCCGCTAGGGGCGGTAATGGCTACCGATGTGTGGAACCTGGTCTACGACCGCCTCGCCGTACTGGCCCGCGAACACCGCACCACGCTGATCTTCGTCAACACCCGGCGCCTGGCTGAGCGCCTGACCCGTCATCTGGGCGAGCGCCTGGGCAATGCGCGGGTCGCCGCTCACCACGGCAGCCTGGCCAAGGAACACCGGCTGATTGCCGAGCAACGGCTGAAGGCCGGCGAGCTGCAAGTACTGGTCGCCACGGCGTCGCTGGAACTGGGCATCGACATCGGCGAGGTCGAGTTGGTCTGCCAGATCGCCTCGCCCGGCTCGATCGCGGGCTTCTTGCAGCGGGTCGGACGCTCAGGGCACCAAGTCGATGGCGTACCCAAGGGGCGGCTGTTCCCGACCTCTCGCGATGACTTGATCGAATGCGTGGCCTTGCTCGATTGCGTGCGCCGGGGTGAACTCGATGAGTTGCACACACCCAAGGCGCCGCTGGATGTGGTGGCCCAGCAGATCGTTGCCGAAGTCAGTAACCAGCCGTGGTCCGAACAGGCCTTGTTCGATTGCCTGCGCCAGGCCCAACCTTTTGCCGAGCTGGACCTGCGCCATTACCAGTCACTGCTGCGCCTGCTGGCCGAGGGCTACAACGGCCGCCAGGGCGTGCGCGCCGCCTATGTCCACCGCGATGCGGTCAGCGGTATGTTGCGCGGGCGCCGGGGCAGCCAGCTGACCGCGCTGACCAGCGGCGGCACCATCCCGGAAACTGCTGACTATGCCGTGCTGCTCGAACCCCAGGCGTTGAACATCGGCAGCGTCAACGAAGACTTCGCAGTCGAAAGCATCGCCGGCGATATCTTCCAGCTGGGCAACGCGTCGTACCGCATCCTGCGCGTCGAGCCCGGCCGGGTCAGGGTCGAGGACGCCCATGGGCTGCCGCCGACCATTCCGTTCTGGCTCGGCGAGGCGCCTGGGCGCAGCGACGAGCTATCGACCGCAGTTGCCCGGCTGCAAGCCCGTATCGATGAGCAGCTGCAACTCAGCGGCGGCCAACCTGAGCCGGTCCGCCAGTGGCTGCAGGACAGCTATGAACTGCACCAGGACACCGCCACCCAACTGCTCGATTATCTCCAGCGTACCTGGCAGGTGCTCGGCGCCCTGCCCTCGCAGCAGACGCTGGTGATGGAGCGTTTCTTCGACGAGTCTGGCGGTACCCAGCTGATCATCCACTCACCCTATGGCAGCCGGATCAACCGCGCCTGGGGGCTGGCCCTGCGCAAGCGTTTCTGCCGCACCTTCAATTTCGAGCTGCAAGCTGCGGCGAGCGAAGACGCGATCGTACTCTCGCTGTCGACCAGCCACAGTTTCGAGCTCGACGAAGTGTGGCGCTACCTGTCGAGCAAGAGCGCTGAGCCGATCCTGATCCAGGCCGTGCTCGACGCCCCGCTGTTTGGCGTGCGCTGGCGCTGGAACGCCGCGGTAGCCCTGGCCCTGCCGCGTTTCGTCGGCGGGCGCAAGGTGGCGCCGCAGATCCAGCGAATGAAGAGCGAGGACCTGGTGGCAGCCGTGTTCCCTGACCAGATCGCCTGCCTGGAAAACATCGCCGGCGAA
>Ga0213821_1000240_pt1 | contig 38134 bp, 31 predicted proteins | sample MC6MC0909MG_FD_179894 | JGI IMG/M metagenome (GOLD analysis project Ga0213821, IMG submission 179894) | Enriched soil aggregate microbial communities from Iowa State University, Ames, United States - MC6-MC0909-MG | ecosystem: Environmental > Terrestrial > Soil > Unclassified | place: USA: Iowa...
ATGTTAGTCGTGAAGACCAAGATGCTTTTGCTGTTCGCTCGCATGAGCTTGCTGAAAAGGCAATTAAAGAAGGTAAATTCAATGATGAAATTGTACCAATTGAAGTGGAACAGCATTACGTAGACGATAACAATAAACCACAAGTGAAAAAATTCACATTCAGTATGGATGAAGGTGTACGTCCAGGTACATCAGTTGAAGGTTTAGCCAAACTACGTCCAGCTTTCCACGTAAAAGGCAGTGTAACGGCGGGCAATGCCTCTCAAACTTCTGATGGTGCAGCAGCTGTACTAGTAATGGATCGTGAAGAGGCTGATAAGCAAGGACTGACACCAATGGCAAAATTCCTAGGCTTTGCAGTTGGCGGTGTACCTCCTGAAGTAATGGGTATCGGGCCTATCGTGGCAGTGCCAAAAGCGTTGGAAATTGCAGGTTTATCCATCGAAGATATTGATTTATGGGAAATCAATGAAGCATTTGCTTCACAGTCATTACAGGTGGTACGTCATTTAGGCATCGACCAAGAGAAAGTCAATGTCAATGGTGGAGCGATTGCATTAGGTCATCCACTAGGCGCAACGGGAGCTATTTTAACATTAAAGCTAATTCATGAATTGAAGCGTCAAGGGAAGAAATATGGCGTAGTGACAATGTGTATTGGTGGCGGCATGGGTGCTGCTGGCGTATTTGAAATTCTATAATTTTTGCTAGATCAGCTTGAGGTGTACTGTTTACGGTTGCCTCCGAACATTGTATACGTCAAGCTTTTCTATACATGATCATTAGGGGAATCAACTAACAAAAAGATATATTGGGAGGAATTAATCATGACTGAAAAAACAACTGATTTCATTAAAGGCGGCGGATTTCTTATTGAAGATGTGGAATTAGATCGTGTATTTACACCGGAAGATTTCACTGACGAGCATAAAATGATTGCTAAAACAACAGAGGAATACGTTACAAATGAAGTTTTACCAGTAGTGGAAAATTTAGAGCACCATGAATTTGAGCATTCAGTGCGTCTCCTAAAAAGTGCAGGCGAATTAGGCTTACTTGGAGCAGATGTGCCTGAAGAATACGAAGGGCTAGGATTAGACAAAGTTTCTTCAGCTTTAATCGCTGAAAAAATGTCTGTTGCAGGTGGTTTCTCTATCACACATGGTGCTCACGTTGGTATTGGGTCATTACCAATTGTTCTATTCGGTAATGAAGATCAAAAGAGAAAATATTTACCTAAGCTTGCTTCAGGTGAATTAATCGCTGCCTATGCATTAACAGAGCCAGGTTCAGGTTCAGATGCTCTAGGTGCAAAAACGACTGCAAAATTAAATGAAGCTGGCACACATTATATTTTAAATGGTGAAAAACAGTGGATTACGAATGCAGGCTTTGCTGATGTATTTGTGGTCTACGCAAAAATTGATGGCGATAAATTCTCCGCCTTTATCGTAGAACGTGCCTACAATGGTGTTTCAGTTGGTCCTGAAGAAAAGAAAATGGGGATTAAATCATCATCAACTCGTACATTAGTATTGGAAGATGCGGAAGTACCTGTAGAAAATCTATTAGGCGAAATTGGTCGTGGGCATATCATTGCGTTCAATATTTTAAACATTGGTCGTTATAAACTAGGAGTGGGCACAATTGGCGGATCGAAACGTGCATTGGAGTTAGCTATTCAGTATACAAACCAACGTCAGCAGTTTAAGACAAAGCTTTCTGATTTCAATCTGACAAAAGAAAAATTATCAACGATGGCTTCTCAATTGTATGCTTCAGAATCATTAAACTATCGTACTGTGGGTCTATTTGAGGATCGTTTAAGCCAATTAAGCCTAGAAGAGCAAAAGCAAGGAAAAGTGATTGCAGGTGCGATTGCTGAATATGCCATTGAATGCTCTATTGCCAAAGTATTCGGTTCAGAAACATTAGACTATATTGCAGATGAAGCAGTACAACTTCATGGCGGTTATGGCTTTATGGCTGAGTATGAGGTAGAGCGTATTTACCGTGATTCTCGTATTAATCGAATTTTTGAAGGTACAAACGAAATTAACCGCATGATTGTACCTGGTACATTTATGAAAAAGGCGCTAAAAGGTGAGCTGCCATTATTACAAGTTGCTCAAAATTTACAGCAAGAGCTGCTTATGCTAATGCCAGAGGAAATCGGTACAGAGCCGTTAGCACAAGAAAAATATTTAGTGAAAAATGCCAAGAAGATTGCTGTATTAGCTGCAGGGTTAGCAGCACAACGCTTTGGTGCAAAACTTGATCAAGAGCAAGAAGTATTGGTAAACATTGCGAATATAGCTAACCAATTATTTGCAATGGAATCAGCTGTCTTACGTACAGAAAAAGCAATTGCTCGTGACGGTGCTGAAAAAGCACATCAAAAATTGCTATACACACAAATTTTCTGCCAAGAAGCATTCGCAGAAATCGAAAAAGAAGCAAAAGACACAATTCTTGCTTCAGCGGATGGCGATGCAGCCCGTATGACATTATCTGCACTGCGTAAGCTAACGCGTAATAATCCATATAATTTAATTGCGAAGAAGCGTGAGGCTTCCGTTAAATTAATTGATGCTGAAAAATATATTGTTTAATAGTGCAAATTTAACTTAGCTATCTGCAAAAGATAGCTAGGTTTTTTTATATGAGATGGATAATCGTAAAAGGAGCGGATAAATTTGCACAACTGGTGGATAAACTTACAAAAAAGAGTGAAGTTCACCATTGAAAACAACTATGATGGTATACTACAGAAAAAGACAGAAGAGGAGCATTGTAATGACGATTCAATTTTTCCATTATCCGAAATGTACAACATGTAAAAAGGCACAGAAGTGGTTAAATGAGCATGAGGTTTCCTATGAAGAGGTACATATCGCAGAGCAACCTCCCACTAAAGAAGAATTAACAGCTATTTGGCAAGCTAGTGGACAGCCTTTGAAGAAATTTTTTAATACCTCAGGCATGAAATATCGTGAGCTTGGCTTAAAGGACAAGTTAGCGGAAATGACGGAGGATGAGCAGCTTGAGCTACTTGCTTCAGATGGCATGTTAATTAAACGTCCCATCGTGACAGATGGAAAAAAAGTTACTTTAGGTTTTAAAGAAGTAGATTTTGAGCAAGCTTGGAAATAACCGTATTAAACCTTGTATTTATAGGAGAAGTATGGCACACTGAAAGTGAATATATTACATATTTATGGAGGGGTTTTTTGCATGAGCACACCTAAAGACTTACGATACTCTGAAGAACATGAATGGGTAAAAGTAGAAGATGGAAAAGTACGTATTGGTATTACACACTTCGCACAATCTGAATTAGGAGATATCGTTTTTGTTGAGCTTCCACAAGTTGGCGATGAAATCAAAACAGACGATCCATTCGGTAGCGTAGAATCAGTAAAAACTGTTTCTGAATTATATGCGCCAATCTCAGGTACTGTAGTTGAAGTAAATGCAGATTTAGAAGATAGCCCAGAATTCGTTAATGAATCACCATATGAAAAAGCTTGGATGATCGTTGTTGAGCCTGCTGATGCATCAGAAGTTGAAAAGCTTATGACAGCAGAGCAATACGAAGAAATGGTCGCTGAATAAGACAAGCCCTAATAGAAAAACGTCGGCATTCACCGACGTTTTTTATTATCTTCATGGCTGGGGAGATAGTCGCTTCCAATGGGTGTCTAACATTACCATCGTTGACACTTAATTGATATAATGACTATAAGGAAAAGGGATATGTCTAATGGGGGTGGCGTGATGTTCGAGGGAAAATGCTTAATTGTTGAAGGCCGTTCGGATAAGCTTCAAATTGAACCTATTTTAAGTGAAGATGTCACAATACTTTGTACGAATGGTACAATTGGTGTGCATCAATTAGAAGTGCTGCTTGATCCATATGAGGGCTGTGAGCTTTATACATTTTTTGATGCAGATCCATCAGGGGATAAGCTACGGGCATTAATGGACAGACATTATCCAGAGGCAGAGCATTTACGTACAATGCCAACGTATAAAGAAGTTGAGACAACTCCGAGAAAGGTATTAGCAATGATATTGTTGCGAGCACATTTCTCAATCCATAATCAATATATTTTGTAAGGTTGCGTGAAAAAATGGAAGAATGGTCAAAAGAGCAGTGGGTCGCGGCTGTTCAGTCGGGGAAAAGAGCTGCCTTTTATTTATATACACCTATGTGTGGTACATGTGCAGTTGCATCGAAAATGATGATGATCGTTGAGCAATTACTGCCAAAGCTTCAAATCGGCAAAGCAAATTTAAATTTTGTTGAAGAGATTGCCTTAGATTACGAAATCGAAAGTGTACCATGTTTACTCGTCTGTGATGGCGGAAAAGTGACAGAAAAAGTCTATGCTTTTCAATCCGTACCGTTTTTATACGAATTGTTAAAAAAATCAATTGACTGAAGTTTGCTAGCGTGGTAAAGTAACAAATATATTACTAAAACATTGAATATATCGAACTCTTATGAAGAGTGGCGGAGGGAAGTGCCCTATGAAGCCCGGCAACCATCACAACGTGAAAAGGTGCCAAATCACCCAAAGATTTATCTTTGAAAGATGAGAGAACGGTTGAGCGTATAAATACGTGACCCCTTCTACTTGTCTGTGAGTGAAGGGGTTTTCTATATGAGAAAAGGAGTATTCGCTATGATCCAGCTTCAAAATATTACGAAGAAATACAAAACCGCAAATGGCGAATTAACAGCAGTCAAAGACGTAAACCTTTCTATAAATAAAGGTGAAATATTTGGCATTATCGGCTATAGTGGTGCTGGTAAAAGTACAATGATTCGTTTATTGAACGGTTTAGAAAAGCCAACATCTGGTACGGTGATGGTTAACAATCAAGAGTTTTCATCTATTAAGGGGCAAAAGCTTAGAGATGCAAGACAAAAGGTAAGTATGATTTTCCAGCACTTTAATCTACTATGGTCTAGAACCGTTGCTGAAAATATCGCTTTTCCACTAGAAATCGCAGGTGTTTCAAAGGCTCAGCGTGATGCACGTGTGAAGGAATTGATTACTCTTGTTGGTTTAGATGGACGTGATCAGGCGTATCCATCACAACTATCAGGCGGTCAAAAGCAGCGTGTCGGCATTGCTCGAGCACTTGCTAATAATCCAGAGGTTTTATTATGTGATGAGGCAACCTCAGCACTTGACCCAGAGACTACCGATGCAATCCTGGATTTACTTGTAGATATTAACGAGCGTTTAGGATTAACTATTGTGTTAATCACACATGAAATGCACGTTATCCGTAAAATCTGCCATCGTGTAGCAGTAATGGAGGCTGGCGAAATAGTAGAACGTGGTGAGGTATTACAAGTATTCCAGGCACCTCAAGCTGCTATTACGAAAAAATTTGTATCACAGATTACAGATACGAAGGAAACGCAGGAGACGGTTGCACAAATAAAAGCAAATTATCCAACTGGACAACTTGTTAAGCTAATTTTTGTGGGAGAAAAAACAGAGCAGCCCGTTATTTCACACCTCGTCAAGCACTTTGATGTAGAAGTTAGTATTGTGCACGGTAATATCTCTCAAACAAAAAATGGTGCTTACGGTACACTTATTGTGCAAATTGATGGAACCGAGTCAAATGTGGCTGATGCACTAGGTTACTTAAATACAGTTGAAGTACAAACGGAGGTGATTGCAAATGCTAACTAATCTCTTTCCGAATGTCGACTGGGAGCGAATGTGGGCAGCTACCTATGAAACACTGTATATGACAGCTATTTCAACCGTAGTAACATTCATCCTTGGCTTATTAATTGGAATCGTATTATTTTTAACAAGTCCCCATCAACTATGGGCTAATAAAATTGTTAATTTCTTAACAGGTTCACTCGTAAATATTTTCCGTTCGATTCCATTTATCGTGTTAATTATTTTATTAATTCCATTTACAAAATTCTTGCTTGGCACAATCCGTGGAGCCAATGCTGCATTACCAGCACTAATTATTGGAGCTGCCCCATTCTATGCACGTATGGTATTGATTGCATTACGTGAAATTGATAGAGGGGTAATCGAGGCAGCTCGGTCAATGGGTGCTAAAACATCTACTATTATATGGAAAGTGTTAATTCCAGAATCATTACCTGCGCTTATTTCAGGTATTACTGTAACAGCTGTAGCGCTTGTTGGTTATACAGCAATGGCTGGAATTATTGGAGCAGGCGGGTTAGGAAACTTAGCCTTCTTGGATGGCTTCCAGCGTAATCGCTCAGATGTGACATTAATGGCAACTATTCTAATCTTAGTAGTCGTATTTATTATTCAATGGATAGGCGATATGATTACAGCTAAAACAGATAAACGTTAAAGGTTATTTCGGTTTTCTGCCGTTAACATACTTTGAACAAAATAAAAGGGAGTGTAATAAAATGAAGAAGCTATTAGCAGGATTATTCTTATCAGTATTAGTACTAGCTTTAGCGGCTTGCGGTGCTGGTAAAAAAGACGATGCAAGCTCAGGTGCATCAACAGAAGATAAAACAGATAGTAAAGAAAATGTGACATTAACTGTAGGTGCCTCTAATACACCACACGCAGTAATTTTAGAAAAAGCAAAACCGATTTTAGCCAAAGAAGGTATTGATCTTAAAATTGAAACGTATACAGATTATGTATTACCAAACCAAGATTTAGCATCAAAAGACCTTGATGCTAACTATTTCCAACATATTCCTTACTTAGAGCTTCAAATTAAAGATAATGGCTATGATTTCGTCAATGCTGGTGGCGTTCACATTGAGCCAATCGGCATCTACTCTAAAAAATATAAATCACTTGACGAGCTACCAAAGGGTGCAACAATTTTACTTTCTAGCTCAGTTGCAGACCACGGGCGTATGCTTTCATTATTAGAAGCAAAAGGCCTAATTAAACTTAAAGATGGTATCGATAAAACAGCAGCAGAAATCAAGGATATCGCAGAAAACCCTAAAAACTTTAAATTCGATGCTAATACAGCACCTGAAATGCTTGTACAAATGTACGAAAATAATGAAGGTGATGCAGTACTAATTAACTCTAACTTTGCAATCGATAATGGCTTAAACCCTGTGAATGATTCAATTGCTCTTGAAGATAAAGAGTCTCCATATGTGAATATTATTGCTGTTCGTGCTGGAGATGAAACAAAGAAAGAAATTAAAAAATTATTAGAAGTCCTAAATTCGAAGGAAATTCAAGACTTCATCCTTGAAGAATGGAAAGGTTCAGTTGTACCAGTTCAATAATTTATTGTAATAAAATAAACTGTTAAATAGTACAAACCAAGGTTTGTACTATTTTTTTGTAAAAATTGAGTTAGGTTAAACAGGTATTTAAGAAAAAAACCCTACTTTATGAAGAAAAATTATAAAATGAAATATATCCCTATTTATAAAAATTTTCGATATGGTATAACTAGTTTGTAGAAAGGAGTTGTGTAAAATTATTAATAGTCGAAGTTTTAAGTTAGTGATCATATGCATTTTATTTATGTCACTTAATAGTACAATTATAAAGGCGGATAATATTACAGAAGATGAACGTTCTACATGGATTTGGAATCCGTGGATACTTGTAGATAACGAAATTAATACCTTGGAGTTTTTAGAAACTAAACAAATAAACAAGGTTTATTTACAAATTGATTATGAAATATCTAAAAAAGTTTATCAAAGCTTTATTGAAAAGGCTACAGCTAAAGACATCCAGATATACGCATTAGCTGGAGAAAGCTATTGGATTACCGAGAATGGAATTGAGTATCAAAATCAACTTATGGATTGGTTAGAGCACTATCAACATGAAGCAACAAATGTACAACGTTTTTTAGGGATACATTTAGATATTGAGCCCTATGATACAACTCTTTGGACTACAAAACAAACAACTGCGATTCAGACCTATCAACAATTAGTTGTGCAAGCAAAAAAGAAAGCACAGTCGTTCAATTTACCACTACAATTAGATATACCCTTTTGGTATGATGAGATTTCATACGACACTAAATATGGAAATGGTATTTTATCTGAATGGTTAATTGACCATTCGGATGGTGTGACGATAATGGCTTATCGAGATAATTCACAGGAAATTATAAAAATCGCGAAAAATGAAATCGAATATGCCAAACAAATGAATAAAAAAGTTGTTGTAGGTGTTGAGACTTTGGAGTCACAAGAGGGAGACTCTGTTAGCTTCTCAGAAGAAGGAGAAGCATATATGAATCGGCAGTTGAGCAAAGTTCAAAAATATTTTTCTAAAAAAACGAGCTTTAAAGGTATTGCATTCCACCATCTGGAAAGTTGGATGGAGATGCGACCATAGGCGAGAAGCCATTCAAATGACTTAGAAAACCTGTAAGTAGCAAAAAGGGCATTTTCCCATTTTCCCCCATTGTCATCATAAAGTAAAGAATCTGCAAATTTTCTCCGTTTTATATGAGAAAACAGCAGATTTTTTCTATTTGTATTCCTGCATTGAATCTTCATCTTGTTTAGAATTTGTTCAGTTCATATTGTTATATTCTTATAAAAGGATTTGAATATGATATACTGTGAATCATTTATGAAGTTTCTAACAACATTGTGTAAAAAAATTCCTACATTTATCTTATTTCTCGAAAATGTATGTTAAAATAGAAAAATAATCCAATATGAAGTGGGATAGTTATCCATTTTTATCTTCTTTTGGTAGATGTTTTTTTTCTTTGAAAGTATAACATCAGCCGTAAAATAACTCGTACCTCTTAAACCACGAAGTTTCTATTAATAGTTACACTCATGCACGATAAACGCCCAAATAAGTATGTACATTTTGATTACCTATGTGTATTACAACTTTACATGGAGTAGCAAGTAAGATAATCTAGTACAGTTGATTTAGCTGGATTTTGATTGCCTAAACATTCATGTGCTTGTATAGAGAAGTAGTTAATAAGCAAAAGTGCACATATTTAACAACATATTAATAGGTAATATAATGAAAAATTACTGAATAATAGCTATTTCCTACGATAATTCCACAGTGCAAACAAATATCATATTGAAAAATATTAGAGGAGCATAGGATGGACACTTTAATTAAAACGACACAAAAAGTGGATATATTGAAAGAAAATGATATTTCCCCATTTTTTGATGTGTTAAAGGCAAATATTATTCGTTCACATATGGAATTAACAGTTATTTTTTTAAAAGCAACTGTATCGAATTCCCAGAAAAATAGTATGATTGAAGATTTAGAAGAACAAATTGCTCATTTTCTTGTATCCGAAGTTCGAAATACCGATATGCTTTTTAGGTTAGAGGGATGTTTACGGTGGGGAATTTTGTTAACACAAAATGGTGAGGAGGAGGGAAATGCGTTTTTAAATCGAATTTTTCAACTCGTAAAAAGTAAGGATTCCCCTTTTAAAATCGATTTAGCTTTTACATTGCAGGGAATCATTGCAGAGGTTAAAAATGATCAAGTAATGTTTGAGGATCTAATTGGTAAACAATTTGATGTTTTTAGTCAACTAACAGAACCTTGGGAAATTGAAAAAGTAACGAGTTTTAAGACGCAGCCAATTGAAAGAGTGAAAGTTAGTATTTTAGAGGAAAATGTTATTTTTGGCGAAGTATTAGAATTAACAGTTCAAAAAATGGTAGTGGATCATTTTCAACTAGAAACAAAAGTTTTTTCAGATGGACATGAATTTTTACAGTCGGATTGGTATTTATCTGGACATACGCATATTGTCATTATGAATGATATTTTGCCCCGTAAAAATGGTCTCAATGTCTTGCATACATTAAGGCAAATGGCTAATCAAAAGAAATTTATTATTTATATGATGACTAATAGGAAGTCTCAAGGAGATATGATCTATGCATACGAAAGTGGCGTTGATGAGTATTTAATTAAGCCATTTGATTTAAATCTATTTCAAGCACAATTAAAACGAACATTTGCGAGGTTATGATTATGATTGAATTCTCGATTCAATTATTATTATATATTATTGCTATTCTCTTATTATTTTGTGGTGTAGTAATGATTTATTTAATCTATCAGAGAAGGTACGAAGAAAGAAAGAAGCATGTGATGGAAAAGTATATACAAAATACAAAAATTCTTTGGCAGGAATACTTTCTAGAGGACGACCGATTTACTGTTACGCTAATTCCTAAAAATAAAATTCAAATATTAGCGGTAGAACACATATTTTTATCGTATTTAAGAAATATATCCAATCCAATTATTCAACAAAAGATCTATACTTTTGCACAGATGTATTTAAAGGAATATTACCAAAATGAATTAAAATCCAGAAACTGGAGTAAGAAAATGAATGCAATGTATCGCATTGCTGATTTCCGTATAAAAGAGCTTATCAGTACTTGTGAAGTATCCATTAAACGCAAACATTCAATAGAAGTATTTCAGCTATTTAAAATCTATTCTATTCTTGAAAAAGAAAAATTTATTCAAGAAATATGGCTATATAATGATTCTTTTTCACAAAGTGAGTATAAAAAGTTATTCTCATATTTAGAAGTAGAGATGCTCCAACGACTTATGGAAAAGATGGAAAGATTACAACAAGCAGCACAATATGCTTTGATTGATACAGTTGCAGCAAAAGGTAGTATGGATGTTATCGAGGGACTTGAAGATTTATTAGCAAGTGAGGATACTGAAATTCGTATTCGTACTCTTCGAGGACTAGAAAGAATTGGGATTATCCGAGATTTAGAGACGTATATTCCATTTGTCAATTCGTCGATATGGGAAGAAAGATTAATGGTCGCAAAATTATTTAGGTATGCACCTTTAACATATACTGCCGAGCATTTAGAAAAATTGTTACAGGATAGTAATTGGTGGGTACGATCGCAAGCAGCAAGCACGCTAATTGAAGATCCACGAGGTTATCAGAGATTAAAAGAATTCATTGCCACAACAAATGACCAATATGCAATTGATATGGCTAATGAAGTATTAGGAAAAAGGATGCGTGCAGTATGATTTTACGTGACTATTTAATGTGGTTTTTTGGTGGGTTAATCATAATTTATATGCTACTAGTTATAGTAACGTATGGACTTATGTTCTTCTTTGCTCTTTTAAAGTTAAGAAAGGAACATAGACTTGATCAAACTGAAATGGATGATATGTATATTGATGCGTTCTATTCTAAACCAGTATCTGTCATTATACCTGCTTATAATGAAGAAGTAGGTATTGTGGATAGTATCCATTCTCTACTTAGCTTACACTATCCAGAATTTGAAATAATCATTGTCAATGATGGTTCTACTGATCGCACGCAAGAAATAGTTATTGAGCAATTTCAAATGAAAAAAATCGAAAAAGTTATAAAAATGGAAATCCAAGCAAGTCCGATTGTTCAAATCTATCAATCGCAAATTCACCAAAATTGTTTTTTAGTTGAGAAAGAGAATGGTGGAAAGGCAGATGCTTTGAATGTCGGTATTAATGTTGCAAGATATCCTTATTTTTGCTCCGTTGATGGGGATTCCATTCTAGAGAGTACATCTTTATTACGTTTAATGAAACCTATTGCCTTATCTGATGGTGAGGTAATTGCAGCAGGAGGCAATGTCCAAATTGCCAATGGAATGAATATGCAACTTGGCTCCATATTAGAAACAAACTTATCTAAAAATTATTTAGTGACTATGCAAATTATTGAATACTTTAGAGCTTTTTTAATAGGGCGAATTACGCTAAGTAAATTTAACTTGGTTTTAATTATCTCAGGTGCATTTAGTGTATTTTCGAAAAAATGGGTGGTAGAAGCAGGTGGCTATACTAAAAGTATGATTGGTGAAGATATGGAACTCGTAGTAAAACTTCATCGATATATCCGTAAAAAGAAGGAAAATAAACGTATTGAATTTGTAGAGAACCCTGTTTGTTGGACAGAGGCACCAGAAACGATGGCCGTTTTAAGGCGACAAAGAAGAAGATGGCACCAAGGATTATTAGAGAGTTTATGGAATCATAAATCTATGACTTTTAATCCGAGATATGGCGGTATTGGGTTATTATCCTTTCCCTATTTTTGGCTTATTGAAGGATTAGGACCGATTGTCGAACTTGGTGGATATATTTATATTGTTTTTGCTTTTTTCTTAGGTGATATCTATTATGAGATAGCCATTTTGCTACTTTTATCATTTGTACTTTATGGTGTTGTATTTTCAATGATGGCAGTGCTATTTGAAGCATGGAGCAAAAATAAAACGTTCAAGGTTGCTGACTTAATACGTATGATGTTACTAAGTTTTACAGAAATTTTTTGGTATCGTCCCATTACTCTATTTTGGCGCTGTGAAGGTCTTTTGAACTTCTTAGTAAGAAGACGAGAGTGGGGCAAAATGGAACGTAAAGGTATTTCAAGCAAGGAGCAAGAATCGATATGAAGCGAATTTATTTGGGAATTATAGTAGTGCTATTGCTTATAATGATACCAATAGCTCTTTGGTTTGTGTCACCTAATAAACAACTAAATGTTGCAATCATTGATAAAACAGTGAAGGATGAATCATATCGAGAGCATTTAGGGTTGACTTGGCTATTAAAATTTTTGAAGTACGAACATAGAGATGGTCAATATGATGAGTCCAAGGATTATTTTGGCACAATTCCAGATGAAAAAAATAACAGTGTGTCTACTTCTGAAATACCAAAGGATTACAAAGATTATGATGCAATCTATTTGGCGGACACGTATGGTGTCTATGAAGATGATCTTAACTCGAAGCAAGAAAGATTGGGGGCACGCACAAAGAAAATTGTTGGTGGATTAGAATCGCAAGAATGGGATGCGATTATGAAACGTTTAACTAGTGCAGAAAAAAGTTTATTTATAGCAGAATTTAACTCTATTGCATCACCAACATCTCCTGAAGTGCGAAATCAAGTGCTAGATTATTTGAAAATAGACTGGTCTGGTTGGATTGGCCGCTATTTTGAAGAATTAGACTATAAAAAAAATAATGAAATTCCACAATGGGTTGTTGATAAATTTAAGGATGACTGGAAATATGAAGGTGGGGGCTTCATATTAGTGAATGACTTTACAGATGAGGTATTTGTTTTAGAATTAAATAAACATATTGATAAAGAAGGTATTTATCTTAATTTCACTAAAGCAGGACAAGAGTTCTTGCATGTTTCATCAAACCCACGATATGATTACTGGTTTGATATTGTTACCGCGAAAAATGAGCAAGATGTTTTAGCGAATTATGAGTGGAGCTTAACTGACGAAGGTAAAAAATTATTAAGTGATCATGATGTCCCTTTTTCATTCTCAGCAGTTGTTTCGGGTGAACAAAAAAATGCTACAAAATATTACTTTGCAGGCGATTTTAATGATATTAATAAAGTGCCATTCTTCTATAAAATAAAAGGGCTAGCATCAGTCTATAAAGTATTACAAAATTTCGCAGATGATGCTTTTTATTGGTCAGCATATGTACCGATGATGAAGTCTATTTTAGAAGAATTTGAGAAAAAAGAAGTTAAGCAGCAATCTGATGGTTCAGCAAAAAATAATTTAGGTTATAATGCGCGTATCAATGATCAAACATTTCAAATTTTAAAAGATGGGCAGTGGGAATCTATCACCCTCAAAGGCGTTAATATGGGAATGGGAAAACCAGGTTATTTCCCTGGGGAGGCCGCCATAACGGAGGATGAATATTATCGTTGGTTCCAGCAGATTGGTAAAATGAATGCCAATACAATCCGAGTCTATACGTTACATCCACCTGGTTTTTATAGAGCCTTAAAAAGATATAATGATGAAGCAGAAAATCCTTTATATGTATTACATGGAGTGTGGATTGAAGAGGAAGGTTTAGAGGAAACTTTAGATGCTTATGATCCTACAACGCTTAAGAAATTTCAAGAAGAAATGAAAATCCTTGTAGATGTTATTCACGGTAATAAATATGTAGAGCATGTAGTAGGGCATGCATCTGGTTATTATGATACAGATGTTTCACAGTATATAATCGGTTGGATTATTGGTATAGAATGGTACCCTCATATGGTGAACGGAACAAATGAAAAGCATGCTACTATTGGTCAGTATGATGGTGTTTATTTCGAAACAAAAGATGCTTCTCCATTTGAATATTGGATTGCAGAGCAGATGGATTATATTACACAATATGAACAAAAAAATTATGGCTGGATACATCCTATGAGCTTCACAAACTGGGTTACAACAGATTTATTAGATCATCCATCTGAGCCGAATACGGATGAAGATATTGCAAGTGTTAATCCGAATGTCATTTATACAAAAGGGTTAGCGAAACAAACAGGTCAATTTGCATCGTACCATGTGTATCCATACTATCCAGATTTCTTTAACTATGATCAAAAATACTTGTCGTATGTAGATCATCGTGGAGAAAAAAATAGTTATGCAGGTTATTTAGCGGAATTACATGCTGCACATCGTATGCCAATATTAATCGCTGAGTTTGGAATCCCTGGTTCACGTGGTTTAACTCATGATAACCCATATGGTTGGACTCAAGGATTTGTATCAGAACAGGAACAAGGTGAAATATTAACTCATCTGTTTGAGGATATTATGGCAGAGGATTTACTTGGAGGATTAGTATTTACTTGGCAAGATGAGTGGTTTAAACGTACTTGGAATACGATGGACTATGATAATCCGAACCAACGTCCTTATTGGTCTAATGCACAAACAAATGAACAACAATTTGGTTTATTAAGCTTTGATCAGCATAAGGTACAGGTTGACGGAGATATATCAGAATGGAAAGCTCCTCTCTTATATGAACAACAAAAAAACAAGCCTTCAATGAGCGTTGATTATGATGAAAGATACTTGTACCTCCAATTAAAAGGAGATTTACTCAATAAAACATCCTCTACTCAAATTCTATTAGATGTGATTCCGAGTCAAGGAAAAACAGCAAAATCAGATTTGAAAGGAGTAACGTTCAGTAATGGTATTGAGTTTGTTGTCGAGCTTAATAAGAAGAAGGAGTCACGTATTGTCATTGACCCTTATTATGATTTCTATTCTTATTTATATGGGCATGAATTAAAGCTTATCGACATCCCCTCTCCAAACGTTATGAAAGAAAACACTACGTTCAGTCCGATTTACTATGCTTTAAATAAGGAGCTCTACTTGCCAGAACAGGATATAGCAGTACCTTTTGCAGCTTATGAAACAGGCAAATTAATAGAGGGGAATGGTAATCCGAAGGCAAAGAATTATAATTCCCTTGTTGATTATAATTGGAGCGACAAAGGAATTATAGAATTACGTATCCCTTGGTTACTTCTTCAAGCAAAGGATCCTAGTCATAAAGAGTTTATAGGCGATTTTTATAAAGAAAACGGAGAAGTATCAGTTTTTGTAGATAAAATAAATATAGGTGCATTGTTTGTTAATGATAAGCAGGAGGTTGTGTCTTCGTTGCCAGAGATTGAAAAAGGTGTACTTAATCAATTGCATAGTTTTACATGGGATAATTGGAAGATGCCTAAAACAAAAGAACGATTAAAAAAATCCTATGAAATTATGCAAGAAACATTTAAGAATTTTAAATAGTGATTTAAAGGAGAGATAAAGATTGATTCAGTGGAGAAAGCTTCTCATTATAGCCATACCATTTGTGCTTTTATGTATGAATGGCATGACTATAACGAAAGCAGAATCTTTCATAGAGCACAAAGAAATTACAGATTTGAATAAGGAATGGACGATTACATTTAATCATCCTGTTAATAGCGCATCCATTACTAACTCTTCAATTACAATTAAAGATGAAGCAGGAAATAATTTTCCGATTACATTAGAGGTTAATGAAAATAAAGTGAAAGTGAAGCCTGAAAAATCATACGAAAACTATACGACATATACTTTAAATGTTCAAAATAATATAGAGAATGATAAATCAAAACTCTTAGAAAATAGTTTCAAGTTGATTTTTAATACTAATTTTGCAATTGAGGATATGGAAAAAATAACACCTTTAAATACTGCTAATTATCATGGGCAGGCACTTGTGACACTATCCTATGACGATGGCTATCGAAATTGGTATGATAAAGCATTACCGCTTCATTCAAAATATAATATGCCGGGAACTTTTAATATTATCGGTAATAAGGTGTACTCAGATGATGAAGTTTATATGAATCCATCTCAATTATGGGTTGCATATGATTTAGGTTTAGAAATTGCCTCTCATACACAAAATCATCCATTTCTAACAAGGAAATCTGAAGATGAGATTCATGATGAATTTGCCGAAAGTATCAATACAATAGAGTCTTTATTAGGAAAAGGTGTCGTTTCAACAGTTGCGATCCCCTATTCCGATTACAATAAAGAAATACGGGAAATTGCTATGCAATATTTCGACGGTATTCGTGTACTTGGAAGAGAAACGAATATAATGAATGATTATGATCCGTACTGGCTAAAGTCATATGCCATTATAAATACAACAGAATTTTTGGATGTGAAAAAGTGGATTGACAAAGCAGTTGCTGAGAATTCATGGGTTATCATTATGTTGCACGGTATTACAGAAGATCGATTAGAAGAATATGAAACAACACCTGAAATTTTAGAACAAATTATGAAATATATTAATGATTTAGGTAAAGATTCTATTTTACCAGTGAATACAAAGGAAGGATTACAGCTTACAAAACAATAAATTAAATAAAAATAGAAAGAATCGAAAGATAGAAGTTAAATGTTGGTCATTCAAGCCTAGTATATAATTTAAACAAAATGAGTAAATTTTGAAGCAACAAATTGTCTATTAGAGAAATGAATAAAAGAAACTTAAAGCAGGCACAGTATACTCTTGTCTACTGTAAGCCGAAATAAAAAAATAGCACACCCTCGTGGTACGCACCATCCTATGGCCATCTATCATAATGCTTTTTTAGATAGGTGGCTATTTTGTATATATTGTCTGGAGTTTTTCGACCAAGGCAACAGTACATTTGTATCTAAGAGGGATGATGGTAAATTACTTCGATTTTATGCCATTATTGAAACGAATCATTTCGCTTTTTCTTTAAAGTGAATAATGAATAATCTAGGATGAATTTTGATATTCAATCGACCTGTATCTTCGAAGATGGTGATTGAATATTTTATACTTACTAATCTAACCATTTTAGAAGGTCTAAGAAAATATATTTTAATTTGGCAAATCACCAAAAATTGAGAATGACAAAAGCGTAATATATTCATATCAATTGATTGACATGGAGCAAAATAAAAAATGTAGTGAAAAGTAACATGTTGTTTGTGGAAAATCCCCCGAATTTTATTAACTATCTATGTATTAACATTCTTCAGTGTTGTATTAAAAAAATTTTTACTACACTTAAAAGAAATCCAAAATAGCCGAAAAATAATTATAGGTTGAAAATTCACTATGTGTGGCTTTCTTAATTAAGAGATAAATCAGTTTTGGATAAAATTAATGACATCGTAAATATGCCTCCAATAAAAAACTCCTAACAAAAACTCTAAATTTTTTTACAACAGATTTTGAATAACTTTAGTCAACTTGATAGCTGTATTGAAATTAACGAAAAGCAAATAGTTCTAAAGGATTATAAAACGGTAATGCTTTAATTTTTTATAAATAAATAGTTCTTTTTTCTTCTCTTGGTTTAAAATGTTTAGGAATTGTTTAGTTGTATTTAGTACTATATATATGTTGTGAAATTGTTTATCTAAAAATTTAGAGTTGAGCGATCTATTTTAACTAAGGAATTTAGAGTGCGTGAAATGATGGTCTAATACTTAACAATGAAGTGCAGAGTCATTCGTAACTTCATTTCTAGTTAGACAGAAATATGTTAAAAATAGTCAAAAATAGATAAAGGAGTAATTTTTAATGGAGATCAAAACAGAATCACCAAAGTTAGCTTTATCAAAAAAAATTACAACGAAAAAGGCTATAATTGGCGTTATTGGACTAGGCTATGTAGGGCTACCACTAGCACTAGAAATCACTAATAAGGATTTTCAGGTAATTGGCTTTGATAAGGATAATGGAAAAATTGACAAATTAAAGGCTGGTCAAAGCTATATTGTGGATTTGCCAAGCTCAGTCATTCACAAGGCTGTGAGTGAGGATGGATTTGTCCCTACAAATGATTTTTCTAAACTTTCATATGCTGATGTCATTGTTATTTGTGTACCAACGCCAACAACAGCTGATGGAGCACCAAATATTTCATATATTGAAGAAGCTGCTATAGCCATTCAACAAAATCTTTCTAGCAATACACTGATTATTCTTGAAAGCACGACCTATCCAGGGACTACGGAACAAATTGTTCAACCAATTTTAGAAAAAAGCAATTTTGCCATAGGGCAGGATATATTTTTAGCTTATTCACCTGAACGTGTCGATCCTGGAAATGTAAATTTTTCAGTTTCAAATACACCGAAAGTAGTGGGCGGTATAACAGAAGCGTGCTTGGAGGTTTCAAAGCTCTTTTATGAAACTGCACTTAAGACAAATGTATTTTCTGTCACAAGTCCGAAGATAGCTGAAATGGAGAAGTTATTAGAAAATACATTTCGTCAAATAAATATTGCACTTGTCAATGAATTAAGTCGGATTTGCCATAAAATGGACATTGATGTTTGGGAGGTCATTGAAGCAGCTTCGACAAAGCCTTATGGTTTTATGCCCTTTACACCTGGCCCTGGTGTCGGTGGTCATTGTATACCGGTGGACCCAAAATATTTATCGTGGGCTAGCCAACAGCATGGCATTCCGGCAACTTTAATAGAGGCTGCCGATAAAATTAATGATTCAATGCCTAGTTTTGTAGTTGATAGATTGAATAATTATTTAATAGCTCAGAACAAAAAGCTAAATGAAGCAGAGATTGTCGTAATTGGTGTTGCCTATAAGCCAAATATTAACGATTTTAGGGAATCACCCGCATTACAAGTGATTGGTGAGCTAAAGAGAGCGCAGTGTAAGTTAAAGATAGTTGATCCGTTTATTGAGTCATTTACGATAAAAGAGGAAAATTTTAATACGGTGCTATTAACTGAGACTTTAGTCCAAAAAGCAGATGCAATATTAATTTTAACGAATCATAAAAATATTGATTATGCCTTAATCGATCAACAGGCTGCTTTAATTTTCGACACAAGAAATACCCATTTTTTATTTAAAAATGAAGAATATTACAAACTGTAAGGGGAATTTCGTAGACATGAGACAACTAAAAATATGTAGTCTACTATTTATTTTATTGTTAACTGGATGTCAAACTTCTAATGAAGATCATCAGGTCAACCCTGTCGACTCCACCATTGAGATTAAAGAGCATGATGGAACGATGAGCACAGTTTATAGTCATGCCAGCATACTTGACCAAAAGGTTGCAATTACCTTTAACGGGCTTGCAGATATGGAGACAATGCAAAAGCTTTTAAAGGCGTTAGATCAGTCCAATATGAAGGCAACTTTTTTTGTGGAAGGTATGCGAATAGCACAGGATCCTGATTTAGTAAAAGATATCTTAGCAAGAGGACATGAAGTAGAGAATGGAACATTAACGTTTCCCGAAATGGCAGATTTAAGCTACGAGGAAACCTATAAGGAAATTTTCTTAGCAAATGAAGTATTTAAAGAACAATTAGGATATTCGCCAAAATATGTTCGTAGTCGCTCTGGTGACTCAACGGATAATATGCGTTTAGCAACAAAAACACTAAATATGAAGGGTGTCGTAGAATCTTCTATTAATCCTAAAGATCGTAATATGCAAAGTGCAGAGGAGATAATGGATTATATTCATCGTTTTATTAATAGTGGATCGATTATTCATTTAAATACGTATATTAATCCAGCGGTTATTGATGTGATTCCTCTATTGTCCCAGTACGGAAAGGAAAAAGGATATGTCTTTACCACATTAACGGAAGTGTTAGATGAACAATATATTGCCAAACCTTTAGAAGAAATTGAGGGCTATGATGCTATTAAAATAAATCCAGATTATCAAAATGTTAAACCTAATATATTCTATCGCAAAAATACAACGAAAAAAGAAATTTCTTTATCCTTTGATGATTGGGCAAGTGAGGAAAGAATTAAAGAGATTTTAGATATTCTTGATAAGTACCATGTAAAATCAACCTTCTTTTTAATAGGAAAGGGTGTGGAGAAGGATCCTCAATTGGCGCGATTAATTGTAAATAGAGGTCATGAGGTTGCAAGCCACTCCTACAATCACCTCGATGTTACGACCATGACTCCTGAAGAACTGCAGGAGGATGTGGTAATGGCGCATAAGGCATTAACATATGCCTTACAGGAAAAGCCTTTACTGTATTTTAGACCAAATAAAGGTGTTATTAATGAAGAATCTGCAAAAATTATTGCTGCTACAGGTGTTACTTCGATTGCCATGTACGATATTGCTTCTTTTGATTGGAATTTAGAGTTATCAGCTCAGGATATTTACAATCGTGTAATAAGCAGAGCTGCTCCAGGAAAGGTAATTGTTATGCATATTTTAGATGGGACAAAAACAGTAGAAGTATTGCCATCAATAATTGAAAAGCTTCAAAAAGATGGGTATAGCTTTTCAAAGATGTCTACTTGGATTGAAGAAGATTCGAATAAGAAAGTGAATTGATAATCATGAATAAGAAAAAAGAGGTCTTAACGATACCGCGTTCTGATCGGCGAATACTATCAAATATTCCTGACCCAGAAAATATACGAAGTCTTGTGAATCGACGAGGTGCTTCCTATCAAACTGAGGAAATCGACCCTACAGATGTCAATGAAATATATCGATTACAGCTTCTAAGTCTCCGTTACGAAACTAATTTTGAAGTACAAATTAAAAGAGCTAGGAAAAAAATAACGAATGAAAAGCATTTTGCAGAGGATATTTCTGTTACAGGTATTCTCATCTATTCACTAAGTCCAAACAACTTATTAATGGATGAAATTATCAAAATGAATTTCACTATTCCTGGTGGAGCAATGCCAGAAGGCTATGAATCAAAAATAAATCTAAAAGCAAAAGTAGTGCGTTCCTTTACGAAAGAGGTAGATGGTGAAGTAAGGTACTATTATGCCTGTGAATTTTTGGAGCCATTAAACCATTACATGACAAAAAAGCGCTGGGGACTTTCAATATTTGTAGCAAGTCTATTTCTATTGATAGTTTCGCTTATTGTCATGCTGATGCGAGCAGAAAGTGTCATCTACTTTAGATTTAATAAGTTTCTATATTTATATAGTATTATTGCGGCAACATTTCTACTAAGCAGATATTTATTTGGAGTTTTCTATAGAAATGTTCCGATAAATCCTAATTACGAACCGGGTGTTTCAATTATAATTCCTGTTTTTAATGAAGAGGAGTGGATTCACCGCACCATTTTAAGCTGTATAAATCAGTATTATCCTGTTGATAAGCTGGAAGTTATTGTCGTGGATGACTACTCAACGGATAGGACTGAAGAAAAGGCCAAGGAAATGATTGAGCTGATTCATAGTGAGGGTGGACGCTTTAAAACAGAGGATCGCTTAAGCTTCCATAAGCTACCCCAAAATGGTGGGAAACGGGAGGCATTAGTGGCTGGGGTACATCTTGCCAAGCATGATCTAGTTGTTTTTGTGGACTCAGACAGCTTTTTAGAACCCCATGCCATTCGGAATTTAGTGCAGCCCTTCCAGGATCCACAAATGGGTGGTGTAGCTGGACGTACAGAGGTTGAAAATAAATTCACTAATGCATTAACGAAATTACAAACAGTTCGTTATTATATTGCCTTCCGTATAATGAAGGCTGCTGAATCTTGGTTTGATACCGTAACATGTCTATCTGGACCACTAGCATGTTACCGGAAAGAGCTTATTTTGAAGAACGAGACAGCATGGTTAAATCAAAAATTTCTTGGGCAGCCTGCAACCTTTGGTGATGACCGAAGTATGACGAACTATATATTAAAAACACATCGCACGGGCTATCAGGATAATGCCGTATGCTCTACGATTGTTCCATCAGAGTCAAAGGTTTTTTTATCGCAGCAAATGAGGTGGAAACGGTCATGGCTACGTGAATCACTACGAGCATTTTTATTTATGTGGAAAAAGGAACCCTTTATGTTTCTGTTTTTCGTTATCGGTTTAATTGTGCCGATAGCAGCTCCTATTGTGGTTGTCTACAATTTAATTTATGTGCCAATAATGCATGGTATTTTCCCAACCACTTTTTTAATGGGTCTACTATTAATGGCTATGCTGATGAGTCTGGCCCATCTTTTCTTTAGAAGGAGTAAATTGTGGGCATTTGGCTTTATCTTTGTCCTTTTCTATGAATTTATTTTACTATGGCAAATGCCAGTTGCATGGGTTACTTTTTGGAAATCTACATGGGGTACAAGAGAAACACCCCAGGATGTCATAGCGAAGGAAAAGAAATTGGAAAAGCAAAAATTACGAAAATCCCGATTTTCGATTCTAAAAAATAGAAAAATGGGTGAGAAGGAATGAGTAAAAAGAATATTGTATTAAATCCAGCTAAAAAGAATCGAAGGAAAATCATCCGCTCGATAGCACAATTAATCGTCGTTCTATTTTTAGCAGTTGTTTTAATACGTGTCGTATTTTTAACAGAAAAAAGGGTTGAGGAAAAGGTTCCATTAGAAAATAAAGATGGATTTATCGCCTTATCGTATTTTGGTGTGAGTAGAGGTGATTCTCCTAAATATGTATCGAAGAAAAATTTAAAAGAACAATTAGCATTGCTCGAAAGACAGGGCTATAAAACAATTACTCAGCAGGATATTTTAGATTTTTATGAAAAAGATAAACCACTTCCAGAAAAGTCGTTATATTTATCATTCGAAGATGGTCGTACGGATTCCAGTATCTTCGCTCAAAATATCATGGAAAATCTAAATTATAAAGCGACAATGTTTACGTATGCGAATAAAATGGATACGCGTGATAATAAATTTTTGAAGCCAAAAGACTTGTTATTAATGGAAAAAAGCGGGTATTGGGAATTGGGATCTAATGGCTACCGATTAACATATATTAATATTTATAATGATAAAGGACAGTCATTAGGAATGATTGATGAAAATGATGTGCCGAATAAAACAACGATTGAATATTATAATCACTATTTAATGGATTTTATTCGTAATCCATACATGATCCCAAGTGAAACACGTAAGGAAATGGAAGCACGAATTAAAAAAGATTATAAATCGATGCATGATATTTATAAAGAGGAGTTAGGAGAAGTTCCTAGAGCCTATGCTATTATGCACGCAAATTCACTCTATAATAATATGGAGCCGTTAGTACAAAGCGTGAATGATAAGCAAATTAAGGAAACTTTTCGTATGCATTTCAATCGCGAGCAGGGAGCCTATAATAATGCTGATGCTGATCTTTACAATTTAAGTCGGCTGCAGGTATCTCCTTATTGGTCTACCAACCATGTGATGATGAAAATTCGTCAGGCAAGTAAGCAAAATGTAGAATTTGAAGTAGGCGATCAAGAATTAGCCAAGAAATGGTCAATTGCAAATGGTGCTGTACAATTTAAAAACAATGAGATGACAATCACTTCACCCCCATCTAGTGAAGGTCGAGTGCTATTAAAGAAAGCATTGCCAGAACAATATACTGTTAATTTTGCTTTTAAAGGAAATGTTGTTGGACAACAGTCTATCTATTTAAATTATGACGAAAAAAATAATAGCTATATTCGTGTAGCCCTTGTAAATAATGAAATTGTTGTTTCTGAAAAATCAGCAGGAGCTGGTGTTGTTGAGAAGGAACGATTCCCATTAAATGAAATAAAATGGAATGAAGAGGAGTATGCATTTAATAAAGCAACTGTCTACTCCTATCAAGATACGCAAAGGGGCTCTAGAATAGATGAGGAAGAATATCCAAGAAATCTTACAAAAAAAAGAGTATTTAATATTACAGTCAATAAAGATAAAATAAAAATAGATGTTGATAAGGAATTGTCCAAAACAATTGAAGTAAATCCAGCAATCCAAGGCACTCAAATCGGATTTGGTGCGTTGTTCAGCAAGAAGTATACCACCCATGAACAATATGCGGACGATATTTATGATACATTAATCGAAGATATAATAATTTCAGATAAGAATGATCAAACAATTTTTACTAACCAATATACGAATTTCGATAAAGTAAAGTATAAAACAGCGACAATATTTAATCATGTAGTTGACTTCTTTATTGAAACCTTCTAAAACGGGGGGAAATTAGATTCAAGTGAAAAACTTTTTGTTGTTTATCTGTATAATCCTATTAATCATTACAGCTTGTAATAATAGCAAAGAAGCACCTGTTGAGGCAAAAGAGGAACTGAAGGATAAGAACAAGCTTCAACTATCCATTTGGTTGCCTGAATGGCAAAAAAAATCAGCTTTTGAAGATGTGAAAAATTCACAGCAGGGCTTACAGGATATTCGCGTTTTTGGTGCCTACTTTAATAGTAAAGATCAATTATTATTAACTGAAGATGCAATAGAAATGTTGAAACAAACACAGCAGCAATTTAATGAAACACATCATGTGATGCTCACGTTAATCAATGATTATGTTACAGATAATGCCCCATCTGTTCAGAAGGACAGCACGCTATTACATCGTTTACTACAAGATGCGTCAACTAGACAGAAACACATCGATAATATTATGCAAATAGTCGAGCAGTACAATTTGAAGGGTATCGAAATTGATTATGAGAAGGTTGCAAAAGAGGACATTCCAGCGTATGTACTTTTCCTAGAAGAGCTCTATCAGCAGCTATTGAAAAAGGATGTTACCTTACATGTTGTTTTAGAGCCACGATTTCCATTCGATGTAAAGCTACCAGATGGACCGAAATATACGGTGATGGCCTATAATGTTTATGGCTATCATAGTGGTCCAGGCGCAAAGGCGACTTTTTCATTTTTAGATGATTTAATGAAAAAGATTGAAAAATCTAATCAGAATTTGGCAATTGCCTTTGCTACTGGCGGCTTTAAATGGGTCAATCAAGGGAAGACGGTTGCGATAACGGAGATTGAGGCAGAGGAATTATTGACTAAAACGCAAGCGGTAAAGCAGCGAGATAAAGCAAGTGGTGCAGCCTATTTTAGTTATTTAGATGATCAAAATATGAAGCATGAAGTCTGGTATGCTGATCAGGAAACACTTGAAAAATGGGTCTCCTATGTGCGTAAGAAAAACTACAATAATGTGGTTTTATGGCGTGCAGGAGGTTTAGGTTCAAAGACGTTAGAATGGATTGGTGAACAAACAGCAGAGGGACGGGTAGCAAATACGAAGCAATAAAAAAATCGCCAGCACTGGCGATTTTTTTATTGGAATTGAGATAGACGAGAAAAAAAGTTTGTGACAAAATCTAAAAATATTTTTTCTGATGGTGCTATCTCACGGTTAATAGGTGAAATAATGCCGACAGTTCTGGGAATCGTAGGTGATTGAATAGGCACCTTTACGGTAAAGCGAGCAGCTGAGTCGTATAGAGAGCTTTCAGGTAGTAGACTAACCCCAATACCTGCTGCAACAAGTCCCTTTAATGCATCTAAATCCTCACCCTCTGAGATAACGTTCGGCAGAAAACCAGCAGCACGACAGGCATCCATTGCTACCTTATGTAAAATATAGCCATCTGGAAACAGCACAAATAAGTCATTTCGTAGTTCAGCCAATTGGATGCTTTCCTTCTTCGCTAATGGATGGTTGGCTGGCAGTAATGCAGCAATATTCTCCGTAAATAAAATTGTTGATTGAATGGATTCATCTTTCGGGGGAAGAGGACCTAAAAAGGCTAAGTTTAACTCCCGATTTTTGACAGCATCAATTAAAAAACGGTAGGAGCCCTGACGAAGCTGAAATTGTAAATCTGGATATTGTCGTTTAAAGGCTGAAATAACCGTTGGCAGGACATAGCTTGCCAAGCTTGTTGGAAAGCCAATTTTTATCGTACCTTTCGCGGGATCTAAATATTCTTCAACCTGTTTTGCTGCAAAATCTATTGCTTTTAAAGCGGTAATTGTATGCTCTAGAAATATCTTTCCAATTGGTGTTAATTTGACGTTTCGACCCACACGTTCAAATAGGGGTGTCCCTAATTCATCTTCTAAATTGGCAATTTGACGGCTAATTGCAGATTGAGCAACATGAAGATACTCTGCAGCCTCTGAGATGTGCTCACGCTCAGCAACCTCAACAAAATAACGTAATTGACGTAACTCCAATAAATTTCACCTCTATTAATCGAAAAATAAGATTGATTATACTCTAATTATATACTATTTAAGATGAAAAATGATTATAAATAATAGAGGCTTAAAAAATCCTTTGTTATTACAAAAATTGAGGAATCACTGCTGAAGGGCAATGGTAACCCTTTCTAATAACAGGGGAATTTTAGGTGGGCAGTTGCAGAAGGTATGGTTAAAGGTATAGAACCGATTGATTTGGTGGGATATTCGATATTTTGTTGAATAACTCTCTAGTTATTTGTTTCCCTTATTTGATTCCATTCTAAAGAAAAAGGTTATAGTATAGATATTGTTGTTTATGCAAATTTGTCACAAAACCGCTACAATTAACGCTTTCTGCGGGGTTTTCACTATGTTGCTAGATGAAATTAATTCTCAATTAGAGTTAATTCATTGAAAATGAAGAAAGTCGATTCTCATTGTCAATAACGGTTAGCAATAATCTGAAAATGCTTACAAAATCCTTGTTTTTAAGGAATTTAACTGAGAAGAGTGAAAGAAATTGAAATGGTTTGCATAGAGAACGATTTTCAGTTAAGATTAGAATGATGATAATTAAGGAATGGTTCCCCATTCACTGAACACACTATGGAGGTATTTTCATGTCAACTTTAGTTATTAAAGATCTTCACGTTGCAATCGACGGGAAAGAGATTTTAAAAGGTGTAAACCTTACAATCAATACAAATGAAATTCACGCAATCATGGGACCTAACGGAACTGGTAAATCGACACTCGCTTCTGCTATCATGGGGCATCCGAAATATGAAGTAACTTCAGGTACTGTTGAGCTTGATGGAGAAGATGTGCTCGAAATGGAAGTAGACGAGCGTGCTCAAGCTGGTTTATTCCTAGCTATGCAATACCCTTCTGAAATTGCAGGTGTAACAAATGCTGATTTCTTACGTTCAGCTATTAATGCCCGTCGTGAAGAAGGCGATGAAATTTCATTAATGAAATTTATTCGTGAATTAGATAAAAACATGGAATTCCTTGAAATGAACGAAGATATGGCTCAACGTTATTTAAATGAAGGTTTCTCTGGCGGTGAGAAAAAACGTAATGAAATTCTTCAATTAATGATGATTAAACCAACATTCGCAATTTTAGACGAAATTGACTCTGGTCTTGATATTGATGCGCTTAAAGTAGTATCGAAAGGTATCAATGCAATGCGTGGAGAAGGCTTTGGCTGCTTAATGATTACGCACTATCAACGTCTACTTAACTACATTACACCAGACCATGTACACGTAATGATGCAAGGACGTGTTGTGAAATCAGGTGGTGCAGAGCTTGCGCAACGTTTAGAAGCAGAAGGTTATGACTGGATTAAAAAAGAATTAGGTATCGAAGAAGAAACAGAAGAACAAGAAGCATAAGAGGGAGGACGAACTAGCATGACAGTGGAACTTAACTTGCCTGTAACAGTACAGGACGTGCGCTCGTTCTCAGAAGCAAATGGAGAACCAACTTGGTTTACAGAGCTTCGTACGGCAGCACTAGACAAAGTAACTGGTTTAGATTTGCCAAAACCAGATAGAACGAATATTTCAAAATGGGATTTTGTGAATTTTCCAGCTCATTCAGTTGCTAGTAAAGAATTTACTACACTTGATGCACTACCAGAAGAAGCGAGAGGCTTAATTGATCTCGAAGCTCAGGAAAATCTTTATATTCAACGTAATAATACACCAGCATATATTAAAACATCACAAGAATTATCTGATAAAGGTGTTATTTTTACGGATATGTTAACAGCTGTTCGTGAGCATGGCGAACTTGTTCAAAAATATTTCATGACAGAAGCAGTAAAAGTGGATGAGCATAAATTAACAGCGCTTCATGCAGCACTTGTAAATGGTGGAGTGTTTGTCTATGTACCAAAAAACGTAATCATCGAACAACCACTTCAAGTTGTATTTTTAAATGATAATGCAGAAGCTTCACTATACAACCACGTTTTAGTAGTAGCGGAAGCAAATTCAGCTGTAACATATGTTGAAACTTATATTTCAACTATTGAAGAAGCAAAAGGTCAAGCGAATATTATTGCAGAAGTAGTAGTCCAAGATAATGCACAAGTTACATACGGTGCAGTAGATGTACTTGCAAAGGGCTATACTACGTATGTAAACCGCCGTGCACGTTTAGCACGCGATGCAAAAGTGGATTGGGCTCTTGGTTTAATGAATGATTCAGATACAATCTCTGAAAACATTACACATTTAGTTGGTGACGGTTCTCATGCTGATACAAAAACAGTAGTTGTTGGTCGTGGAGAACAAAAACTTAACTTCACTACTGAGGTTCGTCACTGGGGTAAAAACTCTAACGGGCATATCTTAAAGCATGGTGTTATGAAGGACGCAGCTCAATCAGTCTTTAACGGTATTGGTTATATTGAGCATGGTGCAACAAAAGCAGATGCACAGCAAGAATCACGTGTTTTAATGCTGTCAGAAAAGGCTCGTGGGGATGCAAATCCTATTTTATTAATTGATGAAGATGATGTAACAGCAGGACACGCAGCATCTGTTGGTCGAGTAGATCCATTACAGCTTTATTATTTAATGAGTCGTGGTATCTCGAAAGCGGAAGCAGAGCGCCTTGTTATCCATGGATTCCTTGCGCCAGTTGTTAAGCAATTACCTATTGAAGGCGTTCAAAAGCAACTGACGGAGGTTATTGAAAGGAAAGTTCGCTAATGATGAATAAAGACATTAAAAGCTATTTCCCAATTTTAGATCAGGAAGTTAATGGTCATAAGCTGGTTTACCTTGATAGTGCAGCAACTTCTCAAAAACCAATTCAAGTAATTGAAGCGATGAAGAATTATTATGAATTCGATAATTCCAATGTTCACCGTGGTGTGCATACATTAGGAAATCGTGCTACTGACAAATATGAAGGCGCACGTGAGAAGGTTCGTAAGTTTATCAATGCTCAATCCACACAAGAAATTATTTTCATGCGTGGAACAACAACGGCTTTAAATACAGTAGCAGCAAGCTATGGCCGTGCCAACGTTGGTGAGGGTGATGAAATTGTTATTACCCATATGGAACATCATTCAAATATTATCCCTTGGCAACAACTAGCTAAAGAGAAAAAAGCAGTTTTGAAATACATTGAGCTTGAAGCAGATGGCACACTAAGCTTAGACAAAGTACGTGCAACGATTACACCTAAAACAAAAATTGTTTCAGTTTCAATGGCATCAAACGTGCTCGGTACGATTAATCCAATTAAAGAAATTGCTCAAATTGCACATGCTAACGGTGCAGTTATGGTAGCCGATGGTGCACAAGCAGCTCCACATATGAAGATTGATGTGCAAAATTTGGATGTAGATTTCTTAGGTTTTTCGGGGCATAAAATGTGCGGACCAACTGGAATAGGTGTACTATATGGTAAAAAGGAACACCTAGAAAAGATGGAGCCAATTGAATTTGGTGGCGAAATGATCGACTTTGTTGGACTTTATGAGTCAACGTGGAAGGAATTACCGTGGAAATTTGAAGGTGGAACGCCTATTATTGCAGGTGCAATAGGGTTAGGTGCCGCTATTGATTTCTTAACTGAGATCGGGCTTGATACAATTGCAGAGCATGAGCATAAGCTTGTAGGCTACGCCATGGATCAGCTTGAAGCAATTGACGGACTTAAAATTTTCGGCCCACGTGATCCAATGAAGCGATGTGGACTAGTGACATTTAACTTAGACGATGTACATCCACATGATGTGGCAACGGTGCTTGATATGAATGGTATTGCTGTTCGTGCAGGTCATCATTGTGCACAGCCACTAATGAAATGTCTTCAGCAAGTAGCGACAGCGCGAGCAAGCTTTTATCTGTACAATACAGAGGAGGATATTGACCGCTTAGTTGCAGGGTTACGTTCTGCGAAGGAGTATTTTGGCGATGTCTTTTAATAATTTAGATCAATTATATCGTTCAGTCATAATGGATCATTATAAAAATCCTCGTAATAAAGGATCGATAGAAAATGATGCTGTAACAATTGATATGAACAATCCGACTTGTGGCGACCGTATTCACTTAACATTAAAGGTGACTGATGGTATTGTGGAGGATGCGAAATTTGATGGTGAGGGCTGTTCCATTTCGATGTCTTCTGCGTCTATGATGACACAGCTCATTAAAGGGAAAAAGGTAGAGGAAGCATTAGAGCTTGCCGAAATTTTCTCGAAGATGATGATGGGTGAAGAATATAGTGACAAATATGACCTAGAGGATGTTGAGGCACTACAAGGTGTAGCTCAATTCCCGGCACGTATCAAATGTGCGACATTGGCTTGGAAAGCAATGGAAAAAGGCGTAAAGCAATAAATAATTTCTTTCAGTTGAGCGAAGGCACTACATGTGTCTTCACTTAGCTAGAAAGGATTTAACGACTAGATACAATAGCATGAACGGAGGAGAAACGATGGCTAAAAAAATGCCTGATATCGGCGATTACAAATACGGTTTCCATGATAAGGACGTATCAATTTTCCGTTCAAAACGTGGTTTAACTGAAGAAATCGTCCGTGAAATTTCTAATATGAAAGAAGAGCCAGAATGGATGCTTGAATACCGCTTAAAAGCTCTTGAAACTTTCTATACAAAACCAATGCCACAATGGGGTGGCGATCTAGGTGACTTAGATTTTGATGAAATTACGTATTATGTAAAACCATCAGAGGCTACACAACGTTCATGGGATGAAGTACCTGATGAAATCAAAGCTACTTTTGATAAATTAGGGATTCCAGAGGCAGAACAAAAATATCTTGCAGGTGTATCTGCGCAGTATGAGTCTGAGGTCGTTTACCACAACATGAAAAAAGACCTTGAAGATCTTGGTATTGTGTTTAAAGATACAGACTCTGCTTTACGCGAAAACGAAGATATTTTCAAACAATACTGGGGTAAAGTAATTCCTTATACAGACAACAAATTCGCTGCACTAAACTCAGCTGTTTGGTCAGGTGGATCATTTATCTATGTACCACCAGGTGTGAAGGTTGAAACACCGTTACAAGCTTATTTCCGTATTAACTCTGAAAATATGGGTCAATTCGAACGTACATTAATTATTGTGGACGAAGGTGCACACGTACACTACGTAGAAGGATGTACAGCTCCTGTTTATACAACAAACTCTCTACACTCAGCAGTTGTAGAAATTATTGTACGCAAAGATGCTTATTGCCGTTATACAACAATTCAAAACTGGGCGAACAACGTATACAATCTTGTAACGAAACGTACAGTTGTTGAAGAAAACGGTACAATGGAATGGATTGATGGAAACATTGGTTCTAAATTAACAATGAAATACCCAGCATGTATCCTAAAAGGTGAAGGTGCTCGTGGTATGACATTATCCATCGCATTAGCAGGTAAAGGACAACACCAACATGCAGGTGCGAAAATGATTCATATGGCACCAAACACATCTTCAACAATCGTCTCTAAATCAATTGCTAAACAAGGTGGGAAAGTAACGTATATGGGACAAGTTCGTTTCGGTCCTAAAGCAAGCGGTGCACGTGCAAACATCGAATGTGATACGTTAATTATGGATAACCAATCAACTTCAGATACAATTCCATACAACGAAATCTTAAATGATAATGTTTCATTAGAGCATGAAGCAAAAGTTTCAAAAGTATCAGAGGAACAATTATTCTATTTAATGTCTCGCGGAATCTCTGAAGAAGAAGCAACAGAAATGATCGTAATGGGCTTCATCGAGCCATTCACAAAGGAACTTCCAATGGAATACGCAGTAGAAATGAACCGTCTTATCAAATTTGAGATGGAAGGCAGTATCGGGTAATACCCCTGAAGTGCCTAATATATAAGGGTTTTAAATAAACAATGAAATTGGCCGTACCGAAAACGTGCCGATTCAGATGTTATATAAGGGTTTTAAATAAACAATGAAATTGGCCGTACCGAAAACGTGCCGATTCAGATGTTATCAGTGTAGGAGGCGAACTTTTTTAGTTCGTCTTCTTCTATTTTTTCACTTATCTCTAAATAAGTATTCACAGTCTAATTGTTTTATGGCCTAATCGATTTGAAAAATAATTTAATAATTGCTCCGGATTCTAAAAGTAAAACAGCGTGTGTATGTCTGAAACAGTGAACTCCTATATAATCCACGCCAGCTGCCTTGCAATACCTCTCAATACTTTCTTCGTACTGTTGATGGATTAAATAATTTCCAAGTGAGTTTTGAAAAATAATATATGTTTTTTAAGTTTGTTAATGTTAATTTATTATTGTTATTACGTGACCCTTCTCTTTCAACATTTTTTATTATCTCCGATATCTGACCAGCGTAAAGCCAAAGCCTCATTAATTCGTATTCCTGCTTCTCTAAAAAATACAAAAGCATATAGTACAGCTGATAGTCTTATATCTTTAATGTTTGAACGTTTTTATATAATCAAGTATTTAGTTGACAGCCAATACAAGAGGGAGTATTATTTTATTATGAATTAAAAAATAAATTAATTCATAATAAAATAAGGAGGTGTAATGGATGGCAAAAGGACCGAAAGGCTTTTCTGATGAAGAAAAGAATGAGCTAAGAGCAAAGCTTTGTACTGAATGTGAGCGGAGTTGGGCATTACATGGATACAAGAAAACAAGTATTGGTGAATTAACTGCAAAAATAGGAATATCAACAGGATCATTTTATTTATTGTATTCGGCTAAAGAGGATTTGTTTTGCGACACCTTAGAGCGCGTGCAAAATAGGTTAAAAAGCAATTTGCAAGAAATTATTACTAGTGAAAGGGGCAAAGCTGGTTTTATTAGTGCCATGAAATGGCATTTTAAAGAATTTGATAACTCACCATTTCTATATGATTTGGGAACTCCAGATTTCTTAGCCTTTTTAAATAAAATACCCAAAGACCGTATCGAAAAACTACACTTTGATAGCGTAACTTTTTTCTACGATACCATTGATCTTGCAGGACTCAGACTGAAAGTTGAAAAAGAAAAAGCATATGCTGTAATAAGTTCGATGCTATTTATAGTGACAATGAAAGATAAACTTGCTTATGACCATTTTGAAGTATTTGAATTTCTATTAAATAGTACGATAGATACAATTTTTGAATAAAGAGAGAAAAAATCAATGGAGGTAAAATGAAGATGGATAGGGATTTTTTTGAGACTTTCTGTATTTTTGAAAAATATTAGGTACCACTATTCTTTATTTTAAATATTGCTGTCAGCATAATTTTGCTTGTAATTGGAGTTGTCTTACATAAAAAAGTGGATAAGACAAGAAAATAAGAATTTGGTTGTATCGGAATTTCTATTCTGTTTTTTTAGAAGCTATATCTATCTGGGGTGTTCTTATTTCCTATTTTAGGAGCATTCCTGTTAGAAGGATTTTCGGGAGCTTAATAAGAAAAAGCCCTCTTGTATGATGTATGAGTGTCAACGCCTAAATTGATTCACCATCACACAGGAGAACTCCATTTATGAATTCTAATACGAACCAAAAAATTAATCAAGTCACTGAAGCGTACATAGTACACACGCGTGGCTGGCAGGCAAGGTATACAAACAAAGAGATAAAACTTGTGTTTCTAAAAATATATTAAGATTACGTAATGGAAATAAGGAGACTTATAATGAAAAAAACAAATAGGCTGGTTGCTTTTGTAACCACCGTAATTACAATTTTCAGTTGCTTTTTCTACTTTCCCATGTCAACATTTGCAAGTGCTGAAGTAACTCCATCAGGTGTGAATATTTCAAAAATCGAAACAATAGTTGATGAAATTATGAAAGGTAAAATAGGGGTTACCGTACCGGGTGCGGCAGTTTCTATAGTTAAAGACGGAAAGCTAATTTTCAGCAAAGGGTATGGGGTTGCAAACATAAAGGAGGATATTCCTGTCGATCCCGCATCTACTGTATTTGAAATTGGATCGGTCAGCAAAATTTTTACATGGACAGCAGTAATGCAACTAGTTGAAGAAGGAAAGATTGATCTGCATACAGATATACGAGAATATATCGGGTATGAGCGCCTTAATTTGGTTTATGATAAACCAATTACGATATTAGATTTAATGAACCATACCGCAGGATTTGAAGAAAATGCAAGCGAAATGCTTACTTTTGATAAAGAAAAAATCATTCCTCTTGAAAAATGGGTAAGTGTAAAACATCAGCCCAAGCAAATATATGAACCCGGAACGGTTATCGCATATTCTAATTTCGGTACAGACATTGCCGGCTATATAGTGGAAGTTAAGTCAGGGGAACGCTTTGAAGAATATGTAAAAAAGCATATCTTTGATCCTTTGCATATGCAAAGAAGTACTGCCTATGCAAATTATTATCACCTACCTGAGTTTGCAGAAAATAAAAGCAAGGGTTATGGCAGAGCGTCAGAAGGATTCGAGTTGCTACCAGAAAACTTTTTAAATGAGGCACCTGCTGGAGCGATTACCTCAACCGCAGAAGACATGGCAAAGTTTATGATCGCCCAAATGGATTATGAGGGTGCTTTAGAAAACTCATTATTTAATTCACCTCAAATGCTTAAAGAAATGCATACCGATTCCCTTTCTGTTACTGCCGGTATGCCTTCTAATGCCCATGGGTTTTGGATGCGTCAGGAAAACGGAGTTCGTTTACTAGAACACGGAGGAAATACAACCAATTTTTCCGCATTTTTAAGTCTCGTTCCAGAAGAGAATTTCGGTGTTAGTGTGCTTACCAACGTAGCGGGAGAATCGGATGGTGTGCGTACTGAAATTGTAGATAAGCTTTCTGCCCAGTTTTCTCATCAAGCAACGGTTACTGTGCCAAATCTCCATACTCAAAATCTTAGTGGAACTTATTATTCGGGCCGAATGATTCATAGCAACTTCCTGTCAAGTTTATATTTGGTTTCTGGCGATAGTATTGTTGTAAAGGACAAGGGGAACGGGGAAATTGAAGTACGGCCTTCCATCGATCCAAATCGAGAAACACTTCACTTTGCAGAGGTCGCCCCCTTGGTTTTTGAACGAATGGATTCCAATCCATCTATATTGGAACGAAGCGGAGGGTCTCTCGCTTTTTTATCCTTTGAGTTAGATGAAAACGGTCAGGTTGATAAAGTTCGCACAGGAAATATTCGAGACTATTTAAAAATGCCGCTTTACAAAAACATCCAGATCAATCAGATTGCTTTTGTTTTTTGTACATTAATTTTTATTACAGGCTCCATCGCTGCGCTCATATCTGTCATTTTATTGAGAAAACGTAAAAAGCAGGGAACCTCACTTTATATACCGGCATATATACAGACAAATCTATTACCAGTTATCGGTCTATTAAGTTTGATCAACATGATAGTGACTATATTGAGATTTATGTCGGCTATGTCCTCTCCAATTGGAGATTTTAGGATACACCTAATAATCAATGCAGTTCTTTCTATTGGCATGATAATTGCAACTATCCCTATTTTAAGATCATTTAGGGATAAGGAAGTTAGCGGAAAAAGGAAAATATGGAATGCTATATTGATAGCAACTATTTGTATGTTCATTTTATTGATGATTCAGTACCGCTTTCTGTTGTTTTGGACTATATAAATTGTCTACTGCATAAAAGTCTACCAAACTTCACTCTAGTTAATGTTTAAATAGATTTTAATAAAAACAGGCAAAGTTATTTACCTTGCCTGTTAATGAATTACTTTTTAGTAGGCCTTGGTGGAGTTGTTGACCTAACGACAGTTCACAGGCTTTACAATACGGCAAATCAAAGGATGATGTGAAATAAGTGCAAGCATAACTACTACATGCCGAGGTTTAGCTGAGTTATTACCAGCTGCACAAACTGCTTGCCGTATTTGTTATTCCAGGAGTGTTACAAGGCAGGCATTAAAAATATTTTCATCACTGAAACATATCCCTCACAAGAACGAAAAAAAAATATACATTTACTATTCAGCAACGTAAAAGTAAATACTATTGTTCAGTTTTTGTTGAGAATGATGTAGTAATCTATCAATGTCATTGTAAACAAACAAATGAACACGCATTAACCAATGACGAAGCCCAGGTCACAATGAACTGCATCCCGTCAAGTTGACAGTGGAAATAATAAAAATTGTATCAAGCCGTTTGATCGCTTTCTGATAACGAGATGATTATAAAAAATGAATATAGTCATCAATTGCTAATTTAAACTCTTTATATGAATCGTTCTTATATAAAAATTAAGTAATGCAATCCTCATACTTTTAATATAAAATTTGTAAGATATAACTTACTTGGAAGAGGTGTGAAAATGTTTCCTGTTTTACATACTGATCGATTAGTGCTACGAGAGCTCACAGTGAATGATGCCCAGGCAATTCTAAATTGCTTTTCTAATCCTGATGTACTACGTCATTATGGGCAGAATCCATTAACGAGTTTAGATCAAGTTAGGCTAATAATTAATAACTTTTCAAAGAGCTATGAGGAAAAATGCGGAATTAAATGGGGAATAGAATTAAAAGGGCAAGCAGGCATAATTGGTACCATTGGTTTTCAAGAGTGGTCAACTGAGCATAAAAGAGCAGAAATAAGTTATGCACTTTTCCCAGAGAGTTGGGGAAAAGGCTATGCACTGGAAGCCGTTAATAAAGTAATTTCATTCGGCTTCCAAGAGATGAAGTTAGTGCGTATAGGAGCAATCGTTTTCACTGAAAATGATGCCTCAAACAAGCTGTTAACAAAAGCTGGCTTTGAAAAAGAAGGGGTATTAAAAAAATATATACATCAAAATAATGTTTCATATGACACATATATTTATTCCCTGATAATTTAAAATCCTAAGACCGAGATAAGCTGAATTGCTGTCTTGGTCTTTTTAGGATCATTGCTTAATAAAAGTTTATTTAATAATCGCTTGTAATGTGTCTAATCCCTCCTTCAGATAAACATAAGCATTACTTGTCGTGATATTAGTATCTGCTTTTTTCGCTGTAGCTAAATATCGTTGTAATTCTTTGATATAAGCTATTTCAAACTCTGTAAAATTGTATATATGTTGCCATCGACTATTTTCTCCAACTTTTTTAGAATGTGAAACTATAAGTTTGGATCTATTTTTTTCTAAAATAAGAATATCTGGGTTACCAAATAGGGTTAATTTTTGACTTCTTCCTGTTTGATGAAGTTTTTGCAATTTGCTAGTAAAATCACCTAAAATAGTACTGTGTCCAGTAGTGGTAAAGAAAAGTAGCTCGTCTTCATTATTGTTATTTGCAAACACTTTTAAATAGCCATCAAAATAAAGATTATTCAAGATTGAGATGCCTTCCTCTAATTCAAATCTTATTTGCATACAATTACCTCCAAATATCAATTTAATTATTTCATTTTCTCTTTTCGGTTTCAAACTCTCTCTTTGGTAGAAAAGAGGTTAGAATTCATACATAGTTGCTACTACCAGATAGTCTGAAAGAAGAAATACATAATGCGATAAGTACACAAGTCAGACAGAGAACGTCACAAAACTTTTGATTTCTAGACTTTTTTTGGGTAATAGTGACATTATACTGGACAAATACAAAAATTTATCATAAAATTAAAGTAATAAAATTAATTGCGGTAGAACAATGAATTCACAAATTACAAAGAGTAATCGTGTTTTGTTAGATACTTTTTGTAATT
>Ga0213821_1000242_pt1 | contig 37935 bp, 40 predicted proteins | sample MC6MC0909MG_FD_179894 | JGI IMG/M metagenome (GOLD analysis project Ga0213821, IMG submission 179894) | Enriched soil aggregate microbial communities from Iowa State University, Ames, United States - MC6-MC0909-MG | ecosystem: Environmental > Terrestrial > Soil > Unclassified | place: USA: Iowa...
AATGGTGTTCTCCAACTCGGCTTTAGCTGCAGGTAAACCTACTTTAACGCCAGATAAGTCGAAAGCGGCTACAAAAGTAGTTTCACCAACAATCAAAGTAAATAATGCAGAAAAAAATTACAAGAAGACCGATAAAGTACGTGTAATTGTTGAAGTGGACGGAGATCCTGCGATTACATATGCCACAAAACAAGGTAAAAAATATAGTGAACTATCAAAATCCGTCAAAGAGAACCTTCAAAAAGATATTTTGAAAAAACAGGATACTGTAAAAAGCAAATTTGCTTCTAAATCTATTAAAATGAAATTTAAACAAAATTTTACTACTGCATTTAATGGATTCAGCGGGGAAGTTGAATACGCTCAAATTCCTGCTATTGAAAGCATTGATGGAGTAACAAAAGTAACAATTTCTCATGAATATCAGCGTCCGGAAGAACAGCCTGATATGAAATACAGTAAGGAAATTGTCGAAGCACAAAAGGCATGGGAAGATTACGGCTATAAGGGCGAAGGAATGATCGTAGGTATTATTGATACCGGTATCGACCCAAGCCACAAAGACATGGTATTAACAGACAATTCACAAGAAGCATTAAAGAAGGATAAAGTTAATGCTTTGGTTGCAGAAAAGGGATTGCCTGGCCATTTCTATACAGATAAAGTGCCATACGGTTATAACTATGCTGATGAAAATGATCAAATCTTAGATTTAGGTCCAGATGCTTCTATGCACGGTATGCACGTAGCGGGAACAGTTGGTGCAAACGGCGATGAAGAAAAAGGCGGAATTAAAGGGGTTGCACCAGAAGCACAGCTGCTTGCCCTTAAAGTATTTGGCAATGACCCTGAAATGCCTTCTACATGGAGCGATATCTATGTAAAAGCAATTGATGATGCGATTATCCTTGGCGCAGATGTTCTTAACATGAGCTTGGGTTCAACAGCATCATTCGTACTTCCTGATGATCCTGAGCAAAAGGCTATTGAAAGAGCAACAGATAATGGTGTTTTAATGTCCATTTCTGCAGGAAACTCAGGGACAATTAATTATGGCTATAGCAACAGTGTGTTTGCTTCGAATCCTGATGTTGGAGTTGTTGGTTCACCAGGATTATCTCCTGATTCCTTACAAGTAGCATCTCTTGAAAACAACTTTATGGACTTGGATGCCATCACTTATTCCTTAGATGGTACAGAAAATAAAGCGCCATTCCTTTCTGCCAGCAGCGTAGATCCGTTAACGCAGAAGCAAAAGTCATATGAAATTCTTAATGCCGGAAAAGGGAAACCTTCAGATTTTGAAGGGAAAGATTTCAAAGGAAAATATGCATTGATTCAACGCGGAGATATTGGATTTGTTGATAAAGCTTTAAATGCCCAAAAAGCAGGAGCTGTTGGTGCTATCATTTACAACAACACTGATGGCTTTGTAAGCATGGCGAGTGATGCAGCAATTCAAATTCCACAATTATTTATGTTAAAGCCGGATGGCGATAAGCTTGCAGGGAAACTAGCGCAGGGTGCCTCAGTTACTATTGAATTTAAAGGAGATAAGGTAACTGCCCAAAATCCAAATGCTGGTAAAATGTCTGATTTCACTTCTTGGGGTTTAACTCCAAACTTAGATTTTAAACCTGAAATTACCGCTCCGGGTGGTAATATTTATTCTACCTTAAACAATGACCAATACGGAGTCATGAGCGGAACCTCTATGGCAGCACCACATGTGTCCGGTGGGTCAGCACTTGTCCTTGAGCGAGTTAAAAACGATTTCAGTAATCTTTCTGGCGATGCCAAAGTTTTAATGGCCAAGAACCTTTTAATGAACACAAGTAAACTTGTACAAGATAAAGGAGCCATTAATAGTCAAATAGCGCCACTTGGAGGTAAAAATCCATATTCTCCACGCCGCCAAGGTGCCGGAGTTATGCAATTACATGCAGCTTTAAGTACGCCAATTGTCGTAACTGAACAAAATACGAATGAGGCAAAGGTTGCCTTAAAAGAAATCAATGGCGATACTGCTACATTCACACTTAAGGCTGAGAACCTTTCAGACCAGGATGTTACTTATAAGGTAAGTGGTAATGTCCAAACAGATCTTGCAGTTCAAGATGAAGATACAGGAATTTTTGAAGACCGACTTGAATCACAAGGAATTTTCAAAGATGGTACCATATCTGAAAATGCACCTTGGTATGGTCAATATCCAATTTCATTTAGCAAGCAAGAAATAACCATTCCGGCAAAGAGCAGTACAACAGTAGATGTTACAATTGATTTAGCTGATACTGTCGATTGGTATAATAATTTACCAGTAGAGGAACTTTTTGAGAATGGATATTTTGTAGAAGGTTTCGTCACATTAACAGATGTTAATGATGTGAATCCTGCCATCAATGTACCGTATGTAGGATTTAAAGGTGACTGGAATAAGCCGCCTGTACTAGACGAAATGGTTTACGATGGTAACGATGTTAACTCATTCTTTGGATACACTGGTTTGTATACAAGCACAGATGAGGAAGGCAGTTATGATATTTTAGGATATAACCCAGTTGATGAATCTCTAAATTCCAGCACGATTGCTATTTCACCAAATGGAGATGGTGTGAACGATAACGCTGTTCCTATTCTATCCTTCTTGCGAAATGCTAAATTAGTAGAATACAAAGTAGTAGATAAAGATGGAAAAGTTCTTCGAAAAATTAAGTCCGACCAATTAGTACGTAAAAACTTCATTGACGGCGGCAGAGGGAAAGCGTATAGATTAGATCCTTCTAATGCTTGGGATGGAAAAGTGAAGAACAAGGTAGTAGCAGATGGTCAATACTATTATGAAATTGACTCTACTGTTGATTATCCTGGTAAGGCACCACAAGCTGTTAAATTCCCTGTTATTGTTGACACAAAAGCACCAGCAGTTACTGCCAGTGTAAAAGGTGACAAATTAACAGTTGATGCAACAGATGAAAATGGTTCTGGTGTTGCATACCTAGATGTTTTAGTAAACGGAAAATCTGTTTTTGGTGAAGATGATCTGCCGTTAGCAGGCCACACTAAAGAGTACACATTCAAGGAAGCCCCTGCTGATGGATCAACTGTTGAGGTCGTTGCATATGACTTTGCAGGAAATACAGGCAAGGCGACTGTAGAAAATGCCAATGATTCAACGATTCCTTATATTCATGTAACTTCAATTGAGGCTTTAGGAGCATTTAATACTCATGAGCTTCCTATCGAAGGATACGTTAAGGATTCATCAAAAATTACTAGCTTCACAGTTAATGGTCAAGCAGTAGAATTAGTATGGAACGCAAAAGAAGCACGCTACGATTTCAAAACTACCATTACACTTGAAGACGGTGTTCAAAAAATTAGAATCGCCGGTAAGGATGCTGCAGGAAATAATATCGACTTCTTACGTGAGATTCTAGTCGATACGACTGCACCAGAAGTGAAAGTGAATGTACCATCATCAGTAAATTACAATACAAAATCTGTGGACCTTACAGCAACTATTTCTGATAACTTTGCTCACATCCGCTACTTTGTAGATGGAAGCGAAGAATTCTATAAAGAAATTGCTGAACCATATGTAATGAATGGCTACAGTAAAGAAGTAAAAACTACAGTTTCTTTAGAGCCTGGTGACAATACATTTACATTAGAGCTTGTAGACGTTGCTGGAAACAAAACAACGAAGGAAGTAACAATCCACCGTGATGAGCGTGTATCACGTATTTTCGGTCCGGACAGATATGAAACTTCTGTTGAAGTAAGTAAAAAAGGCTGGGATCATTCAGATGTAGTAGTTCTTGCTCGTGGTGATGAGCATGCTGATGCATTAGCTGGCGTACCGTTAGCCGCAAAATATGACGCCCCACTTCTTTTAACACATGGTAATAATCTAGATGCTCCAATTAAAGATGAAATTGCCCGACTTGGAGCAAAGAAAGTCTATATTCTTGGTGGAACAGGTGCCGTTTTACCAGTTGTCGAAAAGCAAATCAAAGAACTTGGTGAGATTAATGTAGTTAGATTGTCTGGTAATACTCGTTATGAAACAGCTGCAGCTATTGCAAAAGAAGTTGCACCAAAAGGCTCTGAAAAGGTTGTCGTTGCTAACGGATATAATTTTGCTGATGCATTGTCAGTAGCTTCATATGCTGGGGCACAGGGATTACCAATTTTATTGGTAAATGCAACACAAGATGTTCCGGAAGCTACATATACAGCCATCTCTCAATTAGGTGCAAAAGAAACTTTAGTCATTGGTGGAACTGCTGTAGTAACTGATAGTGTTGCATCAAAATTACCAAAGGCAACTAGAATTGCTGGTCAAACAAGATATGAAACAAATGTGGAAGTTGCTAAATATTTCAATATTAATTCAAATTTAGTGTATTTAGCAACAGGCGAGCAATTCCCAGATAGCTTATCAGGAGCTGCTTTAGCTGCTAAGGATAAGGCAGGGGTTGTTTTAGTACCTAACACATTATCTGAAGATACTCTAAACTTCCTTAAAACTTTACCTGTTGGGGCGGTAAGAGTACTTGGTGGACCTAATGCTGTTTCTGAAGAGACGCTATTACTTGTAAAAGGTCTATTAAAATAAAACCTTCAACGAAAAACGAGAGTGGAGTATTTCACTCTCGTTTTTTTGTTATTGTCATTAATTGTCGTACAAATATTAAAGGGTTTCACAGAGCTCTAGTGAATATATAAAATATTAGCGTAAGTACTGGAGTTGTTAGAAATGAACGAAACTATAAAAAACTTTCTAGCGATGATCAAAAACCAAGAGCATGTCCTCCCTTTAATTCATCAAGCAGACTTACAAGTTAACCTATGTTGTGAAGCACAAACCATACAGTTAAACATAAAAGATGGCGGAATCTTTCTCATGCAATATCCTGACGTACAGCAGGTGAAATACGAGATTAGCGGATCCCCAACCGCTATGAAACAGCTGCTTGAAGGGACGGAAAGGCTGCGGGTTCTTGAACAACAAGGGCAGCTGAAGGCTTCAACACCATTACGAACCACTCTTTTACTAGAATCGATTTTCTTTTTAACAAATGCACAGAACAGCCAGTTCGCAAAAATAATTTAATCAAAGGTATTGACTCGGAATTAAACTTCCTGTAATCTATTATTTAAATATTCTATCAATAAAAAACAATTTAATAAAGCATTCTTATCAAGAGTGGCGGAGGGACTGGCCCTTTGAAGCCCGGCAACCGGTTTGTAACACGGTGCTAAATCCAGCAGAGCTTTATAGCTCTGGGAGATGAGAAGAGAGAGCCCCCTCTTCTTATGAAGTGGGGGTTTATTAATTTATAAATGGAGGAGGAAGTGAGAATGGCAGAAAATCAAAAGAAATATCGTTTCGAAACTTTAAGTGTTCATGGTGGTTTGGCTCCGGATCCAGTGACAGGTGCCCGTGCTGTTCCAATTTATCAGAACAACGCCTATCAATTTAAAAATACCGAACATGCGGCAAACCTTTTCAGCTTAGCGGAACCTGGCTACATATATACCCGGATTCACAATCCAACCACCACTGTTTTTGAAGAAAGGGTAGCATTATTAGAAGGCGGCGTTGGCGCCCTTGCAGTTGCGAGCGGCATGGCAGCAATTACGCTCGCGATATTAAACCTTGCCCAAGCGGGGGATGAAATTGTCGCTGCATCGAACCTTTATGGTGGAACCTACAATTTATTCGCAGTTACACTTCCGAAATACGGAATCAACGTAAAATTTGTTGATGCCGATGATCCAGAGAATTTCCGCACTGCGATTACGGAAAAAACAAAAGCAGTTTTTGCTGAAACGATTGGTAATCCAAGCTTACGTGTACTCGATATTGAAAAAGCAGCAGAAATCGCTCATGAGGCCGGAATTCCATTAATTATTGACAATACCTTTGCAACGCCGTATCTTTGCAGGCCAATCGAGTATGGTGCCGATATTGTCGTACACTCAGCGACTAAATGGCTTTTAGGTAATGGGACAACAACAGGAGGCATAATTGTTGACGGTGGTAAGTTTGATTGGAATTCACCGAAATTCCCTGGCTTCACGACTCCGGATGCTAGCTATCATGATCTTGTTTATGCAGAAGCTCTCGGTGCTGCGGCTTATATAATTAAAGCCCGCGTGCAATTATTGCGTGACCTTGGCCCTGCCCTTAGTCCGCAAAATGCATTCCAGTTTACGCTTGGACTTGAAACCCTTCATGTCCGAATGAAGGAGCATGTGGCCAATACAAAACAAATAGTAGATTATTTACTAAATCACCCTGCGGTTGACTGGGTTTCCTATCCTGGGCATCCATCACACCCTGACCATGAATTAGCAAAAAAGTATCTTCCAAAAGGCACAGGATCAATGGTAATCTTTGGTATTAAAGGCGGCAAAGCAGCAGGGGCTAAATTGATTGATTCGTTATCACTATGGGCACATGTTGCCAATGTTGGCGATGCAAAAAGCTTAATCATTCACCCGGCAAGTACGACACATCAGCAATTAGATGCGGAAGGACTTAAGGCGGCAGGTGTTCCAGAGGATTTAATCCGACTTTCCATCGGAATCGAAAATGTAGAAGATTTAATCGAGGATCTCGAGTCAGCGATTGAGGCAGCAACAGGCTTAGCTTCGTTAAAGGCAAATGCCTAAAAATTACCTAGTTGTATTTTTTCGAAAATGAAGAAATTTCCGTTGACACCCCTTTTCATCCATGATACGATAGCTTTCGTAATTAAATTACGTAAATCATTTAATGTGTTAATTGAATATAGAAGCTGTTAGCTCTTATCAAGAGAGGTGGAGGGATGTGCCCGATGAAGCCCGGCAACCGTCAATTTTATTGAAATGGTGCCAATTCACACAAAGCATTTGCTTTGGGAGATGGGAGAAAGGTTTAGTTCGTAATGCCTTTCTGCCTGCGCAGAGAGGCTTTTTATTTTTCTAAATAGTAGAATCTTTTCGCTTAAACAGTTAAACCCTATATTCAAGTAACTATTAATCAGGATAAGAAGCAGGTGATTCAAGTGATTTCAATTAAAAATGTCCGCAAGATTTATCCTTCCAAGCAAGGTGAGCTAAAGGCAGTCGATCAGGTGAACCTTGAGATTCAAGAAGGAGAAATCTTCGGAGTGATTGGTTATAGCGGTGCCGGAAAAAGTACCTTAATCCGCATGTTAAATGGGCTGGAACTGCCAACTGATGGGAGTGTCACGGTTGCTGGCCGGGTTATTTCAAAGATAAAGGGTATTGAACTTCGAAAAGCACGTCAAGAAATTAGCATGATTTTCCAGCATTTTAATTTGCTGTGGTCCAGAACAGTGAGTGAAAATATTGCTTTTCCTTTAGAAATTGCAGGTGTCAAAAGGCCGGAAAAAGAGAAACGGGTGGCAGAGCTTGTTAAGCTGGTTGGTCTAGAGGGCCGTGAAAATGCTTATCCTTCCCAGCTTAGCGGCGGGCAAAAGCAACGGGTGGGGATTGCCAGAGCGCTTGCAAATAACCCTAAGGTGCTGCTTTGTGATGAAGCGACTTCAGCCCTCGATCCGCAAACGACCGATTCGATTTTAGAATTGTTAGTGGATATCAATAAGCGGCTCGGTTTAACAATTGTTTTGATTACTCATGAAATGCATGTCATTCGTAAAATCTGTCATCGGGTGGCTGTGATGGAAAGCGGCAGAGTAGTTGAACTTGGTTCCGTACTCGATGTGTTTAAAAATCCACAGCAGCCGATCACTAAACGATTTGTGCAACAAGTATCAGAGCCTGAGGAAACGAAGGAAACAGCAGATCATTTACTTGAAAACTATCATTCAGGTCGAATTGTCCAATTAACGTTTATTGGTGAATCTGCTGAGCAGCCGCTGATTACGAATTTAATCCGCCATTATAATGTCATCGTTAACATCCTGCAGGGGAAAATTTCGCAAACTCAAAGTGGTTCGTACGGAACTCTTTTCATTCATATCGATGGGGACGAAGAAGAAGTGGATAAGGCAGTCGATTTTATTCGTTCACAGCAGGTAGGAGTGGAGGTGGTTGCAAATGATTAATCAATATTTTCCCAATGTTGATTGGCTCATTATGTGGGAAGAAACAAAGAGTACCCTTTATATGACGGGTATATCAGTTCTTGCTACATTTATTTTAGGCACAATACTTGGATTAATATTATTTCTCACTGCAAAAGGGAATATGTGGGAAAGTAAACCGATTAATGCGGTTATCAGTACGATTGTTAATATCTTTCGCTCTATTCCTTTTATTATCTTAATTGTGTTATTAATTCCGTTTACAACGTTCTTAGTAGGAACGATGATTGGAGAAAATGCTGCAATGCCAGCACTAATTATTGGTGCTGCACCGTTTTACGCAAGGATGGTTGAAATTGGTCTCAGAGAAATTGATAAAGGGGTCATTGAAGCCGCTAAGTCAATGGGAGCAACAACTGGAACCATCATTTGGAAGGTATTACTGCCGGAATCAATGCCGGCACTTATTTCAGGGATTACCGTCACAGCGATTGCCCTTGTTGGGTACACGGCGATGGCCGGAGCGATTGGTGCCGGCGGTTTAGGGAGTCTCGCTTATAACTATGGATATCAACGAAACCAAAATGATGTAACATTTGTCGCTACGGTTATCATTTTAATTATTGTATTTGTGATTCAACTTATTGGAGATTTCATCACATCAAAACTAGATAAACGATAAAGGAGAGGTCAGCATGAAGAAATTATTAAGTTTACTTTTAGCATTATCCATCGTATTTGTTGCAGCTGCCTGCGGGAAAACGGAGGAAAAATCTAGTGGTACAAGTGAAAAAGGTGAAACAACAAAATTAGTTATTGGAGCTTCTACCGTTCCTCACGCAGAAATTCTTGAAAAAGCAAAACCAATTTTAAAAGAAAAAGGCATTGATCTTAAAATTGAAACATTTACAGACTATGTTTTGCCAAACAAGGCCTTAAAGTCAAAAGAATTAGACGCGAACTATTTCCAGCACATCCCATACCTAGAAGCTCAAAATAAAGAGTTTGGCTATGGTTTTGTCAATGCTGGCGGCATTCACATCGAGCCAATTGGTATTTATTCAAAAAAATACAAAAAGCTTAGCGATTTACCAGAAGGCGCACACTTAATCATGAGCAACTCTGTCGCTGACCATGGCCGTCTGCTTTCATTACTTGAAAAAGAAGGGTTAATCAAGTTAAAAGACGGAATTGATAAAACAAAAGCTGAGCTAAAAGATATAGTAGAAAATCCTAAGAAGCTTAAATTTGATGCAAACTACGAGGCAAAATTATTACCACAGATTTATAACAATGGCGAAGGTGATGCCGTATTAATCAATTCAAACTATGCAATCGATGGCGGCCTTAACCCTGTAAAGGATTCTATTGCAATTGAAGATAAAGAATCACCGTATGTGAACATCATTGCTGTTCGTAAAGGTGATGAAAACAAAGAAGCGATCAAAACACTTGTAGAAGTCCTACATTCAAAAGAAATTCAAGACTTTATTCTTGAAAAATACAAAGGTGCCGTTGTTCCGGTTTCTGAGTAACATATTAATAGGAAGAAAGACAAAAGTCAGTGATTGATTCACTGACTTTTCCTATTTCTATTGGGTCAGGTCACTTCATACATGAATCCTGCTAATTGGGTAAAAATAGAAAGGGTTTAACACTGTGAATCAGTTGGAAATGTCCGAAAAATGAGGTATGATTTTAAACGGGTGTATTTTACATAGTTATTTATATTCCTGTATTAACGGGCGGTAAGCTCTGCATTTCAAGAATTTGATAGAATGATGGTAAAGGGGAGCAACTAATCGTAAAGCCCGATTAGTGCAACTAACTATCAGTGGGGAATGAACACCCATTAATGGAAATTTCTATTTTTCGGAATTTTCCTTACTAAACCATTTGCATTCTCATTTAGAGTCTTCTTAATGAAAATAGTAACTCTGTTTTTACAGTTTAAGTGTTGCTAATACATTTCATTTGTTATAAGATTGGAATGAGAATAAAATGAGAATAGAAATGCAGACCAAAGCGGTCTATAAAGAAAACTTGCCGATTGGCGAGCCGTTAGGCGATGACAGAGGCGTAGTTGCACTTATGCCGATAGTGCTTTTCTATCGGCCAGGATACAAAACTTTCTTTTTGGAGGTATAGAAATGGCTGGATCAACTTTAACGATCAAAGATTTACATGTAGAAATTGATGGGAAAGAAATTTTAAAAGGTGTAAACCTTGAAATAAAGGGTGGAGAAATCCACGCAATCATGGGTCCAAACGGTACTGGTAAATCCACATTGTCATCGGCAATCATGGGCCACCCAAAATATGAAGTAACTAGCGGAAACATTACATTAGACGGACAAAACGTCCTTGAAATGGAAGTAGATGAGCGTGCACGTGCAGGTCTATTCTTAGCGATGCAATATCCAAGTGAGATTAACGGCGTAACAAATGCTGATTTTTTACGTTCAGCAATCAATAGCCGCCGAGGAGAAGGAAACGAGATTTCTCTTATGAAGTTTATCCGTCAAATGGATAAGCAAATGGAATTCCTTGAAATGGACCTTGATATGGCACAACGCTATTTAAACGAAGGTTTCTCCGGCGGGGAGAAAAAGCGAAATGAAATTTTGCAATTAATGATGTTACAACCAAAAATTGCAATCTTGGATGAAATCGACTCCGGATTAGACATTGATGCCTTAAAGGTTGTTTCTAAGGGAATCAATGAAATGCGCGGAGAAGAGTTTGGCTGCTTAGTGATCACCCACTATCAACGTCTGTTAAACTATATCACTCCAGACTATGTGCACGTAATGATGCAAGGCCGCATTGTGAAATCAGGCGGTCCGGAACTGGCACAACGCTTAGAAGCAGAAGGATATGACTGGATCAAGCAAGAGCTCGGAATTGAAGATGAAACAGTTGGGCAAGAAGCGTAAGAGAGTGTTAGGAGGATTACAATGACAACAGAAACAAAATTACCATTTGATAATGGGTTTGTAAGTTCTTTTTCAAAAGAAATGAGCGAGCCTGCATGGTTTGAAGAGTTTCGTCTAAAGGCATTAAATGATTTTGATCAACTGCCAATGCCTAGACCTGATAAAACGAAAATCGATAAATGGAATTTCACTCAATTCAATCAACATACTGTAAAAAGCGATGTATATCCATCACTTGCTGAACTTCCGGAAGAAGTAAAGTCATTAGTTGATTTGGATGCGGAAATGAAGAATTTATATATTCAACGAAACCAAACTCCTGCTTTTTTATCGTTATCAGAAGACTTGAAAAGCAAAGGTGTTATTTTTACTGATATTTTCACCGCTGCAAGGGAACATGGAGACCTGTTGAAAAAGTATTATATGACACAGGCCATTAACGTTGATGAACATCGCTTAACTGCACTTCATGCGGCACTTGTAAACGGCGGAGTTTTCTTATACGTTCCAAAAAATGTGGAAATTACTGAACCAATTCAAGCTGTTTATGTACAGGATGATGCTGAAGCTAATCTGTTTAACCATGTTATTGTTGTAGCAGACGATAATAGTTCAGTAACATATGTAGAAAACTATATTTCTACAATTGAAACATCTAATACCTTAGTCAACATCTTGACTGAAGTGATTGCGAATGTAAATGCAAGGGTTCAATATGGTGCTGTTGATAATTTGGCTAAAGGAATTACTACTTATGTAAATCGCCGCGGTGTTGCCGGAAGAGATTCCCGCATTGAATGGGCTCTTGGTCTAATGAACGAGGGAAATACAATTTCTGAAAACACAACGAATCTACTTGGTGATGGTTCCTATGGCGATACAAAAACAGTTGTCGTTGGACGTGGGGAGCAAACGCAAAACTTTACCACGAAGGTTGTTCATTTTGGAAAGCATACAGTAGGAAATATTTTAAATCATGGTGTTGTGAAGGAGAGTGCAACATCGATCTTTAACGGAATCGGCAAAATAGAACATGGAGCATCTAAATCTGATGCAGAACAAACCTCACGTGTTCTTATGCTAAGTGAAAAAGCACGTGGAGACGCAAATCCAATTTTGCTAATTGATGAAGATGATGTTGTGGCTGGCCATGCTGCCTCTGTTGGCCGCGTCGACCCTGTACAATTGTATTACCTCATGAGCCGCGGGATCCCTAAAACAGAAGCTGAGCGTTTAGTGATTCATGGTTTTCTTGCACCGGTTGTTAAACAACTTCCGATTGAAGGAGTAAAGAAACAGCTAACTGAAGTGATCGAAAGGAAAGTACGCTAATGAATATCAAGGATATTCGCAAACAGTTTCCGATACTAGATCAAGAAGTTAATGGCAAGCCATTGGTATACTTGGATAGTTCAGCAACATCACAGAAGCCCCTCCAAGTAATCGAGGCTATTGAAAAATATTATCGTGAAATCAATTCCAATGTCCATCGCGGTGTGCATACACTAGGAACAAGAGCAACTGATGCATATGAAGGGGCAAGGGAAAAGGTTCGTAAGTTTATAAATGCGAAATCGACTCAGGAAGTTATCTTTACAAGAGGGACAACGACTTCAATCAATACGGTGGCAGCAAGCTATGCTGCCGCGAATGTAAAAGAAGGCGACGAAATTGTTATTACCTATATGGAGCACCATAGTAATATTATTCCGTGGCAGCAGGTAGCTAGACGGACAGGTGCCCAGTTAAAGTATATTCCACTGCAAGAGGATGGCACCATTTCACTTGATGATGTTCGTGCTGCAATTACGCCAAACACTAAAATAGTGTCTGTGATGCATGTGTCAAACGTCCTTGGCGTCATTAATCCTGTAAAAGAAATTGCCCAAATTGCCCACGAAAATGGCGCAGTCATGGTTGTCGATGGTGCTCAAAGTGCACCGCATATGAAAATTGATGTCCAAGACTTAGATTGTGATTTTTTTGCTTTTTCCGGACACAAAATGTGCGGTCCGACCGGCATAGGTGTTCTTTATGGAAAAAAACACCTGCTTGAAAACATGGAGCCAATCGAATTTGGCGGTGAAATGATTGATTTCGTCCATTTGTACGAGTCGACATGGAAAGAACTTCCATGGAAATTTGAAGGCGGGACACCGATTATTGCCGGTGCTGTTGGCCTTGGGGCTGCCATCGACTTTTTAAATGAAGTTGGCTTAGACAATATTGCCGAGCATGAACATAAACTTGCTGCCTATGCTTTAGAAAAAATGTCAGCTGTTGAAGGCATGACAGTTTACGGACCGCTTGATGCAGCCAAACGGGCAGGACTCGTCACTTTTAATATTAGTGATGTACACCCACATGATGTTGCAACGGTGTTGGATGCGGAAGGAATTGCTGTCCGCGCCGGACACCATTGTGCCCAGCCGCTTATGAGATGGCTTAAAGCTTCAGCAACTGCACGTGCAAGCTTTTATTTGTACAATACGGAAGAAGATATTGATAAACTCGTTGAAGGGCTTGTCAAAACAAAGGAGTATTTCAGCGATGTCTTCTAATTTAGATGCACTTTACCGAAGAGTAATTATGGACCATTATAAAAAACCTCGTAATCGCGGCGTTTTAGAAGATGGCAGCCATACGATTAATATGAATAACCCAACCTGTGGAGACCGAATTCAATTGACTTTTAAAGTGGAAGATGGAATTGTCGCGGATGCCAGGTTTGAGGGCGAAGGCTGTTCAATTTCGATGTCATCTGCGTCGATGATGACACAGGCGATTAAAGGGAAAAAAGTCGAAGATGCTTTACAATTATCACAAATTTTTTCTGATATGATGTTAGGAAAAGAGCCAGACGATTCGATTGACTTAGGTGATATTGAAGCACTTCAAGGTGTTTCCAAGTTTCCTGCTCGCATCAAATGCGCTACATTAGCATGGAAGGCGATGGAAAAAGGGTTAAGGGAAGAGGAACAAGAATAGTATAGGAAAATGCGATTAGAGTGGGCTGTTTCCAGCTAGCGCCTAGGAGCTCGAGGTCACAAGGCCCTGACCCAGGCGCTTCCGCTTTTCTAATAAGAATGGAGGAATACGACGATGGCGAAAAAAATGCCTGAAATCGGTGATTATAAATATGGTTTTGCCGATAAAGACGTTTCCATATTCCGATCAAAACGTGGTTTAACACGTGAGATTGTTGAAGAAATTTCAAAGATGAAGGGTGAACCACAGTGGATGCTCGACTTCCGCTTAAAATCACTCGAGCATTTTTATAATATGCCAATGCCTCAATGGGGCGGCGACTTGAATTCATTAAACTTTGATGAAATCACATACTATGTAAAGCCGTCTGAAAAATCTGAGAAGTCATGGGACGAAGTACCGGAAGAAATTAAAGCAACCTTTGATAAGCTAGGAATTCCTGAGGCAGAGCAAAAGTACCTTGCCGGTGTTTCTGCGCAATATGAATCAGAGGTTGTTTACCATAACATGAAGGAAGACCTTGAAGAGTTGGGAATTGTCTTTAAAGATACCGATTCCGCTTTAAGAGAAAATGAAGATATTTTCCGTGAGCACTGGGCAAAGGTTATTCCACCAACTGACAACAAATTTGCGGCTCTAAACTCAGCTGTTTGGTCTGGCGGGTCATTTATTTATGTTCCACCAGGTGTAAAAGTGGATACGCCGTTACAAGCCTATTTCCGGATTAACTCTGAAAACATGGGGCAATTTGAACGGACTCTTATCATTGTTGATGAGGGTGCACACGTTCATTACGTCGAAGGCTGTACGGCTCCGGTTTATACAACCAACTCCTTGCATAGTGCCGTTGTTGAGATCGTTATTAAAAAGAATGCTTATTGCCGTTATACAACAATTCAAAACTGGGCAAACAACGTTTATAACCTTGTAACTAAGCGTGCAGTCTGTGAAGAAAACGCAACTATGGAATGGATTGACGGTAATATCGGTTCCAAGTTAACAATGAAATATCCTGCTGTTATTTTAAAAGGTGAAGGGGCCCGTGGCATGACGTTATCGATTGCGATTGCCGGCAAAGGCCAGCACCAGGATGCCGGAGCAAAAATGATTCACTTAGCTCCAAACACATCTTCAACCATCGTGTCGAAATCTATTTCTAAGCATGGCGGTAAAGTAACCTATCGCGGTGTTGTTCAATTTGGCCGTAAAGCCGATGGCGCCCGTGCCAATATCGAATGTGATACGCTGATTATGGATAATCAATCAACATCGGATACAATTCCATATAACGAAATCTTAAATGACAATATCTCGCTTGAGCACGAAGCGAAGGTATCTAAAGTATCTGAAGAGCAGCTCTTCTACCTAATGAGCCGCGGTATTTCAGAACAAGAAGCAACAGAGATGATTGTTATGGGCTTCATCGAGCCGTTTACTAAAGAATTACCAATGGAGTATGCCGTTGAAATGAACCGCTTGATCAAGTTCGAGATGGAAGGTTCCATCGGTTAATATTTTTGAAAAAATTTACCCGCTTGCTATGTATGCAGGCGGGTTTTTATGTTGGAAACTAGGTTAGGTTCTGTTAACTGTCGGGTAAGGATGAATAACTGGCGGTTGAGGGATAGTAACTGTCGGATATGTGTCGCCAATCAGCGGATAAGCGCTGCCAATTGGCAGTAGAGCATCACCAACATTAAAAAATTACGCTTTTCGAAGAATCTACCATACGATGCAAAACTGGTTATGCTATTATTAATAAATGGAGGTGAGTTTCTTGATCTACATTGGTGTAACAGGCTGGGGCGACCAAGATAGCTTATATCCGAATCAAACACCATCAAGAGATAAGCTTAAGGTATATGCAGGTCATTTTCCGACTGTAGAAGTCGATTCGGCTTTTTATTCGATTCAACCAAAGCGGAATGCTGAAAAGTGGGTCAATGAAACGCCAGAGAGCTTCCAGTTTATCGTAAAAGCATACCAAGGGATGACCGGCCATCAGCATAGTGAAATTCCTTTTGATACTAAACAAGCGATGTTCAAGACCTTTAAAGAGTCGTTGGAACCATACATAGAACACAATAAATTAGCCATGGTCCTGTTTCAATTCCCGCCATGGTTTACTTGTAGACGGGAAAATGTTGATTATTTAAGATGGTGTAAACATGAAATGAACGACATACCCTGTGCCTTAGAGTTTAGACATCAATCATGGTTTGCACCTTCATATCTGAAAAAAACGCTCGATTTTATGAAGACAGAAAAATGGATTCATAGTATTTGTGATGAACCCCAATCCGGGGAAGGGTCGATTCCGACAGTACTTGAAGTAACTGACCCACTAAATGTCCTTGTCAGATTTCATGGCCGCAATGTTCATGGCTGGCAAAACCCAAACGCAGAAAACTGGCGCGAGGTTCGTTACCTTTATCGCTATAATCAACAAGAGCTGCAGGAATGGGCAGACCGCGTTGAAAGGTTAGCGAAGGAATGTGATAACGTATATCTCCTGTTTAACAACAACTCCGGCGGCGATGCAGCGGACAATGCAAAAGAAATGATGAGTCTTTTACAAATAGAATATGAGGGACTCGCCCCAAGGCAGCTGGATTTATTTTGAAAATCGAACTTGATCGAGACGCTCCAATTTTTTAGGTGATTTTTCATAGTTTTAAGAAAGACAGATATAAGATTTTTGCATAACAACACAGACACTAGAAGGTGAAAACAAATGGAATGGATTATATTAGTTTTAGTAGGTCTGGTTGCGAGCTCTTTGGGTTCGCTTATCGGAATGGGAGGAGGAATCATTGTTGTTCCTGCCTTACTTTACTTAGCAACTTTGTCAACATTTAGCCACTTAACGCCGCAGGTAGTGGTAGGGACTTCTCTCTTTACGATGATTTTTACCGGTTTATCCTCGACGTTAGCCTATATGAAACATAAAACAGTGGATTATAAAAGCGGATTAATCTTTCTTATTGGCAGCGGGCCAGGGAGTATTCTTGGTGCGTGGGTAACGGAAAAATTAGATTTGCACTCTTTCAATATCTATTTCGGTCTCTTTATTCTATTTGTCTCGATTGTATTGGTCGTCAAGGATAAATTAAAGCCCCTTCCCTATCGGAAAGATAAGGGCATTGTTCGCACCTTTACCGACAATAGTGAAAAAACCTTTGAATACGGTTTTAGTCCAATCACCGCCATCGTCATTTCCTTCCTTGTCGGATTTTTATCAGGTATTTTTGGGATTGGCGGCGGTTCGCTTATGGTCCCAACGATGATCTTGTTATTTTTCTTTCCACCTCATGTGGCAACGGCTACGTCTATGTTCATGATTTTACCAACATCAATCTTAAGCTCAATCACTCATATTGCTCTGGGAAATGTTAACTGGCTATATGCATTGGCGCTAATACCGGGGGCATGGATTGGCGCTAAGGTAGGAGTATTTTTAAATTCAAAACTAAAAAGCAAAACGATTGTCTTGATTATCAGAATCATCCTTGTTATTGTTGGAATTCGCCTAATTTATCAAGGATTTGCTGGATAAGGTTGAAAAAATGGAAACGATACACATTTACCATACCAATGATTTTCACAGTCACTTAGAACATTGGCCGCGAATACTGCAATTTCTACAACTGAAAAAAGAACTTCACCGAAAGCATGATGAGGATGTCTTTCTCTTTGATATTGGTGATTTCCTTGACCGCTGGCATCCATTTACCGAGGCGACGAAAGGAAAGGGAAATGTCACCCTTTTAAATGAGTGCCAATTTACGGCTGTTACGATTGGCAATAATGAAGGGGTTAACCTGCCCTATGAAGATTTAAATAATCTATATGACAATGCCCTGTTTGATGTTCTTGTCGCAAACCTTTATCACAAAACTGGCATTTATCCAGATTGGGTGAAACCTTATAAGATTTATCATACAAAAAAGGGAACACGGGTGGGAGTAATCGGTCTAACTGCATATTTTGTACAACTATATGAATTACTTGGCTGGAAGCTGACAGAACCAATTGCTGAGTTGAAAAAGTGGCTTGGACCCTTAAAGAAAGAAGCGGACTTCATCATCGTATTGTCCCATCTTGGCATTCATGATGATGAACAGATTGCTGTAGAATTCCCTGAAATCGATGTTATATTAGGTGCCCATACCCATCACTTTTTTGAAAAAGGAAAACTAGTGGGTAATACACTCCTTGGAGCAGCTGGTAAGTATGGGTATTATGTTGGCAAAATATCCATCAATCTAAATGAACAAAAAGCTGTTACCCATCAGGAAGCGGTTCTTTATGACGTTAATGATCTCACAGCTCCTCGGAACGAACAGGAACGAATAAATACTTTTTCAAAAAAGGGAAAGGAACTGTTAAATCAAAGGGTTACGATTCTCAGCGAACCTTTGGTTCACAATCCATTTCATGAAACGAATTTTTCCCTTTTGCTTTCCAGGACATTAAGAGAATGGTGTGGGGCAGACTGTGCCATGATCAATGCGGGCCTTCTTTTGGGAACATTAACTGGAGAAGTCACCAATTACGATTTACTTGAGGTGTGCCCACACCCTATTAATCCGTGTGTAGTAGAATTGACGGGAAAGGAATTAATGGAGGTTCTATTACAGACAAAAGACGAGAGCTTACCACATAAGCAAATAAAAGGCCTTGGTTTTAGAGGTACCAATTTAGGTGTGTTTGTCTTTGATGGTATTTGTTTTGAGAAAAATAAAATTTTTATTGATGGCAGGGAATTGGAGCATGAAAGCTGTTATACGTTAGCCCTGCCGGATATGTTTACGTTTGGTCATTTTTTCAAGGAAGTACTGCCGCATAAGCAGAAGAAATATTTCCTGCCGGAATTTATGCGGGATTTATTAAAATGGAAGCTGCAGATGCATTCCTAACCATCACCTATTTTCCAACACTATCATACTGTGATAGGGAGGAAAGGAGTGTGGGACCCTTTGATTGATCTTTCACCAATTGCAATTAACGGCCATACGTTTTTGGCTGTCACTGTTTTACTTCCAAAAACCACCTTATTAACGGTGTCAAATGATAAAGGATATATTATGTGCGGTGCTTTAGATGTGGGCTTATTAAATGAAAAATTAAAGGACCGCAAAATCATTGCCGGCCGGGCTGTTGGAGTGAGAACCATCGATCAGCTTCTCAATGCCCCGTTAGAGTCGGTAACATTAGAGGCAGAGGAATTAGGGATTCATCAAGGAATGATTGGTAAAGACGCCTTGCTTAAAATGGTTTAAAAGCTTGCTTATGATTAGCAGGCTTATTTTTATGGGCTAGTTCTTCTTTTTCAGGCATACATATAGCTTGAAGGGGTGATTTCTTTGGCAAAGTTTCGACGACGGTTTTTCAAGTGGGGACCGTTGCCATTTCGATATGTTATGCTGTTAACATTCGTCTTTTTCCTTTTCTCTACCGCTACAGGTCTGATACTCGTAAACAAGGGAATTGAGCCGGCATTAATGAGATACGCTGAATCTGAAACCCGTAATATTGCCTCTCTTGTAATTAGCAGGGCGATTACAAAACGGACGACCAATATTGGAGAAAATGTCATAAAAATAACACCAAGCAGTGATGGGGCTAAGCAAAATGCACAACTGAATACAGATTTAATCAATCGGGTATTGGCAGAAACCACTGCACAAATTCAAAAGAATTTAAAAACGGCCAAGAAAGGTGATATTGCCTTATTAGAATCAGATGTGGAAATTGAAACAGAAAATACGGGAAAAGGAGATGGCATTGTCTGGTATGTGCCATTAGGGCAGTCAACGAATATTTCGTTATTAGGGAATATTGGTCCTAAAATACCGGTAAAATTTCATGCCATCGGAGAAGTGGAACCCGATGTTCATATTGATACAAAAGAAATGGGGATTAATAATACATGGATGCAGGTCTCTGTTGAAGTTAAAGTATCTGTTCAAATTATCACTCCCTTTGCAACAAAGATTACGAAACTGAAACAAAGTATCCCTGTTGACGCAGCCTTGGTAGAAGGAGACATTCCGCAATTCTATAACAACGGCGGCGGCATAACACCATCCATTCAGGTTCCAGAAAAGAAGACTGATACGAAAAAATCAGGAAATTAATAGGACTATCCGCAATGGACAGTCCTAATTCCGTTTCATATTCATCCGCTCAAGACGTTTCCATTTTGCAAGGTATGGATAAGGATCAAACGACCATTCCGTAATCCCATTGTCCTTATACATACCGTAATGTAAGTGAGGCGGGAATTTTCCAGAGGTTCCCGGAGGGCCGTATCCCGAGCTGCCGACACCGCCAATAACCATTCCAGGCTCAACAATTTGGCCGACCCTTAAATCTTTCGCAAAACCGCTAAGATGGGCGAAGTAATGGTACGTGTTATTTATGTCGCGGATACCGATTCTCCAGCCGCCAAACTTGTTCCATCCCTTCATTTCAATAATCCCATAGCTTGTAGCACGTACTGGGACTCCGTAACCGGCGAAAATATCGGTACCTTCATGGATTCTTCTTCCTCCCCAGCCGCGGGCATCCCCCCATGTGCTGCGATAGCTGTGATTACTGTTAAGAGGAACTGGGAAAACCTGTTTATCTAAATCAAGCCTGCCGAAATGGCGATAAATTTTTGCTTTTCCTGCGATAATTCCTACGGTTTTATCGCGATGATAGTAATTCCATAAACCAATTTTTATATTATCTTGATCGATTCCATATGAAAGAAGATAATTTGCAAACGAATATAAAACATCCTCATCACTCTTTAAGCGCGCTTTTCCATCTCCATTTCCATCAATACCGATACCATTAAAAAACTGAATAATGGCTGGGTTTTCTTCCATAGGGTTAGGATTGGCTAAACCTGCCCATTGTTCAGGCTTGAAATGAATTGAAATGGTACTTTCTGGTTTTGGTAAATCGCGGCGAGCAAAACGGATGCTTCTTTCATATTGATCAATAGCCGCTAAATAATACCAAGGTATTTGGGTAACCGTTTCAACCTTTTTATATAGCTTCATTCTTTCCTGATAGGGATCAGGTTCTTCTTTTGCATGAGCATCCCTGACAGACAATGTAGAAGTAAAGAGTATAAGGATAGTTCCAATAATGAGAACAGCCCGCAACAGGAATCCTCCTTCCAATTAATGTACAAGTTTAGTTTATGATTAATAGGCTATTTCATTATCGCTAATAATTGGTAATCAAAAAATGAACTATAAAACCAATGAAATTAGGATTGGTAAAAAGAAACAACAAGTTGAATGCTTGTCGTTCCTATTCCAGTATGATAAAGTGACAACAGAAGATTATACATAATGGGATTTCAAGGGGTGTCAAAATGAGCAAAAAAGAAGAAATTTTACGTAAGCCTGAATGGCTAAAAATAAAGCTGAACACCAATGAGTCTTACACAGGCTTAAAGAAAATGATGCGTGAAAAGAATCTTCACTCGGTTTGTGAAGAGGCCCGCTGCCCGAATATTCACGAATGCTGGGCAGTAAGACGTACGGCAACCTTTATGATACTTGGAGATACTTGTACACGTGCCTGCCGCTTCTGTGCGGTAAAAACTGGGCTGCCAACGGAGCTTGATTGGCAGGAGCCGGAAAGAGTAGCTGATTCTGTTCAATTGATGAACCTAAAGCATGTCGTCGTTACAGCCGTAGCACGCGATGATTTAAAAGATGGCGGCGCGGCTGTGTTTGCCGAAACAGTTAAAGCTATTCGCCGGAAAAATCCATTCACCAGTATCGAAGTTCTTCCTTCCGATATGGGCGGCAAAGAAGAAAATTTAAAGGTGTTAATGGATGCGAAACCGGATATCCTAAATCATAACATTGAGACAGTTAAACGGTTAACACCAAGAGTCAGAGCCCGTGCGAAATACGATCGTTCTCTTGAGTTTCTCCGCCGTGCAAAAGAAATGCAGCCAAGCATTCCAACAAAATCAAGCTTAATGATTGGTCTTGGTGAAACAAAAGAAGAAATTCTAGAAGTCATGGATGATTTAAGGGCGAATCATGTGGATATCATGACCATTGGACAATATCTGCAGCCAACTAAGGGTCATTTAAAGGTGGAAAAGTACTATAGCCCTGATGAATTTAAAGAATTTCAGCAAATTGCCATCAGCAAAGGGTTTAGCCATTGTGAGGCAGGCCCGCTTGTCCGCTCATCGTATCATGCCGATGAACAAGTCAATGCCGCAGCGAAGCACAAGCAATTGCTTGGTGAAAAGGAAGCAAAAGAAGCGTAAAAATAGCGTAAAAATGAAGAGTTCAGCCTGTAATAGGCTTGAACTCTTTTTTTAACGATTTGTTTTATCATCCGGTGTCAGGCCATTTGCATCTTCGCTTGAATTTATTCGCTGGCCTTGTGGAGATTTTTTCATTTGCGTAATGAGCCCATTGACCAAATTACGGGCGTTCCTGCCTGTTGAATCGGTGTTAGCCAGGTTTTCAACATCGCGCATTAACACTTTATTATCTGTGACATAGACGTGGTAATATCTTGGCACAACCGACATCGCAGTCTTTTTTACTTGGTCAGCGGTTAGATTGCGGTCTTTTGAATTGGTATCATAGGCAATTAACACTTCTTGGTCTGTGACAAGTGTTGCCACGTCATTGACATTAGGAATATTTGTACTGTACTTGCTTATTATGTTAGCGAGTTGCTCACGGTCAAGTGCTGTGTAATGGTTATTCGCCGTATTATCATTCATAATCGGACTTTTTTGGTGGCGGACAAAGCCATAATCGTTGCTGACGTTACGAACTCCTCTGCTTGCTCCTTCATTGTAAAGCTCATGTCTTTTATTATTGACGTTAATGGTATTACCGCTTTCTTCATAAACATCATTTTTCGTAGCGTCTTTTGTGCATCCGGTTAACGCAGTGATCGTACATAATCCTGTAATTATGAGCAATTTTTTCAATTTCTACACCTCCTTTTATTAGAATAGCCAAAAGGATGTTTTTTTTTCTTAGTAATTGATGGGGAATCGGTTATAATGGGTATTAGGTATTTGCTGGGTAAAATGAGGTGAATGAGGATGATTGTTATCAACAATACCGGTTATGAAATTCTGCAGGAATATCGGGATGGGTATAATGAAGAAGCCTTTAAAGCAAGGTACAGCGATATTTTATCAAGATATGATTATATTGTTGGCGATTGGGGTTATGGGCAGCTACGCCTAAAGGGTTTCTTCGATGATCAAAATCAAAAGGCTACATTTGATACAAAAATAAGCACCCTGAGTGAGTATTTTTATGAATACTGCAATTTCGGCTGTGCCTATTTTGTTTTAAAAAAGGTAAAAAAATGAGAAGGATCAGGAAACTGATCCTTCTCATTTTTTTACTGGTTAGAATAGGGCTGCTGAATATTTGTATCCGGATCATCGTGAGGTGGATGAGCACCCTCCATTTGCCGAGGTAATTCCTCATGCAGTGACTTGAATTCGTAATTAAAGGCACTATATTTTCGCTGTCCTTCTTTCCAAGGTGTACTCTTATTTTGAACAGGCTCATCTTTTCTAATGGAGGAACCATAAGGACCTTCGGGAAATTCCTGGGCAGTAAGAACATTTTGTTGTTTTTCAACAGTAGATAATTCAGTATATTTTTTAGAGTCTTTTTTTCCCATGCTTTCACTCCTTTACCTTTTATTATTGCAAGGCGGGGTGAAAAACATGTGCGGGTCAGACGATTTCGGCTAAAAATGATCGCAGTTCTTCAGCGTCTTCTTCATTTAATTGAAAAGCAAATTCTAAATATCCTTCTTCCTGCAAATCGTCCTGGCCAATGATGGCAAAGCGATTTCCCTGCATATCCAGAACCAAGTGCTTTCCATAATGGCGGCCGGTTTGAACAATAGCTAAATCAAAGCGCTGATTTTCGCCAACAAAACTGACAAATCTTGTTTTTGTATCCTCTGTATCATCGTATAAGAAAAAGCGTTCTGTCATTAAATGTTCTCCTTTATGATTTTGACTGTTTTTCATCACCTATATAGTATCAAATTTCGGGTTAAGATGGGAGTATCATTGCAAGATTCACTGATTTCTGCTCCCGAAAAAATACGAACAACATTAGATTATGTTACAATATAAACGGGATGGCTGCATAGAGAAGACTAAATGAAGGAAGTGGACTGGAATGTATTTTGTTGACAGAGAAAAAATTGAAGCGACTTTAGTTTATTTAGAAGGACAAATCAATCTCTTCCGTGGCCAAGAGGATTGGTCAACACCACTTGAAAAGACAGCATTAGAGCGTTTAGGCCAAATGATGATTGAGTCAGTTCTAGATGTTGGAAATGCCATGATTGATGGCTTTATCATGCGTGACCCAGGCAGTTATGAGGATATTATCGATATATTAATCGACGAGAAGGTCATCACATCTCAATCAGGAGAAAGTTTAAAAATCCTTATTCAATATCGAAAAGTGCTTGTCCAGGATTACATAGAAATTGACCATCGTGAACTTCAGGAACGGTTTTCAAAGTACCTTCCTGAATTAGTAAATTTTTCGACAAATGTACGTAATTATCTTACGAATGAATTAGGACCAGTTTCGGCGTTTAAAAAATGACCGTTAGCGCGGTCTTTTTCTTTTGGTTGGGAATGATAATTTTTAGGAGGGTGATTGGGCATGAAAAAATATAAAGGCTATTTGATTGATTTAGATGGAACGATGTATAAAGGAACAGAGCGGATTGAATCGGCCTCCGACTTCGTCAAGAATCTTCGGGAACATGGTATTCCTTATTTATTTGTGACCAATAATTCGTCGAGAACGCCGGCACAGGTGGCCGAAAAACTGATGGGCTTTGACATCCCTGCTGAAGAAAAGCTTGTGTTTACGACAAGTCAGGCGACTGCGAATTATATATATGAACAAAAAAATGATGCTTCCGTTTATGTGATTGGAGAAGAGGGAATTCGGACAGCCATTGAAGAAAAAGGACTGCAATTTGCCGGCGAAGATGCTGATTTTGTCGTAGTAGGAATCGACCGGTCGATTAGCTATGAAAAATTAGCCGTTGCCTGCCTGGCTGTTCGTAACGGAGCAACATTCGTATCTACAAATGGTGACATCGCGATACCAACGGAGAGGGGACTGCTCCCAGGTAATGGGTCGCTGACATCGGTAATTACCGTTTCCACACAAACAAAGCCAATTTTTATCGGCAAGCCTGAATCGATTATTATGGAACAGGCTCTAAAGGTTTTAGGAACGGCAAATGAAGAAACCTTGATGGTTGGTGATAATTATGATACTGACATATCAGCAGGAATGAATGCCGGTATTGATACATTACTAGTCCATACAGGAGTAACAACGAAAGAATTGCTTGCTGGTTATGACAGAATGCCGACTTATTCGATTGATACTTTAGATAAGTGGGAATTATAAAAGGATGGAAAAATCCATCCTTTTCTTATTTTTCCTTTTCTGCTCTTGCTGCCCGGTGTGCCAATCTGCTTGAAGCGGAGGCTGCAATCGCTCCAACAATATCATCTAAAAATGTATGACATTCACCTGTTGATTTATCATTTAAATGTGCTAAAATCCCAGGCTTCAGTTTATCAATATATCCATAATTGGTAAAGCCGATGGATCCGTATACATTCACAATCGAAAAGGCGAGTATCTCATCGACACCATATAGACTTTCATCTGTTCCGATGATCGATTGCAAAGGTTCTTCGAGCATTCCTTTTTCGGCAAGCCTATCGAGCTGTATTCCTGTAATAATGGCATTTTGTACCTCGCGTTTTGAAAGGACTCGTTCTACGTTGGCTAAACAATCTTCCATTTTCAAATTTTCATGATATTTTTCCTGTAAAAAGAAGACTAAATCTGCAATGTCCTGGACTTCAACGCCTCGCTCCTTCAGCCATCTGCGTGCAGTTTTTTCGGTTATATCTACTTTTTTGTCATCTGCCATTTCTTTGATCACCTTTTCTTTATTTTTGACTATATTTAAACTCTATTTCCATATTATATGCAATTTAATGTAAAAAGAGCAATTCAGTAGCTTATCATCTCCTCCATATTTTTCCGGTATTCAAATTCTTTAAAAAAACAGCGAAGACAACAAGTTTTTGAAACCTAAAACATATACATGAGTTAAAAAGAGGTTTGGAGACGGGGTGGAAAGATGCTTCAGAAAATGCTTGAAAACCAATATGGAATCACAGTGAAGGAGTATTTAAAATTAGATGCCTATGATGCGCTGAGAGGAAATGGCTGGCTTTATTTAATTTCTAATCCGGCTGGCAAGGAAGAAGCAGATATTACCGAACTTGAAAAAATTGCCGAACATTTAAGGAATTATGGGGATCAAAACGTTCCCATCTTTTTACCGTCGAAGGAAGGTCAATTAATTACGACATGGGAACAAAATAAATATTGTGTGTTAGCCAATCGGCAGATTGAAGAGCAGCGAAAGATAAATTTGGGACGGAAGCTGGCAAAATTCCATGAGCGTGGCCGGAGGGTCCCTTTTCAAATAGAAAGATCAAGCAGGACTGGGCAATGGAAGTCCTTGTGGGAAAAACGACTTGAACAGATGGAAAAGGTTTGGAATGGTCTTCTCTTTCAAACTCCTGAAGACGAGTTTGAACGAATGTTTATTGATTCATTTCCTTATTATCTTGGATTAACGGAGAATGCGATTCAATATTTAGTCGATACCGAACTTGATGATGAACCATTAGAAACAGATAGCGGCACGGTTTGTCATGAACGTTTTACCAATAAAACATGGGGACCTTATAGCCATTACATGATTAAAAATCCGTTTGACTGGGTGTTTGACCATCGAAGCCGTGACCTGGCTGAGTGGACAAGGGAGAGGTATTTTCGCAATATCCAGACTTATGATGTTGAATTAAGGCAGTTTTTTGCTGAATACCAAAGTATTGCTCCATTGTCTTCCTTTTCCTGGCGCCTATTATATTCACGATTAGTCTTTCCACTGCATTATTTTGATTGTATTGAAAGTTACTATATTACACGCTCTGAACAGGACAAGAAGGTGTTAGAAGACAGGCTTAAGAAAATATTAAGACAATCAAGCGAATATGAACGGTTTTTGGGGGGATTCTTTCAACTGTCAGGAGCGCCAATTAATCGAATGAACCTTCCGCAACTGGAGTGGCTTTTTCAATAAGATTGCGTTTTTGAAGTTTTCAGAGGATGGTGGTAAAAACATATGGTAAAATAATTGAAAACAGCCAAGGAAGTGACATAGGATGAAGCCTTACGTTTATATTACTCGGAAGCTTCCGGAAGAAATAATAAAACCACTGAAGCAAAAATATGAAGTGAACATGTGGGAACATGAAGATATTCCCGTCCCAAAAGAGGTTTTATTGTTAGAAGCAAAAAAAGCTGATGCGCTGCTGACTGTTCTGTCGGATTCCATCGATGATAGTATTTTTTCTGAAGGGAACAATTTAAAGGTTGTGGCAAACCTAGCTGTGGGATTTGATAATATTGACTTAAAGTCAGCTAGCAGAGAGGGGATTGCTGTTTGTAATACACCGGATGTTTTAACGGACACAACGGCAGATTTAACTTTCGGTTTGCTTATGGCAACTGCTCGCAGGATTGTCGAAGCTGCGGAGTTTGTGAAAGAGGGAAAATGGGTAAGCTGGAGCCCGTTACTTTTAGCAGGTCAGGATATTCACCATAAAACCCTTGGTATTGTGGGAATGGGGAAAATCGGCGAAACAGTTGCCAAACGAGCAACTGGTTTTGATATGAACATTCTTTATCATAACCGGTCGAGAAAACCTGAGGTAGAGCAGCAGCTTAGTGCTGCGTATGTGTCTTTTGATGAGCTCGTGGAAAAGTCCGATTTTATCGTCTGTCTAACTCCGCTTACTGCCGAAACAAAGGGCGTGTTTACCCGAGAAGTTTTTAAAAAAATGAAACAGTCTGCTATTTTCATCAATGCTTCTAGAGGTCCTGTTGTCGATGAACAGGCTTTGTATGAGGCGCTTGTTGCAGGGGACATTGCTGGGGCAGGGCTAGATGTTTTTGAAAAAGAACCAATCAATGCCGACCACCCGTTACTTAAGCTCGGCAATGTCGTTGCCCTGCCGCATATCGGCAGCTCTAGTATCGAAACGAGGGTGGCGATGATGCAGCTCTGTCTCGAAAATATCGAGGCAATTTTAGAAGGAAAAGCTCCAAAGACGCTGGTGAATAAAGATTGGGTGCCCTTAGTGAAGGCTTGACCACATAAATTAAGCGATTGCCGACATTGGCAATCGCTTTTAATAGTTGAAATAAATAGTTTACGACTTTGAGAATTGTCCAGCTCCATAGGAATAAGCTTCGGAAGCGATACCTCGCACGAAGGAAAAGCGTTAGCTTTTTTGAGGAACACCTAACGGCTAGTGTACTTCGTACTTCTCCCAACGCCGCTAAACGGGTGCTTCCGCTTTCGTTTTAAAATACTTGTTCTACTTCTACAACACCTGGAACTTCTTCTAAAAGGGCTCTTTCGATACCTGCTTTTAATGTGATGGTGGAACTTGGGCAGCTGCCGCAAGCACCTAGTAAGCGGAGCTTAACAATACCATCCTCTACATCTACTAATTCGCAATCCCCGCCATCGCGAAGAAGAAATGGACGTAATTTATCTAATACTTCTTGAACTTGCTCAAACATTTCTTGTTCTTCCATGTTAATCGGCTCCTTTCCTAATTATATTATAATGTCATCCGCGTTAAAAATCCATTCTCAGAAATTAGGAAAAGACACATTGAAAGACATTTCCGTCGTTTTTATCGTATAAATAAAGTAAAATAAAAGAAAAAAGACAGGAATGGTTTTATGAATACGAATGAAGTGGAAATTGTTCTCTATGGTGCACAAACCTTATGTCCAAGCTGTGTGAATTTGCCTTCCTCCAAAGAAACCTTTGAATGGCTGGAAGCGGCTATTGCTAGAAAGTTTCCTGACCAGCCCGTTAAAATGACTTACGTTGATATTTACCAGCCTTCTGGAGAAGATGAAAAACTAATCTTCGCCAAAAGAGTAATTGAAGAGGACATGTTTTATCCGGTTGTCGTCATTAAGGAAAAAATCGTTGGAGAAGGGAACCCGCGATTAAAGACCATTTTTGCAGAACTTGAGAATTATGGATATAAAGCGATTTAAAAAGAAGAAGCATTCCGTTAAATAGGAATGCTTCTTTTTATCATCCATTGTGAAACTTATACATCCACAGAATCCCCGATTTTAATAAACGGGCGACGCGTCCGGTTATGGCACGGTCTGCCATCATCCCAAAGCCTTGTTTTTTCCCTAGCGAGCCAAGAACGCCTTTTAACTTTATTGGCGGGAATGCAGCAGGCAATTCTTCACCATTCCAGCGCTTCTTTAATACTTCCACGATTTGTTCCGCCTGTCCTTCTGCTAGTTGAGCACTAGGGGCATGCGGGGAGCTTGCACAGTCACCGACAATAAAAACATGTTCATCAGTTGGAAGGTGATGGTGAGGAGTTACGATCATCCTTCCCAAGCGGTCTTTTTCCCCGTTCATATTGCGGACAATTTCATTGGCTTGAATTCCTGCTGTCCAAACGATTACATCACAATCAATAGGCTCATCATGATTATATAACCGATTTTCTTCCAACTTGGTGATATTGGAATTGTTGATAATCTCCACATTATTTCTTACAAACCAATTTTCAACATATTTACTTAGACGCTCCGGGAAGGCTGAAAGAATATGCTTCCCACGATCAAATAATTTAATGTTCAAGTCTTCACGGCTCTCACTTAATTCGCTCGCTAATTCAACCCCGCTTAAACCAGCACCGACAATTCCTACAACAGAGCCAGGGCCAAGATTATTTAGGACTGAGTAGGTGAGACGTGCTTTTTCAATGCTTTGAATACTGTAAGTGAACTGGTCCGCTCCTGGTACATTATGATATTTGTCTTCACATCCAAGCCCAATAATCAGGTCATCATAGGCAAGTGGTTCAGCATCTTTCATTTTTATTTTTCGATCATTAGTATCGATGCCAGTTACCTCCCCATATTTTACCTCTAAACGAGGATGTTCGGGAAAAGCAACACGTACTTCTTTATCAGAAATGGTTCCCGCAGCTAATGCGTAGTACTCCGTTTTTAGGCAGTGGTATGGGACACGGTCGACTAGAGTAATCGTCACGTCTTCCGGTAAATGATTGGGAAGAAGTTCGTTCAAAATCTTCATTCCTCCATAACCCCCACCAAGAATGACAAGGTTTTTCATTTTTAGAATTCCCCTTTGTTTAAAATCGTTTTCATATAAAATGGTAAGTATATTAAGATAATATTCTGTTTCTATAACCACATTAGAGTATATCTAAATTGTGTCCAAATAACAACATTTTTCATACTATTCTTGACACTAATGCCATGAACATGGTATTTGACGGAGTAATTTAAATAGAGTAGGATTATTACGTGTGGAGAGGTGAAAATAATGTTTAAACCTATCATTGAATTTTGTATTAGCAACCTGGCAAATGGTGCTCAAAAGGCACTTGAAAAACTACAAAAAGATCCTAACTTGGATATTATTGAATATGGATGCCTCGGCTACTGCGGGAAATGTGCCATGACTCTATATGCTCTTGTTAATGGTGAAGTCGTAACAGGAAGCACACCTGATGAGCTGGTCGATAACATTTACCAGTATCTCGATGAGAATCCGATGTTTTAATGAAAGGGGGCATGCCGCTCCCTTTTTATATATGTATCATATGATAATAATGAGAATCTAAACATTTGAGTCCTTGATATCAAGTGTATATACTATAATAAAAGCCTCAGAAAAAGGAGGAGAAATAATGAGCAAAGAAGTAGTTATTTTATCAGAAGCAGCATCACTACACATTAAAGATATGATGAAGCATAATGAAGAAGAGGGTGCTTTTTTACGGGTTAGCGTAAAAGGAGGCGGCTGCAGCGGCCTATCTTATGGCATGGGCTTTGATCACGAGGTAAACGAGGATGACCTACAGTTCGAGCAGCATGGGATCCAAGTGCTAGTTGATAAAGAGAGTGCAGCAATTCTTCAAGGTACAAAAATTGATTATAAAGAGTCAATGATGGGCGGCGGCTTTACCATCGATAACCCAAATGCCATCGCATCATGCGGCTGTGGTTCATCGTTCCGAACGGCCACTGAAGTAGGAGCACCGGAGGAATGTTAATTATTCAAAAAGAAAGGCGCCCAATTGGACGCCTTTTCTTATAAGTAAAGATATTATATCTTTGAACTTTGATAACTGTCTAGCTCTATCATCCTGTGGCTAATGTACTTCGCCCTTTTCACTACGATAAGTCAAAGTGCTTCAGTGGATACGCGGGAAAACGAGTGCCTACGCTTTTCTTATTTATTAAACATAGAAGAACTGTGTAAAGGCTGTACTTTTGCTTTTGGATCGATGTAGGACTTCGCATTGTTCACGGCAGTCGGTGCTTCACCAAATCCGCAGGCAATTAATTTTACTTTCCCGTCGTATGTGCAAATATCGCCGGCAGCATAAATTCCTGGTGTATTCGTTTCCATTTTTGAATTAACAACGATTGAGTTCTTTTCGATTTCTAAGCCCCATTCTTTAATTGGTCCAAGAGATGAAACAAACCCATAGTTACAGATGACGGCATCTACTTCAATCGTTTCTTTTTCTTCACCATTTACCGTTTCGAGAACAACTTGCTTAATTCCATTTTCGTCCCCGATTAATTCAGCAGGAACATAAGGAGTCTTTACATCGACTTTGGAATTATATAAGTTTTCTACACTATGTTCATGGGCACGGAATTTATCTCTGCGGTGAACAATGGTTACTTTTTCTGCAATTGGCTCGAGCATCAGTGCCCAGTCGACCGCAGAATCTCCGCCGCCAAACACAACCACTTTTTGACCAGCAAATTTGTTCAAGTCTTCAATAAAATAATAAAGATTTTTCTTTTCATATTGTGCAGCACTTTCAAGCTCTAAGCGACGGGGTTGGAAAGCACCATTTCCGGCAGTAATAATAATTGTTTTGGAATAGTGGACTTCCTTATTCGTGGTTAATTTAAAAATGCCATCTTCTTGCTTTTCCAACTTTTCAACAGATTGCTCAAGAGCAACAGTCGGTTCGAACTTAGCCATCTGTTCTTTTAAATTATTTATTAATTCTTGTGCGCGGATTTTTGGGAAACCGGCAACATCATAAATGTATTTTTCCGGATAAAGGGCTGACAATTGACCGCCTAGCTGTGGCAAGCTTTCAATGATTTTCACTGATGCTTGTCTCATTCCCCCGTAAAAGGCAGTAAATAGACCGGTAGGACCGCCACCGATGATCGTAATGTCATAAACTTTTTGATTTTCTTGCACTCCGTATCCCCCCAACTAGTAGTAACAAACTCCACTCACTATAATATCACAAAATAAAAAAATCCTCACATCTTTATGTCAAATATTCTGACTGACCAATTGGTAATTGTAATGAAAATGTAAAATTTCTAATATTCTTAAGTTAAATAAATTCAAAAAATCGCTTGAAAATAGAGTGAAAGTAGCATAAGATGTAATGTGGATATATTGTTAAGATTTTGTGACAAAAAAAGCACATTTTTATGAATGACTGGGAAGTTCTAACAACTTTCGCTGATAAATCACTAAATCTCTGTCATTCCCTGTGTGCTTACGATTCAGTTCTTTTTCTTTATCTAGATTCGTGAATTATATCACATACATTTTTCAGCAATGAAAAATAAAAATGAACAAAGCAGTGGAAGATAAGAAAAAGAGGATTTATTCAAAAATACTAAAAAGGTGGAAGTGATCACTTTGAGAAAGCCTAAAATTGTTATTCTCGGTGCAGGATATGGCGGACTTCTAACAACAGTTCGTTTGCAAAAGTTAATTGGTGTAAATGAAGCGGATATTGTATTAGTGAATAAAAACGACTACCATTACGAAACAACATGGCTACATGAGGCATCTGCTGGTACACTGCATCATGATAAGGTCCGCTATGATATTAGTAATGTAATCGATCGCAGCAAGGTTGATTTTGTTCAAGATACTGTGGTTGAGATTAATAAAGACGAAAAGAAAGTTATTTTAGAAAAAGGGGAAGTCGATTATGACTACCTTGTGATCGCTCTTGGCGGTGAACCAGAAACGTTCGGCATTAAAGGATTAAAAGAATACGCATTTGGTATTACTAATGTTAATTCTTCCCGTCAATTGCGTGAGCATATTGAATACCAATTTGCCACTTATAATATGGAAGAAGAGAAGAACGATAATCGTTTATCCATTGTTGTCGGTGGAGCAGGATTTACCGGTATTGAATTCCTTGGCGAATTAACGAACCGAATTCCGGAATTATGCCATGAGTATGATGTTGATTTCCATAAAGTAAAAATTACTTGTGTTGAAGCAGCTCCAACTGTACTACCTGGTTTTGACCCTGAATTAGTCAACTATGCGGTTTCACAGCTTGAGCGTAAAGGCGTAGAGTTTTTAATTGGTACTGCAATTAAGGAAGCTACTCCTGAGGGAATCATTGTCGGAAAAGGCGACGAAGAACCATATGAAATTAAGGCTGAAACGATTGTTTGGGCAGCGGGTGTTCGTGGTAACGCAATTATTGAAAAATCCGGATTTGAAGCAATGCGCGGCCGTGTAAAGGTACAGCCTGACCTTCGTGTTCCTGGATTTGAAGATGTATTCATTATTGGTGATAGTTCATTAGTTATTAATGAAGAAATCAATCGTCCATATCCTCCAACAGCGCAAATTTCCATGCAGCAAGGTGAGCTTGCCGCTCGTAACATCGCTGCATTAGTACGCAACAAGACAGAGCTTGAATCCTTTACATTTGATAATAAAGGAACGGTTTGCTCACTTGGTGAAGATGATGCTATTGGTGTTGTATTTGGGAAAAAGCTTACCGGTACTAAGGCAGCATTTATGAAAAAAGTTATCGACAATCGTGCCCTATATATGATTGGCGGCGCAGGTCTAGTTATGAAAAAAGGTAAATTTAAGGTTTTCTAAGATATATGATTCACAAAAAAGACAGGGTCTCTCTGTCTTTTTTGTTATAATGATATAGGGGTGTTTGGATGAGCAATCGTGAAAAACGCGGGAAGGTTTGGTTAGCTGTTTCCGGCTTAGTAAAGTCAAGTGAGGGTCATTGGCTTGTTGTGAAGAAAAGATATGGCGGCTTAAAGGGTCAATGGTCATTGCCAGCAGGCTTTGTAGAAGAGGGAGAGACAATCGATGAAGCTGTGATTCGAGAAGTAAAGGAAGAAACCGGGATTGATTGTAAAGTTAAGGGGCTGATTGGGTTAAGAACGGGTGTCATAAATGAAGAAGTAAGCGATAATATGATCCTGTTTTTACTTGAGCCAATAGAGGAAGGGAATGTCATTCATCAGGAACAAGAGCTTTACGATGCTCGCTTTATGGCGCCGGAGGAGCTGCTTATTGAAAAGGATGCGTCCATTCTTTTACACTATTTGATAACTCAAAATGCCTCATCCATTAAACCAGGGATTGATGGCATAAACCCAGGGGATCAGTTTGGATATACAGCATATAAATTATTTTTGTAATTTTTTGAAAATAAGAGTAACACTTCGAAAATTAAAGAAAACTTCACATGTATCCGTTTTCTTTTCGAAATTTGCTTGAATTTAGCTCTTTTCTTTTTCAAGAATCCTTGATATATTATCAGAAAATTAAGTCAATAATTTGAGAGGATGATAGAAATGAATACAAAGAGCGTGGATACAAAAAACTGTGATTACTGTTCTGGAAACGGATATTTTCAATTGGTGCTTGGAGGCTCGGAAACTTGTTCCTGCTGCGGTGGAACGGGCAAGAAAAAGGAATAGGATTTAATTACACACTGCTTCTTCGAAATGATTTCGAGGAGCTATTTTTTTTGCTACTTATAAGCATCATTATTGAAGATAAAACTGGCTTTATTAGTAGGAAAACTGTCTTCAATAAGGCCGATTGAAGGAAAAACTGGCTCTAATTATAGGAAAACTGTCTTTAATAAGGCCGATTGAAGACAAAACTGTCTCTCATAAGGCAAACTCTTTAATTTAATTTGTTTTTATTGACTCCTTTTTCGACATTCAGTACACTAAATGTTGATGTATAAAGGGGGAATTTCGGGTGCAAATGAGCATCGTTGTTTTAATCATATCGATCGTGCTATTTTTTGTATTGTTTTTTGGAATTGGATTTATCCTGAATATGCTCCTAAGAATGTCATGGGTTATGGCAATAGTTTACCCCATTGTGGCAATTTTTATCGTAGATAAAGTGAGTTTTAGTGAATATTTTACAAATAGTAAAACGGCCTTTATAGATCTGGGGCAAAGGTTCAGCTCATTAGCAACAGCCGATATTCTCATTTTAATTAGTGGACTGACAGGAGCAATCGCAGCTGGTTTTACGATTAAGTTGTTACGGAAAAACGGATACCAAATGTTTTAAGACTTTTACCTGTAGGTAAAGGTCTTTTTTTTACCTCCTTTGTATATTTCCTTGCACTTTGGGAATGAATATTTTGGGAGGAGTGAAAAATTCAATGAATAAAATGAAAAATTGGACTAAGCGCTTTACTATGACCGGCCTTTTCTTTTTGGCATTAGGAGCGACATTCCAATCCATATCCGGCGTAAATGCAAAATCTTTTATTATTCAATTTGCGTCAAAAATCTCATCAAGTGAAACCGTTTCTGGGACCACCCCGCCATTACTAGAGGATGCTTTTGATTGGTCTAAATACCCTAAACATACAGTTACAGCTACAGGCTATACAGCTGGTTTTGAATCGACAGGAAAAAAGCAAGGCCATCCTGAATACGGGATTACCTACTCAGGAGTAAAAGTGAAACGTGATTTATTTTCAACTGTCGCTGCAGATTTAACCGTTTTTCCGATTGGTACAATTCTCTTTATCCCAGGTTACGGATATGGGGTCGTTGCTGATAAGGGAGGAGCCATAAAGGGCAATAAATTAGATCTTTATTATAATAGTGTTGAAGATGTGTATAAACACTGGGGAAAAAGGCAGGTCGATGTCTATGTCGTTCAGAATGGGAACGGGAAGCTTACAGAGGAGCAATTGCAGGCATTGAATGAAGATAAATCACTGCAGGTATTTCGTCAACAGTATATTAGCTCAGAAAAAAGGTAGAAAAGCAGGCTGTGTGCCTGTTTTTTTGCGTATGGAAGTGGCTGATCTCCGCAAAGATGAATCTGATTAATCAGTATGAGTCACTTTGAATTAGGTGAATCTTAGTTCTGCTCGCTTCGCTTTTATTATGGTAGGATTGGGGGAGGAAGCAACTTTAGCTTGAGGGGGGGCGCATTTTTTGCTGAATGACTACCCAATCGAATACTATGAATTCTTTGTCAGCTTCAATGAAGGGGATTATTATACATGTCACGATTTACTTGAAGAAATGTGGATGACGGAAAAGGATAATCTATTTTTAAAAGGTTTATTGCAAATGAGTGTTGCGATTTACCATTATGAATACGGTAATGTGAAGGGTGCACGTGTTATGATGCAAACTGCGCATGATTATCTGCAAGCCTACCGCCCTAAGTTCTGGGGACTGGATTTAGAAAAGGTCTATCCTTTTATCGAAGAATGCTTAGCTATTTTTCCAAAAAACATCGACCGTGTTGCTTATGAGAAAGTGGAGGGTTTGCCAAAGCTGCCTCATTTGTTGCTGTACATGGAAGATAATTAGATAGTCGAAATAGATAAACTTTTTCGATATAATGTAGATGAATAACACGAAGGTGGGGTTAATATGTTTCATGTAAAAAAAGAATGGGAGCAATCCACTGAACATGAGGGCTTAATTATCGGACTTTTTGATAAACCGGAAAAATTCTCAGGCACATTGGCCGCGTTGGATGAGAAGTTTGATGGACAGCTAACAGAGCTTGTAAAATCGGGTGATTTATCGGCTAAGTTAAAAAGTATCAGTAAAGTACATAGCTTTGGAAAAATTGGCGCAAAACGAATTTGGTTTGTCGGTCTTGGTAAGGAAAAGGAATTATCCTTTGATAAACTAAGAGAAGCACTAGGCAAGCTTTTTAAAGAAGTGAAGGCAAGTAAGCTTGAAGAAACAGCAATTTATTTAGATTCTTTCATTACAGAGGAATTGGATGGCTTAGATGCTGCACATGCTCTGAGTGAAGCGTTTACGCTTTCTACCTACCAATTCGATGGCTATCGGCAAAAATCTAATGAACCAGAAAAAAGACTTGAAAATGTTATAGTTTATAGTGAGTCTTTCGATGGAGAAGATGTTCATGCTTCGCTATCGGTTGGCTATGCTTTTGGAAAAGGGACGAATTCTGCTCGTACACTAGTAAATATTCCAGGAAACTTGCTTACTGCAACAGAAATGGCTAAATATGCTACCGAGTTGGCGGCAAAGTATGATTTTGAAGTAGAAATCCTCGATAAAGCGGATATTGAAAAGCTGGGTATGGGAGCATTCCTTGCTGTTAATCAAGGGTCTGTAGAGCCGCCAAAGATGATTGTCTTGAAATATCAAGGAAAAGATGAATGGAAGGATGTCATCGGTCTAGTTGGAAAAGGGATTACCTTTGATACCGGCGGTTATTCCATTAAAACAAAAGCCGGCATCGTCGGCATGAAGACGGATATGGGCGGAGCAGCCGCTGTTCTAGGTGCCATGGAAATCATCGGTGAAATCAGGCCGGAGCAAAACGTGGTCGCAGTGATTCCGTCAACAGATAATATGATTAGCGGGGGCGCATTTAAGCCGGATGACGTGATTACGTCGATGAGCGGGAAAACCATTGAGGTG
>Ga0213821_1000243_pt1 | contig 37717 bp, 36 predicted proteins | sample MC6MC0909MG_FD_179894 | JGI IMG/M metagenome (GOLD analysis project Ga0213821, IMG submission 179894) | Enriched soil aggregate microbial communities from Iowa State University, Ames, United States - MC6-MC0909-MG | ecosystem: Environmental > Terrestrial > Soil > Unclassified | place: USA: Iowa...
AAAAAGCAATGTCCGCAAAATATATTTGGGACATTGCCTAAAAATTCATTTATTGAATCTTACAATGCGATCAATTGGAAGACGAGAAGAACCATAAGCCGGGGCTGCTGCTTCACCAATTGCTATTAATAATATCGGTATTTCGTTTGCAGGTAATTCCATATATTCAGCGAATTTCGTTTTATCAAACCCACCCATCGGAACTGTATCATAACCCATTTCTTTCGCCAATAACATTATCTGCATCGATACTAAGCCAGCATCAAAATGTACTATGTTTTCTAATGTTTTTGTTGAAGCTGAACCGTACATTGCTAATGCGTCTTGTCCAAGTTTTTTGGCAATTTCTTCTGGCATATAGCCTAGCTCCGCATTTTTTGCATAAATCTCCTCAGCATTTACATACATTTCAATATCTCCAATGACAGCGATAATGGCAGAGGCTGTTTCTATTTGCTCTTGGTTAAATGAAAAGAAATTAATGTTCTTTTGAATTTCCTTATCATCAATGACAATAAATCGCCATGGTTGCATATTACTCGAAGAAGGAGCTGAAATAGCATCTTGTAGTAGCTGCACTATTGTTTCACGAGATATTTTAGTTTTAGCATTGTATTTACGAACCGATTTACGCTCCTGCATAATCTGTTTTACTGGTGTAGTTGACGACATGTAATCTCCCTCTTTTTTGAAAAAAATTTAAACAGCTTTAATTGTTACATTGATATTTCCCATTGTTGCTTTTGAATATGGACAAACAGTATGAGTTAACTCTAATAATTCCTGTGCTTCCTCCAATGCTAATCCTTCAATATGTCCTTCGATGTGAACAGCAAGTACGTAGTCAAAAGTAGCTTGCTCCATTAGCTTAACTGTTACTTTTATCGTTGATTCATTTTTAAGCTTTTTTTGGCGTTTAATTAAATCCAATGCACTATTAAAGCAGGCACTGTAACCTGCAGCAAATAATTGCTCTGGGTTTGTAGCATTGTCTAATTTGGAGCCCGGTGGTGCAATTTTTAAAGATAGTGATTGATCTTCTGCATATGATGTGCCACTACGCCCACCATTATTAATCATTGTAGTTGAATATAATTCTTTCATAACGGAAAAACTCCTTCTTTATATTTTTAAATTTTACACAATTTAATTTTTATAAATCGAATTGTACACAATTTAATTGCGTTTGACAAGTATAAACTTTATTTTTAATATAAATGGTAGTAGAAGAACTTGAAGAGGGGATTTTTATGTCTAATCATTTAGATAATCAACTGTGCTTTCTGTTGTATGCAACTTCAAAGGAAATTATTCGACATTACACATTATTATTGAAGCCATATGATTTAACTTATACAGGTTACATCACCCTATTAGCTTTGGAGGAAAACGAACAAATAACTGTGAAAGAATTAGGTCAACGTTTATTTTTAGATTCAGGTACATTGACACCGTTACTAAAAAAATTAGAGGCAAAGGGTTACATTTGTCGTGAGCGTTCCAAAAATGACGAAAGGCAAATGCAAATATATTTAACAAAGGAAGGAAGTAATGTTCGTCATAAGCTCCCTGAAGTATCTCGTCAAGTAATGAAACAATCAAAAATCTCAGAGCAGCAATTTATACAATTAAAAAATGTTCTTCAAGACATCATACACAACGACTGGAAAATAAAAGATGAAAATTAGGACATGACTATTTCAATAAAAAGCTCCTCATAGGCATTCTCTATAGGGGAGCATTTTTTCTAGATTATTCTTTAAATATATTTATAAAGATATTTTTTCCTTTCCTACATGCATTACCGCTACCCTATTGTACTTTTCCCCGCTTCCTAAAATTATATTTACCCAAATTTAAAATAAGTCATAACCATTAATAAAATAATCTACTTTTTACAACTTGGGATAGTGTTTCCCAAAATAGTTGTACAAGTTAGAAATAAAATAAAAATGAATTTGGAATTAAAGATTTTCCAAATCCATTTTTAGACTGTTCCTATTGAGTAATACGTTCAAAAAACGATTTTGTTTTTTCTAAATCAGTTATATGCTGATTACATTGTTGACTATCTACGCAAATATAATTACTGTGATTTGTAAATGTTCCAATCTCTCGTCCTTTAACTGAAGTAGTAAACAAGTGAACATCAGCGTGACGGTTACAAATAGAACATATTCCTTTAATTGTTTCATTAGAGATTGTGCCTTTAATCGCTTTAAACTGTTCATCCTTCTCAATCACGACATATTTTCGATGTGTACCATAATCATCCCAAGTGAAATAACAAATTTGCTGTAAATCGATTTCTTCAAGGTTTGGTAACTTTAGCTTTTTTTCCTTTTTAAATAGACTTTTCAATATACTTGGTGTGACTGCTTTAAATGGTATGACATAGGGTTTTAATTGTTCTAAATACGCTTCACCCTGCACTCGATCTGTAACATTAAAAAGTTGTTCGATAAGCTGAGCTTCCTCAACAGACAGCACTAATTTAGCTGTAATTTCACTATCAACAATACCACGTACAGCAAGTATGACATTTTTATCCTTTGTTGTTGCAAGTGTTTGCAAAATTTTATTCATTTGCTGTTCAAGTAAATGATAGTTGGCGACTGTTAAAAACGGTTGAATTATTTGTGTCATTTAAAATCACTCCTATATTTTAAATAAAATTAATTTTCATCTGTTGTTTCTTTTGATTTTATAAAAAAGCATAAAATAAATGCTGCTACTATTAGAAAGAAAGCAGACATAAAGCCATTATTAAGTCCTTTCAACAAAGCAGAGCTCCCCTCAGAATTACTTACTGTGGCTGACATAATCCCTACCATTATGGCAGAACCTAATGAAGCAAACACTTGGCGCACAGTATTATTAATGGCCGATCCGTGGCTTATTAATTTATTTGGTAGTGCATTTATTCCTGCTGTAGCTAATGGCATAGCTACTAATCCCATTCCTAGCATCCTTAATGAATATAGACAAACAATCCACCAAGTTGCTGTCTCCTTAGTAAGAAATAAAAAAGGAAGTGATGAAATAGTTAAAATAAACATACCTATCATCCCTATTTTTTTTATACCGTACTTATCAAATAGTTTCCCGGCAATTGGTGAAATGACACCTAAAACAAGAGCACCTGGAAGTAAGATTAGACCAGATTGAAGGGCTGAAAATTCCTTTACCGATTGTGTATAAATAGGTAATAGAATTTCTGAACCAATCATTGTCATAAAAATAATGGCGACAATGATGGTAGACAGCGTAAAAGTTCTGCTTTTAAATACTTTTAACTCTAAAAACGGTTGTGCTAATTTAAATTGGCGACGGGAGAATAGTATGATGATGACAATTCCTATTATGCAAGCTACCCATGAAATCTTATTCTGCCACCCAACATTTCCTGCAAAACTTATCCCATACAAAAGTGAGCCTAAACCTAAACTACTAAGTAATAAAGAGAAAACATCAAGCTTAGGTTTTGTTAATTTAATCATATTTTTCATAAAAAAGAATGCTAGCAAAATGTTAACCCCTACAATTGGAAGAAGTATATAAAATAAGTAGCGCCATTCATAATAATCAACAATCCAACCAGATACTGTTGGAGCGATTGCAGGAGAAAATGCTATAACAATTCCTACTAATCCCATAGCTTCCCCTCTCCGTTCTGCTGGATAAACCATAAACATAAGCGTCTGCATTAAAGGGATCATTAAACCTGATCCAATAGCTTGCACAATCCGCCCTAAAAGCAAGGTAGTAAATGTTGTACTAAGTCCACAAATAACCGTTCCTATTGCAAAGCTACCCATTGCTATAAAAAATAAAGTTCTATTAGTTATAGTATTTAACAAAAATGCAGAAGTAGGAATCATTATGCCACTGATTAGCATAAATGATGTGATGAGCCATTGTGCATCTATAGCATTGATATCTAGATCTCCCATTATCTTTGGTAAAGCAGTCACCAACAAGGTTTGGTTTATAATCGTTAAAAAGGTTCCTGCCAGTAAAACAAGTACAAATCCAGCTCGCTTGAACTCATTTCCATTTACATCAATGGGTTGTATGTTATTTTTTTTCATATCGTTTACTTCCTCTCACTACAAATAAACTTTTGTATATTATTTTGTACTCGAGTTCATTTTTATGATAATATGGTATAATAATAATGTCAATAATTTTTTGAGGAGTTAAAAAATATGAGTAAAAAAGAAAAAATCATTGAAGTGGCAAAACAGCTATTTCGGACAAAAGGTTATCACGATACTGCAATCCAAGATATCTTGGAGCAATCTAAAGTATCAAAAGGGACATTTTATAATTACTTCTCTACAAAATCCCAATTAATTCTTTATATTATTCAAAAGGTTGATGAGAAAGTTGAAGAACAACAAAATATGTTGTTGATTGAAGGTCAGCCTAATGATAAGCACATTTTTTATTCTCAGCTTCGGGTAAAACATTCCATCTATGGAACTGAAAAAATTGCAGAGTTATATAATATTTCTTTAGGAGAAAATGATGAAGAGCTGCAAAAATATATGGCCAATAGCCATTATAAGGAGTTGAACTGGCTAGCGAATCGCTTAATTGAGGTTTATGGTAATGAAATAGAAGAGAGTGCTATGGATTTATCTACTCATTTTATTGGAGGATTAGGCTATCAATTCAGGTATTCTGATCAAATGAAGCTAAAGCTCAATAGTTCAGATATTTTAGATTATAATATTTTACGTTTAGAAAAAAATATTGAAATAACAAAGCAAACCACTCAAATTCTATTCCCATATACATCATCAAGTACATGTGAAGATCAAGAAACCGCCATTAGTAAGATACAAAAATTATTAACATCAAATGATTATAAATTTTCACGGGAAGCTCAAGAAATAATTAATTTTATTTTAGAGGAAATTCAAAGCTCATATATAAGATGGGGTGTTTGCGAAGGAGCTATTCGACAATTAAAAATACTATCCCCCTCTCTTCCAGGAACTGAACAGCTTTTGAATGAAGTATTTAATATTATCCATAAACAAAACAATAAATAAATTAATTTCTTAAATTGTCAACAAAGTCACAAAAAAGACTTTGTTGACAATCTTTATATTGCCAGCCAAATTAATAGTAGATGGAGAATAAAAAAGAAATAAAATAAAAAATATGTTTGCCAATGCCATTGTCTTATTAAATATGAGGATGTCATAAGAATAGGAAAAATAAAGACACCCATATATTTAGTTATTGAAATATCTGTATGTTGCAAAGCATTAAAGTGAATCGGTATTTTCTCTGGAACAAACCACAGTGCAATGACTGCGAAAATAAAAGAAAAAATAATAATATAAATTTGTATTTTTTTATTAAAAAGCCATTGATGATGATAATTTCTTACTCTTTTAATAGTCATTTGTCCCTCCTCTTTGGAGTTCAACTTCTGGATATCTATTTATCAAATCCCAGATAGACGTGTTTTCTTTTTCCATCAGATATTTATCAAAATAAGCTAGGCTAATTTCATTAATAATTTTGTGAACCTTTCTAATATCCTCTCCTTTATTACTTAATAGCGGTGAGAATAAATGAAAATCTGTGAAGCTCATATGAGATGTGTTACGAATAGATAATGAAAACCCTTTACCCTTTAAGGCATTCTCTCGTCTTTGCTGACTTTCTTTCCAAAATTCCTCATAGGAAGACCTTGATTTCCCGCTTAGAGAAACAGCAGTATCTAAGGCAGCATCAAAAACAGATTTATCAATGCTTTTTTCTGCATTTATTTGCATATAGGGCTTTAAAAAACCTGTCTCTGGAATTCGCTCCCCATACAACACTCCATCCATATTCAAGGCTACTTTTATCCGAGAATCCTTCAACAACATTTGTGCAGCCGCAGCACCCCCATACGAATGTCCAAACATTCCTATTTTCTTCATATTTAATTTGTCCTTAAATATGTCTATATCTTTGCCACTGTTCCATTTTTCTAATGTATCCAAGACAAATGATATATCATCTGTCCAAATCTTCATGTGTGGGTCAAGCTTTTCAAAACCAGATAAATTATTTTGCTCCAACAATATCTCTTTGCCGTTTGGAAAAACAGTAGCTGCTGCATCATAAACGTGGTCAATTCCAACAATAATATAGCCGTGACTTACTAATTCTTCTATTTGAAATGTATTTTGATTCCGAAAACCTGTCATACCATGAGAAAAAATAAGAATAGGGAAATTGTCTCTATCATCTGCAATTGTGAGATTTTTCCGAGCGTAAGCATTAACAAGATTTAAATGACTAAAAGTCCATTTGGGAATTGACAGTGCTCGTTGAAGTCCATTGGTTATTGCTCCCACATTTTCAATATAGGGCTCAGGCTGAAAGGAATTTGTTTCTTTACTTGGATACCAAATTTGAATCATAAGTTCACGATATTTATCCTTATCTAATGCCTGTTCTTCCTTCCGATTTTTATCTATTAAGTGATACGAATTGGTACTTATAAAGTAATTTCCTGTTGGTTTTTCAAATGAAAAGATCGGAAATAGATGTGGTAATCCTACCATGATAATCATATAAATAATTGAAAAGGTAATGATTCCCGATTGCATCCAATATTTTTTTTTGTTTTTCAAGAGCAAAAAAAGTTTACTTGCTATAATTAAAATCAAAGGTGCAAAATACCCCAAAAGCATTTGCCACCGATACCCTTCTAAGATTATCTGAAGCGCTACAAAAAGATAAATTATAACGGCAACTACTATCATTGCTTTTCGCTTTTCTATTTTGTAAAAAATTATACAAAAGAATGAAATAATAGATATAAATAAAACTAAAGCTTCTAATATCCTCAAAATAACCTCCCCTTATTTATAAACGAATGTCTTTTTCCCACTCAGAAAAGAGATTCCAAACACAAATAAACATAAGTATTTTTTTTTGAACTCAAGTACAATCGTACTTTAGCTAAAAACTTATACTTTGTCAATGCTATATTAATATTTTTCTACAGTAAAACAGCCAAATGTAAATCTGGCTGTTTCAAATTTCTTATGATTTATATGCCATTAAATTTCTCTATGAATGGAAGAATCGCTTGTAATACCGCATTTTTATCCTCTATATGCAATGTATGCCCTGCATACAATAGTTTAATATGCTTCGCATGAGGTAAAAGTCTTAAAGCTGTTTCTACATCTTCATCCCTTATAATAGCTTTAAGTTCTGGATTACCTTGTAATATTAATACGGGACATTTAATCATCGGTAGTAAATAATGAATATCATATGACTTAAATGTATCTTCAAATTCATCGACCATAGCAGTTATTACGTTGGAATCTGTTAACAAAACACTTTTTATCATAAATTCCATTAGTGCAGAATCTTTTTTATCTTGTTGTATTTTATTTTTTCCTACTTTCAATTCTCCTTTATGCTCTTTAAAATTTTCTTTAAATGCCTGCCACTTTTCTAGGCTTTTAGAACTTTCCCTTAATACTTCTAAATTTAAAGGCGATTCTCCAATTATTAACCCTTTCACTAGTTCAGGATAATATGCAGCTATTTGAATGCCAATCATACCGCCAAGAGAATGACCAAAAATAATCGGGGGTTCAGAAATTGTTTCTTTCATAAATTGGACAACATCAGTCACATAATCTTTCAGGCTATACTTTTCAACATTCTTATCCGAGTTACCATGTCCCCTTAAATCAAGGGCATAAATACATCCGTATTCCTCTAATTCAGGAATAATTGTCACAAAAGCTTCCCAACTTGAAATGCCACCATGGAGTAGTAATATCGGTTTTCCCTCTAATTTAGTTCTCACATAAAATAAACGAATATCCTTTGTTTGGAAGTAATTCTTAAACATCTTCTCACTCATTTCAAATAGTTTTTAAAGAACATATGACTTTTAACGTTCTATTAGTCATATAAAAATTAAATAAAAAACTGTTTTAAACAGTGTATTTATTCAAGTAGCATATTTTTTAATGTTGATAAACACTCTTTCTTTATACCACAACCCTCATATAAATAATTTTCTATATCACCATATTGTTTAATGATTTCATAATAAACATCATCTAAATATTCTTCCCGAACTTCTAGCATTGGTTTTATTTTCTCTGAAGAGACTTGGAAAAGGCTCATCCATTTAATCATTTTCTCCACTTTTTTCATTTTAGGTTCAATAAGATGATTAGAGTACAAATATTCTTCCATTACTTTATGATATGGAACTCCAACCAGCAATTGTATTAGTGCAGAAATGAAACCGGTTCGATCTTTCCCCCCAGTACAATGAATTAAGGCAGGCAAATGATTTTGCTTAGAAAGCAATGTAATCACTTCATTAATTTTTGAATTGTTAATAAAGGCCATATTATAGTACATTTCTTTCATCATTCGTTCAAAATTTACTGAGTTTGATTTACTTACTAGAAATTTGAAGAATTCAAAACGTGTGAATTCTTGACTTCTATCTTGAATAGAAATGTTCTTCACCTTTATAGCTTGTTCTGATAAGATTTTACTAGGCTTTGATATTCTTTCCTGGTCTGTTCTTAAATCACAGATTAGTTTAATGTTAAAATCATTAAATATATCTATATCTTTTACAGAAAGCCTTGATAACTCATCAGAGCGAAAAAGCATACCCTTTTTCATTACCCTTCCATCATTCGTTATAAAACCCCCAATGTCTCGGAAATTATAAAGTCCATCAAATTTAACCAGATTTTCTCCAATAGCATTCATTTTCTTCTCCTTAATTTTTCAATTCAAATTTTTTATGACTTTAAAAGTCTATATAGTCACAAAAATAATAAAGATAGCATCATTTTTATTTTGACTATATATGGTATAGTATAAATTAGATGTGACTATAAATCCACAAAAAGTCATATAAAAATCAAAGGAGATACTCAATGCCAAAATTTACTGATAACGAAAAGGAGCACATTAAACAAGATCTTTTGACAAAAGGTCGTAATATTTTTATTAAATACGGTCTTGCAAAGACGAGTATTGATGAAATCATTAGAGAATGTGGTATTGCCAAAGGAACATTTTATAAATTTTTCAATTCTAAAGAAGAGCTTTATTATGAAATATTAATAAATGAAGTAGAAATTCGAGAAGAAGTTCTGAATGAACTGTTTCGAAAAAATCTTACATCAAAAGAGTTATTACATTCATTCTTTCATTTTTCTTTTGATTCAGTCGAAAAAAATCCTTTTTTACAACAAGTTTTTCAAAATGATGAACATGATCGACTGTTACGTAAATTACCAGCCCAAATGTCAGAGTTTAATCAAATGAATGCAATGAGAGGTATTGAGGCGGTTAGCTTCCTCATGGAGCAAGGGACAATGCCAAAAAATGACCCTAGAGTGATTGTAGGAATTATGCAGGCCGTGATGACATTACGTTTACACAAAAGTGAAATAGGTGACGATATTTTCCCTATTGTGAAAGATAAGATTATTGAATTTGTAGTAGAAGGATTATTAAAAGAAAAAAATTAGTATATGCTATATTACAGAAACATTCCACAAAGCTTTAAAAGTACCACAAACCGAAAATTGTGGTACTTTTTCATTCCCTTTTGTTATTTGAACTTAAGACGGTCACCTAATCATTATGCTTAGTTTGTTCACGCTCCACCGCCCTCAGGTAATAAAACAACAATCGTTGTCCCCTTTTCTTCCTCACTGTATAAACGTAAACTAGCATTTTTCATTAATTTGAATTTTTTTAAAGGATTCATAAATCCAATCCGTGTGCTTTCTTCGTTTATCAGCTGCTGTAGTTTTTCCTCAGGCATACCTACTCCGTTATCATAAATTTTGATTCGGACAAATTGTCCCTCCCTTTGGACACTTACTTCAATGGTTCCTCCCTCTTGTTTTTTAGAAATACCATGGAAAACAGCATTTTCCACTAATGGCTGAATGGATAAAGCAGGAATCATTAATTGAATGGTTTCATCAATATCATATTTGATACTTAATCGATCACCAAAACGCATCTTTTCAATATATAAATATGCTTTTACAAGCTCCATCTCTTCTTCAACAGAGACAAAGCTATTTCGATAATGCACATTAAGTTTTGCACGGAAATAGGTTGCTAAACAATATAGTGCTTCACGTGTGTTGTCCATATCTGTATAGCTTAAACCGATAATAGTATTAAGCGTATTATAAACAAAATGTGGCGTAATCTGAGAATATAAATAATTCATTTCTACCTCTATTGCATCTATTGAAGATTGTCGAATAGCTAATAAAGATTCGATGCGAATAAAAAGTTCATCCATCGAAATAGGCTTCTGTAAATAATCATTTGCACCAACTTTTAAGGTTACCAATAAATCAGAATGCTTCATAATCGCTGTTAAGATAATAATAGGTAACTCTAGCATATCAAATTGTTTACGTACTCGTTTACATAGCTCATATCCCGACATCCCATTCATCATTAGATCGATTAACATACAATCTACATGATTAGTTTTAATATAATCTATCGCATCAAACCCATTATCGACTGCAATAACTGTATATCCTTTAAGTGTTAAAGCATCAGCTAAAGCTTTTATATTGACATGGTTATCATCCACTACAAGTATTTTTTTATTATTCCCTTTATAGATAAGTGGTAATTGTAACTGTATTTCAACACTATCAGAGGCAATTGTAGCCGATTGCTCTATGCTCAGATGCTCGCCAGTGGCAAGTGGCATTGTAAATGTAAATGTAGTACCTTGCCCTATCGTACTTGAAACATGAATATCACCATTTAATTTTTCAACAATATTTTTAGTAATACTTAAGCCCAAACCGAGCCCTTCCCTATTTTGATGATTATTTCCTTGATAGAAGGCATTAAAGATTCGATCTAAATCTTGTGCTGGAATACCACAGCCTGTATCACTAACTTGGATGACCATCTGCTGTTGATGGACAAAGGCTGTCACTTTGATTTCTCCAACTTCTGTATATTTAATAGCGTTTTGTAACAAATTATATAGAACTTGCTTAAAGCGTAACTCATCCGTGAATATATGAGGTAATTCTAAATCCACTTCAGCACTAACACTAACTTGACCATTCTTTGCCATCATACTACGAATTTCTACTACTACTTCATTAATAACGGATGGTGGGATACTTCGTGGGGTAACCCTTACTTCTCCCGTCATTTGATTTGAAGAAAACAACAAATCTTCTACTAAATGTCCTAAACGCTGTGTGACATTATGAATTAGAATGACTTGCTCCTGTTGCGCTCGTTTTAAAGGTCCCTGAGCCCCTTCCATTAAGGATTTTGATAAATTCAAAATACCGTTAAGTGGTGTACGTAATTCATGTGAAGTTTTTAGTAGAAATTCATCCTTCATTTGGTTATGTGCCAGCAATTCTTCTGATAATGCTTGGATTTTCATAAAGGCTTGATTCGCACGAAAATTTAATAATGATGCAAACCCGAACAAAATCAGTAAAAATAACACAAATTCTGTATAATCTATAGGAATGCCCATTAAGAAATTTAAAGTGAGTAAAATTGAATAACAACAAATAGCTGAAATCACGATTAGAACGTAACGAACACCTTCTAGTCGATGTAGCATAACCCTAATTAGAATCCATAGATTATAAAATACAACCGGAGCAGTAACACTGATATAAGCTATTTTTCTCCAGAACACCTCAAAATCTGAAGAGGCTCTTTGATTTTTTGTAATTGGATTGTATATACCGTAAAAAACAAATACCACACCAAGTAAAATGATAAGACAATATATTATTTTTCTTTTTTGTAGATGCGGATACATCGAATAGATAAATAGTGTCAAAGCTAGTAATGCTATCGGAATGATACCGAGCTGTAGCCGCAATTGATCGACAGGTAGTATGTCTGAAACTAATAGAAAAAATACTTTTTGATTAATAAATGCCATATAAAACCCTAAAGAAATTGTAAAAAAACCAAAGAACAGCTCTTCTTTGCGTTTGCGATTCTGTATATATGTAAGAATGTAAACGACCCCAATGACTATATGCCCAATACTTACTAATGCATCTATAAACACTTTCCAATTGTAATGCTGTTGAATGACCTTCTTCGTGCCAAATTCAATAGGATAAACGATACCTGGCTGTGAATAATTGTAGTTCGCTACATGGATGACAATGTCTAGTACCTTATTATTACTGTGCGCAAATACTGTATATTTATCATCATTTTCAGATTGATATTCACTTAAGACTGTGCTTGCATTTCCTTTAGCCCCAACCTCTACACCATTAATAAAAACTCGACTAGCTTGTCGGATAGCTCTAATATATAAGCAGTAAAATCCTTCTGTCGGTACCTCTATTTTGACATGATAGGTACCAACAGCAAGCCCCTCTTTATTTCGCTCTACATACGTCTCCCAATTAAAGGGTACATGTAATGTCTCCTTTTTATTATTGTAGTTTTCAAGCCTGTCCTTTGGAGGAATTAAGAGGTTTGGATAAAAAGTCCAATCCCCTTCTAATTTTACTGGCTTTCGTAATTGCTCAGCATCTATCTTTACCAATCCTTCGTGTACAATTTTAGGATGGGTATTGGAGAAATAATGCCCATTGCCAAGGGAAAAGACAATAACAAACAGCATGATAATACTCACAATGATTAGGATATTTTTTTTCATTATCATGCCTCCATAGTTCAGTAAATTCATATGTATAATTACAGCATATTGCTTATATTTTTTTAATCAACACACTTTTATTATTAAAGTGACTATTCAAATCCTCATTATTTTTTGAATTAAAAAAATGCTAGGTAACCCTAGCTTACTATTATCTTTTTGACATAATATACTTTAATATAACCTTACTGAACAAAATCTGAACAAAGATCTTTTACTATATTAAAATTCCCAATTTAGTCATTAAAATAACAGAATTTTTTGATTCTAAAATAAACTTATATTTTTAGAAATTCGAAGTGCCATTTATGAACAATATAAATGTAATTTTCTATATTAGCGAACTTCAACACAAAAGCTCAGATTACAACTTTACCATTTCAAACAATTCAGACGTAAGCCTGAAGACAAGAAATGAAAATAAGTTGTATATTTTATTTATAAAAATATTAGGAAATTCTGAGTTTAGGATTATTCAAATAAACAAAATTTGGAAGTTGATCTAGAAATTCAAAATCGTATAAAGGTGATTTCTATGAAACAAAAAATGCATTTCACTATCTTAAGTAACGATTCAACAGATGGAGATGGAGGTTACGGAGTAGGTACCCTTGATTTAAATAATGTAACGCCGATTATTATAGATTGTGAAAATGAACATGTGTTTATAGACTTAGAAGCTTTACATGGGCGAAGTATAATTGAAAAAAAAGTTCGATTTTCCCCTGATTTAGCTCATGCTAGTGACAATTATAATCGTTATTGGATTGTTTGGGTAGCTACTCAAATTGCTCAAAACGGACCTTTTTATGCGGGATGTACAGCAAGTGAAGTACGCGTATCAAAAGAAGAACGCCGAATTAAACTTGGCTATAAATCGTTGCCAGAACAAGTAAATTACTTGGATAAGGCACTTAAAGGGCAATTTATCCTGAATCATGTAGATATTAATTCAAAAAAATTACTTTATCAGTTTTTATCTGGCTTTAATGAGGAGTACTGGAAACAGTCACCTGAAGAATTAAGACAACAACTATCTATTTAGGGGGCTTTATAATGGCTTTTGTAATTACAGAATTATGTAGGGATGAAAAAGCAGCTGTCTGTTTGGATGTCTGTCCTGTAAATTGCATTGTTTTGACAGATACCCAATATGTGATTAATCCTGATATTTGTATTGATTGCGGGGCTTGTGAATTAGTTTGTCCAGTAGAGGCAATTTATTTTGAGGACGATTTGCCTACTGAGTATAATTCGGCAACACTACTAGCACTAAATCATTTTAGAAACTAAAAATGGAATCTGCTAATAGTTATGACTTACTGTATGCAATGCCAATACCTAACATCCCCCTTTCTCAAATCATTCAGAATTTTGAAATCCAAACTAGTTGATTTGAAGTATGCTTTATAGCTTCATATTAATAATAAACAGACATAAGTGTACTTAATAGAACATAGAAAAGAGCGTATTATGAAAAAATAATAAAATCAACCATAACACGCTCTTTAAGTATCTTCACTTGACTCCCCTTCTCCCCCTCTCTTTATAGTTTCACTACTATGCTTTTAAGATTAGTGAGTGGCATAGTCCATGTTTGCCAATCATAGTAACCTTGGATGCTTATATCGAATTGCTTTTGCCTTTTCTCGCATGATTAAAACTTGATATTTAATTCCTCATATTTCATTTACTTGGTAAAATCGAGATAGTCTACAACCTTCTAATTCTTCCAACTGCACATTATCTACGATTTCCTTCGCAATCAATCGACTAATAACTGGAGATAACGTAATTGCAGAATGCATAACTGCTAAATAAAGTCCTTTTACCTCATCGTGAAAACCGACAATGGGGTATCCGTCTTTTGGCATTGGCCTCATTCCTACTTTGATACTTTCTAACTCTAAATGTTCCCCATCTACCAAATCGTAGCGAAGGGTTTCTAAAGCTCTTTTTCCAATCTCTTCTGGTCCATTTTTTCCATGGTCATCCAAATAATCTTCAGCAGCAATTAACATAGTATCAGATAGCTGTCTTGCTTCAAATCTTGAATTAGAAATTAATGTGTGAATAAGCTTTTTGGAAGATTTCATTCGAATAATAATAGAAGGTGATGACTCAACAGGTACTTCAATACCAAGAGGCTTACAAAGCTCAGGTAACGCTGTACCGTTTGCCAAAACTATTACGTCTGATTCTATAAAACCTTTTGAAGTATGTATGCCAACAACTTTAGCATCCTCCTTTTTAACTTGTGTTACCTTTGTATCGAACAATATATTTACCCCATTTTCTTGGGCTTTCTTGAGTAAAAGATTCGTTAGAATATTAGGATCTACCGCACCTTCTTTAAAAGCATATAGAGCTTCCTTTGGATATTCTTTTAAATGAGGTTCTAAGTCCGATACTTGCTGGCCAGTTATTTTTTCTACATAAGATTTATTGATGTTTACAGGAATTCCCCATGAAAGGGAGCCGTTCCAATCGACCTTTAATTCTGGGATCTCTTTTTCCAATACGTGATATTCTGCTAATGATCCGTCATACAAATGTTGGAAGTTTTCTGGAACACGCCCTGAAGGATTAATCCAGGCAAAGGAATTTGATGTTACACCACAGCCAGCTTTTGAATGGCTCTCAACTAACGTGATATCCTGATGTACTTTTGATAGATTATAAGCAATAGATGCACCAACAATCCCTGCCCCAACAATTATAACCTTTTGATTTTTAGACATTGCATTTCCTCCTCGTTCTATTTGTATTATTTATAATATACGTTTAAAAACCTAGTTTATCTTCTATTAACAAAGTTGCAAATAAAGCGTTGCATGCTCATACTGGCTAAGACATTTTAATTGAATTACTATGCTTATTTTATTTGATCCATATACGCCCTGAAATTTTCTACAATTTCTTGTGCTTTGGTACGATATAAATAATGATCCCCTTCAAATGTCATCACTTTCCCATGTACAGAATCCTTTATTTGTTTTTGATGCTCTGGCACCCATCTGTCAGTGACTGGATGATTCGCTTGTATAAAGAAAATAACAGGAAGATTTTTTGGGAATGATAAATTTTTCGCTGCTTTAAAATTTTCATACATCATTTCAGCTTCATTTAACTGGCTGGGATTATACATGTTTTTGTGTTTAAGAATTTTCAGTTGTTCTTTTGTTTTTTCATCATATGGTAGTTCGGCATAGGGATCATCACTTAGCTTCACCTGCAATCTAGCTAAACCCGATTTTTTTAGTAGTTTAATAGTTCTAATGATTGAAGAATCAATCTTTTTCTCGCTTATCGTTGGAACACTGCTATCGAGCCCAACAAATGCACTCACTTCATCTGGATATTTGTTCACATAATCTAGTCCGTAAAGACCCGAAATGGAGTGGCCCATTAGAATATACCACTCAATTTGAAGTTGCTGTAAAGCTTCATGTATTTCACTGACTATATTCTCTGTACTCCGTTCCTTCTCGGTTAAATCACTTAATCCATAACCAAAGGGCTCAATTACAACAACTTTGTAAAATGGAGATAATTCATCTATTAGTGGTTTAAAATCAAGTGCTGGTGCTACTGTGCCATAACCAGGTAAGAGCACGATGGTTTCTTCGCCTTCTCCTTGAATGAAGACATTCATATCCTTCCCGTCTACAGTTACAGGCTGACCATAACTACCTATTTTTCCTTGCTCGAATTTGTTACAAACAATATTAACAATAAAAACAATGGCCAGAAAAAGTGCTATTGCAATAACTATAACCCCAATTGCTTTAAGCATAAAGATGAGCGGTTTACCCATCCTCAGTTTCATTTTCTCTTCTTTTAGTTTCACTCGTACCTTCTCCTTTTCTTAGATATCCTATATGGGCATTAAGGATAGCTTATTGGACGAAGATATATTCTCTATGACGACAATATGAACGGAATATGAACAAACAAAAAATGTTACGTCATCATATGCAAGAAAGCGCAAATAAGCCGTAACATTGGGAATACGAAAATATTTGAAAATTCGAATGTACAACATGAATCTAAATACTTTGTTGTTATGATTGGAAAAGTGATAATGATAGTCGTTCCTTGGCCAAGCAGAGTAATTTAATTTATACAGTGAAAATTTAGATTAAAATTTATTTCCTATACAACATTTCAATGTGCTCTATACCATCTTCCAAGTAAACTTCCGACACTGGCTCAAAGCCTAAATCATTGTAAAATTTCAACAAATAGGCCTGTGCAGAAATCCTAATAGCCTGTTCTCCCAATCTATCTGTTACAAAATTTATAGCATTTTGAACCAATTTCTTAGAAATGCCTTTCTTTCGATGTTCTGCTTTAGTGAGAACTCTGCCAATTGCAACTTCAGAATATGAAATATTTGGAGGTAGGATTCTTAAATAAGCGACTATTTCAGAATGATCTTCCAAAAACAGATGATAGGATACTTCATCTTTTGAATCTAAATCTTGGAATATACATTGCTGCTCGACTACAAATACTTCTGCTCTTACTTTTAAAATTTCATATAATTCTTTTGTAGTTAATTGATTAAATTCTTTTATCTGCCAATTCATCATCTTCTTTGATTCTCCTTAACGATTTAAATTTAATTAATATGGCGTAATAGATCTATAACTAAGAGGCCAAAAAAACCCTTATTCGTATTTGCTTAATATATACTCATTTTGTTGTATTTGCAATATAAAACAAGTTATTACTTTTATTAAAACCTACTCTACTTCAGACCAAATATATCTAAAAAGCAAGTGCAGCTATTATTAAATAAATCTTGTGAAAATATTTGGAGTGCTTTAAAAGCCTCATCGCCATAAACATATGAAAGCTGATGATTCCTGTGAAAATCATCAGCTTTTCTCTTTTTTAAATTAAAGATTGCCCTCTAATTTAAGGGAATTAGTTATTTAAGGTTGCCGTAAGATTGCCTTTAGACTGTGGAAAGGTGATTTCATTAAAGTTGAAACTGAAAAAATAAAAATTTGAATGGAGCTGGTTTTTACATGACTGCATCGGCTATTGTGCAAACGCAAAATTTATCCAAAAAATATGGGTCTTTTAATTCAGTAAATAGGGTTGATCTTCATGTTCAAGAAGGAGAAATATACGGGTTTCTTGGACCAAACGGGGCTGGAAAAACAACCACGCTGAAAATGCTACTCGGACTCGTTAAACCTTCTGAAGGGACTATTAAAATTTTCGGAGAGAGCCTAAATAAAAATCGACCTTCTATTCTACATCGTACTGGGTCGCTTATTGAGTCACCTTCCTATTATGGGCATCTTACGGGGCTTGAGAATATGAAGGTTATGCAACAGCTGCGAAACGTGCCTGATAAGAATGTAGATGAGGCACTTCGAATTGTACGACTTGAAAATCATAAAAATAAAAAGACCGAACAATATTCGCTCGGAATGAAGCAACGACTAGGGATTGCAATGGCCCTTCTCGCTTTCCCCAAACTGCTAATCCTTGATGAGCCAACGAATGGTCTTGATCCTGCAGGAATAGGGGAAATTCGAGAACTTATTAAATCACTACCTTCTAGTTATGGCATAACTGTATTGCTCTCAAGTCATCTGCTTTCGGAGATTGATCAAATAGCTACCTCAGTTGGTATTATTAGTGAGGGGAATCTACTATTCCAGGGTAAAATGGAAACCTTAAGAAAAAAAAGTAAAAGCTCCATTTTTCTTAAAACCGGGGACAATTCCAAGGCTGAACATTTGTTACTTACCCAAGGCTATTGTCCGGTTGAGAGTGACAACTGGCTGGTGTTTGAGAATCTTATAGATACGAAGGTGGCAGAAATGAACAAATTTCTTGTCGATCATAATATTCCTGTCACTCGAATTGAGGAGCATAAAAAAAGTTTAGAGAATATTTTCTTAGAAATTACAGGAAAGGAGCGAAGTTTGTGATAACAACATTGAGGCTAGAATATTTCAAAATTCGTCGCAAAAGAATAGGAATAATGATTCTATTATTTCTAACTGTAGAAATTCTATGGGCTTTCATGTCTATTAGTCGTTCTATTGCGAGTAATCCCGAACATGCAATCTGGGAATCCGTGATATTTACTATATCCTCCATGAATGGGCTTTTTATGCCCATTATTTCAGCCATTGTCGTCTCTCGGATTTGTGATATGGAGCACAAAGGAGAGACATGGAAAATGCTTGTTGCTACTAATGTGAGCCGTGGTCAACTATATGTTGCGAAATATTTATGCGCCAACAGTCTTCTCTTATTAGGCATCTTAACACAAACTTTACTCATGATTATGTTTGGGTTGATAAAGGACTTTCCGGGATCACCACCTAGTGATCTTTTCGCTAGATTTATTTTGGGTACTTTACTGATAACTCTCGCTGTCACAGCACTTCAGCAATGGATTTCTTTAGTTATCAAAAACCAAGCCTTTGCATTGTGTTTGGGTATGCTTGGGGGCTTTATAGGAATGACGGCTGGGCTGTTCCCTGCTACTATCAGACATATTTTTATCTGGTCTTATTATTTGGATCTTAGTCCAATTACTTATTTATTCTCAGAGTCTTCTAGTACCTATATGAAACAGCCCGTTGATGTCGTGATTATCGGGATTGCAGTTATTATGACTACCCTATTCTACATTGCTGGACGCATTCATGTTTCCAGGCAAGAAATCTAAGGAGGAAAGCTAATGAAAAGAAGTATTGTTGCTGAATTTCTCAAATTACGGCATTCCCGGATTGGTTTTGTACTTATTGTACTTCCTCTCATAAGTATGCTGATTGGGAGTTTAAATTTTTATTTCAACCAGGGTGTTCTGACAAATGGCTGGTACAGCTTATGGACTCAAGTCAGCCTGTTTTACAGTGAGTTTTTCCTTCCTATCATGATTGCTATTTGTTGTGCCTATGTATGTCGACTTGAGCATTTAAATCGAAATTGGAATATGCTAATGACCTCTCCTGTACCTGTTTCAAATGTGTTTATCTCAAAATTGGTGGTTGTGAGCATTCTAATCTTGTTTGTACAAATGCTATTTATAGGCCTCTATTTGCTGGCCGGAATCTTGTTCTCCATATCAGAGCCTTTCCCACTAGAGACGATATCCATGACGATCAGAGGATGGTTTGCTTCTCTATCCATTATCTCTTTGCAATTGGCATTGTCTTTGCGAATACGTAGCTTTGGTATACCTATTGGAATTAGTCTATGCGCAGTCTTTATCGGACTGGGTTTGTATATAGCAAAGTTAGGACTATTTTTTCCTTACTCATTACTCACTTTTGGTATGAGTGTATTGGATCAAGTGGAGATGACGGGTATACAGAACTTTCTGTTTTGGGTGATGAATATGACTTTTATTGTAATTTTTGCGTCTATGTCAATTAATCGATTAAAAAATCAAGATATTAAATCATCCTAATACCTAGGAGGAATTTGTGATGAAAAAAATATTATTAGTACTGGGAGTCATCATTATAATTTTTGGTTGCTTGTTAATGTTCTTCATGACTCCGGATAAGCTAATACCTGATAGCCCCGCTGGAAAAACTGTCTATTATACAATGGTTAATGATTTCGGGGTTCTAAACGAAGATAAACGTTACGATTATAAGCTAACTGCCTATAATAAGAAAGGGAAAGAAAAAAAGCTTGAGTTTTCGGCAGGGAAACAATTGAGGGAAGGCGCATATCTCCAGCTATATTATACAAAGCTTCGTGGCGTTACACATTGGGAAGAGGTTACTTTCGAGGAACTACCTAAGACGGTACAGCAGCTATATACAAAATAAAGGATTTTATATTTCATTATAAAAATACCATCTAAAATAGAGTTAATCATTTCTTTCTTAAATATGTATAATTAAAATTAGGTGATGCGCATTGGAGAATTTAAAAGAAAAAAAGATATTAATTGTAGATGATGAATTGGAAATGACAATAATGATTGAGAAGTTTTTACGAAAAGAAGGCTTTTTTCGTATATATACTGCTGCCGATTTTTCCTCAGCATTGTCGATTTGCCGAACAGTTAAGCCTGATATTGCGATTCTGGATGTTATGCTACCTGATGGTGATGGATTCTCACTTCTAACCTCTATTAGGCAGTTCTCTGAGATACCAGTGCTTTTTCTTTCTGCTCGAGGTGAGGATGAAGACCGATTACTAGGACTGGGTTTAGGGGCAGATGATTATATTGTAAAGCCCTTCCTGCCCCGTGAATTGGTTTTACGACTGACTGCAATTCTAAAAAGAGTCTATTCCTTTCCAGTAACAGAAGATTCAGCTGTCTTTCGATTGGAGGATCTAATCATTGATTTAGATAGCGCTGTTGTAAAAAGAAATCAAGAAGAAATACCTTTAACAGCAAAGGAACATGCAATCCTTCAAAAGTTGTACAATAATAACGGAAAAATTGTCACTAGTGATGCCTTATGCCAGGCTGTCTGGGGAGACGACAGCTATGGTTACGAAAATACATTAATGGTTCATATGAGACGGATTCGTGAAAAAATTGAGCAAGATCCCTCTAAACCAATTCATCTTCTCACAGTTAGGGGTTTAGGATATAAATTGCTACTGAAGGAGACAAATTAGGTGGAAGGAATATTCCGTATACTACGTCGATTCGTCACCGCGACCATCTTTATTTCAATATTTTTGCTTATTTTTAACTTCATTCTGCTAGGGACACTGGTGTTCAAAGAAATTAACCAGCAACCTTCTCCAGAAGGTGTGCTTAAGCAAGTAGCACTAGGATTGGACAAGCAAAACGACAGCTATAGCTTAAATGAGGATACAGTAAAACTTCTGGAATACAATCAGTCATGGGTTATGTTGCTTGGAGAGGATGGCCATGTGAAATGGAATTATCATCTACCTAATGATGTGCCTCGACAATACAATCTAGTTGATGTAGCAAAGTTTTCTCGCTATTATCTTATGAAATATCCTGTCTATATTTGGGAGCACGATGATGGCTTAGTTGTGCTGGGATATCCTAAGGAAAGCCATTGGAAGTATCAATTTGATTTTCTTTCTAACTGGGTAAGTTCTTTGCCACTAAAACTTGTACTACTGCTATTCTTTAATGTGGCACTAGCACTACTGATTTCTATTGTAATTGGCACACGTCTGATTAGAAGAATACAACCCCTAGTAGAGGGAGTTCACAATCTTGCTAGAGAGGAAACAGTCCAGTTGGATTCTAAAGGCTTGTTTGGTGATTTGGCAAAAAGCATCAATTCCGCATCAGATAAGCTTCAAAAAAAGACGATTGCCTTGAAGGCAAGAGATGAAGCACGCTCCAATTGGATATCCGGGATTTCTCATGATATCAGGACACCACTTTCAATGATCTTGGGCTATGCAAGTGAAATGGAGGATAATTCAGACTTGCCAAAAGAGCAAAGGCATCAATCTGGTATTATTAGGCGGCAGGGTGAAAAGTTACGCTCACTTGTAAGCGACTTGAATTTGGTCTCGATGCTTGAATATGAAATGCAACCGTTGCATTTGAAGGATATCCGATTATCAGTTTTAGCAAGACAAGTTGTAGCAGATTTTTTGAATAACGGATTGGAAGAGCGATATGACATTGAACTAAAATTAGCTGATGAAGCTATTAAAGTCAATGGAGATGAGAAATTACTACTTCGAGCAATCAGTAATCTTGTCAATAATAGTGTGCATCATAATCCCCAAGGCTGCAGAATCATTCTGGAAACTTCTCTATCTGAAGATTCTTCTAAATATTACTTTATTGTCAGAGATAATGGACGGGGAATTCCACAAGAGCAATTGAAAGAGATAACCGAATTACCTTATTCATCAAGAAGAAAGAAGAATATTCAGCAAGGTCGTGGACTAGGGCTTCCAATGGTTGAACGGATTTTACAAGCGCATCATGGTCGGCTTATTCTTTCAAAAGGAGAAAATCAAAGAGGTTTAGAAGTTATTATGGAATTCCCAATACAAACGCAAAATGAGGATGGCGTAAAATAAAACAATATAAAAACCCAGTATTAACAATAAAAACGTTCTCAATTATATCCTATTAGAAAAAGTATAACCCCGCTCCACATTTAGGACGGGGTTATCAATATGGTTGTAAAATTTTTGAAGGTAGATACTTCACAAACAATAAAATCAAATAACCAATAACATAGGCGAATACTACTTATTGAACCTAAAATACTCCCATACAAATTGTATTACTGTGATAATGCGATTTGTATGTGGGCTAGGTGATGCTCTTCGTGCCAAGCTAACTTTGCCATCTTCGTTGCAACTGTTATTTTACCGTTTGTCTGGTGAGTAAAAATTCTATCTAATTGAACTTCAGTTAAATTATTTCCTAAAAATACGATACGCTCATTTATACCTTCTAGCATTTTAATTGAGGTTTCTACAGGAAGCATTGTATCTGGTTGAATCGCCCACTTTTCTTCATCAAAAGCTGGTACTGTTGGATTTTCATCTGTTAAAGCTAGCTTCAAACGTTGATACATGTTCAACTGTGAATCTGCAATGTGATGAACAAGTTGTCGAACTGTCCACCCACCATCACGATAAGTTCTGTTTAATTCCTCTTCATTTAATGAGCCTACTGTTTCTCTAAGTCGAGTAGTATAAGTGTCAATTTTCTTTAGCCATTCTTGTATATTGTCAAATGTTACTTTTTCAGGAACCTGTAGTTTGCCAATTGGGTATCTTACATCCATTTTTAGTCCCCTTTTCCCTATTTATTAACTTGATAGGCATTATTCTTTTGTATATACATGTCACTTCACTGATAATAATAGATGTAACCCCGAATATTAATTTGTTACTTCTTTCTCTTCCATTAACATTGTTCCTTTTTCTATTAGATTTGTATGGAAAGAGAAAGCTTTTTTTAGAATATGTGGTGTTTGTCCACCGACTTTCTCTTTCGCTTCTTCAAAGTAAGCACGTAATTGTGGTCTATACTTAGGATGTGCGATTTCGATAAGCTTTTCCGCTCTCTTTACAGGTGGAAGGCCACGAAGATCGGCATAACCTTGCTCTGTCACAATTACATCTACATCATGCTCTGTATGGTCAATATGCGATACGAAAGGCACAATCGTTGAAATCGCTCCATCTTTTGCTAGCGAAGACGTTACAAAGATGGTAATTTTAGCGTTTCGAGCAAAGTCCCCAGATCCACCAATGCCATTCATAATTTTTGTTCCGTTAATGTGAGTTGAATTGACGTTTCCGTAAATATCTACTTCTATTGCCGTGTTAAAAGAAATCACGCCTAAACGACGAATAACTTCTGGATTATTCGAAATTTCTTGAGGCCTAAACATAATTTTATCTTTATATTTCTCTAAATCTTCTGCTAATGAATCAACACGCTTTTTCGAAAGGGAAAATGCAGTCCCAGCTGCAAATTTAACGATACCAGCATCAATTAAATCAAAGACACCATCCTGTAGTACCTCAGAAAACACTTCAAGATCTTTAAATTGGGAATTTTTCATACCATTTAAAACAGCATTCGCAACAGATCCTACGCCTGATTGCAACGGAGCTAATGACTCTGGTAATTTTCCTGCTGCTACTTCACCGGCTAAGAAGTCTAATAAGTGATTGGCAATTTGCTGTGTTTCTTCGTTTGGTTCAAATAATGGTGAAGGAACATCAGGCTGCTCTGATAAAACGATACCTTTTACTTTTTCAGGATCGACTTTGATGCCAATTTCTCCAATTCGATCTGAAACTTTATAAATTGGAATTTCTCTACGCTCACCTTGCTCTTTCTGTACAAAGATATCATGAAGACCTTCGTATGCTTTAGGTGCCGTAGTATTAATTTCAATAATAACGTTTTCAGCTTTTTCTATAAAAATTGGTGAATTTCCTACAGATCCAGTTGGAATAATATAACCTTCTTCAGTAATTCCAGCTGCTTCGATAATGGCATAGTCAATTTTACCTAATGTTCCTTTTCTTACTTCTTCTGCAGTATGTGATAAATGCTGGTCAATGTAGTATATCTCACCTTTGTTGATTTTCCCACGCATGACAGAGTTTCCTTGGTAGGGAACACGTAAGTTAATGATCTCTGCCTCTGCCATAGATTGGTCAGCAGTTGGCCCTAATGAAGCACCAGTATATAAGTTGACTTTGAAGTTTTCAATCTTACCTCGCTTTGAAAGTGCAAGTGGAAATTCTTTTGGCTCACCGAATAATGTAAATCCACTCATTCCAAGGTTCATTCCATCTTCAATCCAAGAAGCTGCTTCCTCTGCTGAAACAACCTTGTCCAAAAATGCTGTACTTCTAATGAATTGACTTAAATCTTTTTGCATAAATAATCACCTCGTCATTGTTTTGTGTTACTTTTTTACTTTGTAAATTTTTGGAGTCGAAAAATTCTTGACACTATTACTAATCAAAACTCAATTTTCATTGTTTTCATCTGCATGAGTTTCTTGTCTTCATTGTAAAAAGAACTCATTCATTCGTCTATCACATGATTTCTATGATAATGATAGAAAAAAACTATAATATATAACTGTGTAACGAAGTTTGTCTATCTACAAAGGTTACAAGTGTTCCTGTCACTGCTGCTTCGTTATTGAAGATCTCTCTGTCAGTTAAGATTAATTATCAAACAGGCATAACCATTTTCTCTCATAAATAGTACATGTATAGTAGATATTTATATGCTAACAAATATGCGGAAATGATAAATGTTAAAAAGTTGTATCCCAGTGTTGGCGTGATTTATAGCATTTTCATAAACATCACTGTTGGAAAATGAAAGAAAAGAAAGTAAAACATTTGTGGAATTTTGTGGGGAACAAATAATATCTTTTATTTAAAAATAAAGGCTGGTAAAATGTTAAATACTTCAAGCAAATAATTCACTCAACTCACGATGGGGTGGCTTATTTATTGCATATGGTACTTTTTAAATACCTGTCTTTTACGTTTTTCTGAGACTGGAGCTTACCTTAAAATTGTAGCTGGATCCTCATGTCCAAGAAGGTGTTGTAGATCTGTTAATTCAATCCCAGATGGAGTCGCAAGTTGGTTATTTAATGTAATGGTTTGACAATTGACCATAGTATTTTTTTGCGCTCCACCAATGGTTTACTATAACAATTATCTATTAGCAGAACTTAAAAAAGATGACTCCTATTCAATATAGGAATCACCTTCTAGTTACTTAATCTCTTTTTTATTGTTTCTTTGACATAAGTGCCAGTTTATAATTGCCTTAGTTCCTTTGCATTCGATTAATTACTGTTTTAGTCTATATTTGTATCTATTGCAGCTGTCCACGAACCATCAGTACTACTTTTTAATTTACCATTGATATAAAGTGAAGTCATTGTATAATATTCTGCTTTTGTAGCGCTGATTAATTTATAGTAAGTAGTACCTTTTATAACAACGTCTTGAGAAATTAGAGATCCTGCTCCAGCCAATAATGCAGCTGTTATTCTTGATGGGATTCTATATCTTTCCGCAATCCAAGTACCAACATACGCTACACCTGCAGCAAGTACCCATGTAGGAATTTGTTGGTTAATTGAGTAAAAACCATCCCAGTATGTAGTTCCGCCTCCTGGATCAACTCCATATTGTATAGCGCTTCCCAAGTCGAAGGAAAATTCAGAAATAGGTGTAAAGCCTGGTGGAACCTCTGAATTGTTATTTTCTATTACAACAATATCAGAAATTATTCCATTTTCTAATATTTCTTTAGCTAATTCTTCTTTCGAATTTTTAGTTAATAAATTAGGTGCTCCTGGTACTGGCTCTGACGCTTCTGCATTTGCTAGATTTGTTGAAAATAATGGAACTACTAAAGTTGAAGCAACTAATGTTGATAAAATCTTCTTTGATACCATAATAAAATCCCCTTCCTTTTTTACATTTAATATGCCAATAAATTACATATTAACATTTAATATATTAATATAAAAACTTTATATTTTCAAGGAAATATTGTAAAATTAGTTAAATGTTAGGATATGGAGGTTGATTATGTATTCAATATACAAACCATTAATTTTAGCAGTGGTGGTGGGGTTATACGTATATATAGCGAGTAAAAGTGAAAATAGTGTAATTCTAAATTTTGTCATACTTTATATTATAATTACAGTAGTTTATTTATTATTTAGAAAAATTGAAATGAAAAGAAAGGAAAAGGAGTAAATCAAAAATAACTTATTTAAAAGTATGAGGTCCAAAAGCTATAGTTACACTGTTAAAAGATTTACTGTAATTTAGCCAGCCATCTGAAAAAAAGCAACTGATAATAGCCAAAGAAAAAGAAGTACAAAGTTAATAAACAAAAAACGACCAGAATTTCATGAATATAATGAGCCCTGGTCATTTGTTGTTTATATGGCTTATAAGACTTGTGTTTTCAGTGCTTGATTGGCATATCGTAATACCAGGTGTTGTAAGGGTTAGGTCACTCAAAAAAACAGGCACTTACATTTAATCAGTGCCTGACGTTTATTTTTACCACTATTTGTTTGAGCAATATAACTCAGTAGTATTGTAGTCATAATTTTTAACAAACACTGTTAATACGATTAATGACTAATATATCTTTTGGTTTTTGTAATAAACCAGTTGGCGAAGCACTTTCTAACTTTTCTTTTTTCCCTTCCCCCCATAGTGCTCCAAAACTCTTAATACCAGCTGCTTTTGCAGCCAAAATATCTGTCGGTTGATCTCCAATATAAATACAATTCTTTGGGTCAACTTGTAGCTCCCTAACTGCTTTTAACAACGGTTCAGGATGTGGTTTGTGTTCTTTACAATCATCTAGTCCTACAATAACATTAAAAAAAGAATAGAGCTTTGTTTTGTGCAGTTCCTGGACAACATATTTTTTATACTTTGATGAGACGATTCCCAATGTAGCCCCTCTACCTTTTAATTCAGTTAACACCTCATAAATACCATTATATTCTCGAACTTGATTGTTTACCATTTCGTAGTGTCTGAAGAATGATTCGAGTACCTCTATTTTTTGCCCACTAAACCACTCATCTATAATTCTAGTAATCGGTTTTCCTATTAAATAATTTTTTTCTTCATCAGTAAGTTGGCTCTTTCTCATTGCTTCTAAACAGTTACAGCATGCTTGAATATACAATTTCTCGCTATCATGCAGTGTACCATCTAAATCAAATAATATAGTATCCATACTTCCTCCCTAGCAATTCCTTTTTCATTTCAACTGTTTAAGAGCATAGTCTGTTGTAATCGTAATGTTTTCTGGTACACCATTTATCGGGAACCATTGTACTTTCTCTAAAGCATGAGGCTCTTTATTTTGTACTTTACCTTTCATAATATGCGCAATGAAAGTAGGAGCAACATAATGAACATCTTCCGACTGAACAATATGATTTGTCACACATAGTAATCGTTCAATTTTGATGTCAACCCCGAGCTCTTCCTTAATTTCACGTATTACAGCGTTTTCTATTGTTTCCATATAATCAACTTTGCCACCAGGTAAACTCCAATGACCAGCTTCAGGCGATTTCTTGCGTAATACAAGTAAAATCTGGTTATTCTCATCTAATATAACTGCTCCAACCCCGACTTTTGGTAATTTTTCTTTTTCCATTATTATCTCCCCTGCTTTATCCCCATTTTTAAAACATAATCTTATAAATATGTAAAAGATCCAACAAAATCAAAAGTTTTTACCTTAACATATATTGCTAATAAAATCGTCACTCCTATACCAGCTATTAACTTTCCCTACCTAATAAAATTCATAAAAATCCAAATACTGCTTGTTAGTTCCTATCTAAAATTCCATATAGGTGTTCAGTTGAATTGTTTGATGTAGGTTATTCGTTATTGATACGAATAATATTAGCTAGGTAATTAATATACTCGCTATTTGTAGGTTTAATTGTTGTCTTAGTTTCCGGATATTCAAGAATTGATTCAAGGCTTCCTCTACTCCAACTAATTTCAATTGCATGACGTATAGCTCGCTCGACTCTACTAGCGGTGGTATTGTACCTTTTAGCAATATAGGGATACAAATCTTTCTTTTCTTTAGAAATAAGCGAAGGATTCTCATACGCTAGTGCAACAGCATCAATTAGATATTTATGACCTTTTATGTGCGAAGGGACACCCATATTAAAAACGAGATTTGAGATTTTTGCATCAATAATCTTAGGAGAAATTTCTGTGTACTTATTTAAATCTGGTTTCTTAGTAGGTTGGTTGAGTTGACTACTCTTCGCTTCTTTATAACCTGAGAAATAAGCAAATTCGGTAAGGTCGTGAACCAATTCACTCATATATTCTGGGTCATTGTATTCTAGTGCCTTTTGCATTCGTTCAATTGTTTTTTCGAGCTTTTCTTTTGTCACTTGATTAATGTTCATTTTATCCACCTCTACTCATTACTGCACGAACAATTCATCTAACTCTGGTGGTTCTGGTCTGTTTAGGATTTCAACTTCAGGCGTTCATTAATATAAACTACTTTGGTAACTAAACATAACCACTCCAAATTCTTTATATTTCGATATTTTTGTTTTTATGTTTCATCTGGTTGATGGTTAGCATCATTTTACAAGTTTTTTACTTTTTCAAGAACGTACAGTTAAATTTAACATCAAAACTTCTTCATGGAAAAAATTTGATCTATTTCTATTGCCAGTGTACCATTAATAATTTGACAATCACATTCATTCAGGATATTTCTTCTATAATAAGATAGTACATTCATGAGGATTTAGTCTATATCCGCTCACCCTCTAACTTAACTAATATGATAATTTAATAGTTGAAGTAGCTTGACGACTTTACTTTTTACATTCATCGTAGAATCTTGTGGACCAATACAAGATGGGCAGCCAGCTTCACAAGGACAGTTTATAACATGGTGCTGTGTTTTTGTTAATAAGTCCTCCCACAATTCATAGACCTTTTCACTTAATCCGATTCCTCCAGGATACTTATCATAAACAAAAAATGTTGGCAGCTTATTATGGGATGCTTTAACTTGTGGTACGACTGCTACATCACTGCTATCACATTGAATAAACAAAGGTATAAAGGCATTCATTGCGTAGGCTATTCCAATCATTACCTCGGTCAATTCTGCCTCTGACCACTGCTCTGATAAATGAAGTGATAGCCAGGTGGCACTTGTATGCATCTCATCTGGTGGTAAATGGATTGGACCTGATCCGATATTATCATGAGTGCCGAAGCGTATTTTTTTAAATAGTGTGGCCTGAGCAACTAACCCAACATCCCCAAAGCTAATTGTGCCCCCCTTATAATCCCTATTACGGTCCTCTTCTAGTACTTTCATTTCAACGGCTAGATTAGCATCTGTGTAGTAATCGACATCTACTTCACGGACAAAGGCTTTCTTTTCTTCCCAGTCAAGCTTTTCTACTTGAAACTGAATGCCCTGATGTAAATAGATTGCCTCTTCATGTAATAATGTCATTGCGCTGTGACGATCCATTTCACCGATGACCTTTGTTTGTGCAGGAATTGTCATATCAATGATTACAACGTTTTCCTGAGAAGCAGAGCGCAGACTAATATCGTGTGCAGGAAAACGATCACTCATCCAGTGCCACTTATCACTTGTTTTAAAAACAACGCCTTCCTCTGCTAGATAATCTAATAATTCCTGAACTTCATATTCTCCATATGCATCATTTGTGGAAAAAGGTAACTCAAATGCTGCACATTTTAAGTGGTCCATTAAAATTAACATATTTTCAGGGTAAATACGTGCTTCCTCAGGAGCACCACCGAGTAAAAAGAGTGGATGATTGACCACATACTGATCCAGTGCAGACGATTGGGCTACATAAATAATTAATGCCTCGTCCTGTCGACGACCAGCACGACCAGCTTGCTGCCAGGCACTTGCAATATTTCCTGGGTAACCTGTCATAATGCATGCTTGAAGCTGTCCAATATCGACTCCTAATTCCAATGCATTTGTACTAACAACTGTTTGAATAGTACCATCTCGAAGACCACGTTCAATTACTCTTCGCTCAGAAGGTAAATAGCCACCACGATAGCCTCGCACCGATTCATCAAGTAGCTTGTTTCTTGTCAGCTCCTTTAAATAAGTCACTATCATTTCTACTCTTACACGGCTTTTTGCAAAGATAATGGTTTGAATACCTGCTATATATAATCTTTTAGCTAGGTCACTTACCTCTAAAACCGCACTACGACGCACGCCAAACGTTTTATGAACAATAGGCGGATTGTAAAAAAGAAATGTTTTTTTACCTACTGGTGCTCCCGAATCAGCAATTAATGCATGAGTTTCATTTGTTAGAATCTCTGCTAATTCCTTTGGATTTTTTATAGTTGCCGAAGTACAAATAAACACGGGCTTGCTGCCATAAAATGCACATATCCGCTTGAGTCTGCGTATAACATGGGCTACATGTGAACCAAATACACCTTTATATGTATGTAATTCATCAATAACGATATACTGTAAATTTTCAAAAAGGGATACCCATTTCGTATGGTGTGGTAATATGCCTGAATGGAGCATATCGGGGTTTGTCATGACAATATGCCCTGCCTTTCGCACCTTTTGGCGAATTCCAGGTGCGGTATCTCCATCATATGTGTAGCTTAATATCTCTTCTCCACTTTGTTCAATTAATTCATTTAAATCATTTTTCTGATCCTGTGCCAAAGCCTTTGTCGGAAATAAATAAATAGCCCTGGCATTTTTATTCTCTAATATTGTTTGAAGAACTGGCAGATGATAGCAATATGATTTACCTGATGCTGTTGGCGTCACCGCAGTAAAGGATGTACCACTCTGCGCCAAATTGAAGGCCTCTCGCTGATGTGTATAAAGCTGCTCGATCCCTCTTGCCTGCAGTGCCTTTACTAGAGAAGGGTGTAAATTTCCCGGGAAAGGAGCATATTTTGCTTCACGTCCTTCAAGTGTCTGCCAGTGTAAAATTCGTTCTTTTAATTCCTCATCATATCTCCACTCGTTTAATAATTCATTGATGGTTCTCTTTTTGGATAGCATCTTTTGTTCCCTCCTTCACGATTCGCTCAAAATTTTTCAATGTAAAGGAGGTAGAATGAATAGCATCTAAAAAGCGTTTTTTACTTGTTTCTTTAAAAAAAGATTGCACAACAAATTGCTCCATGGATTCCACCACAGCAGCAATTTGTTGGATATGCATATACTTTGGATTATTGTTTTGAATCCACAAATTGGCCCCCTGTTGCCACTCCTTTAAGTGTTGATGAATAGCATCGGCATGTGGCTTAACCTCCTTAAAAAAATCAGGTGTACAGTCCTCTTCACGCATTTGCCAAAAGCGTGCAACACTTTTTTCACATTCATCTATTAATATGGAAGTTTGCTGTATTAATAACAATTTCGCACCTCATCTCATTCATTACACCAAATACAAACTTAAAATCACTTCAGCATGTATAGTAGTACTGTTATCGGAAATCTCAGCTACAATACATGACAAACAAGTTGTATATGAAGGTTTTTATAATAGCATGTCTCTCACCTCTCGCTATGGTAAATATTGTATTTAAAATACACATATTGAGTGAGTTATTTTGCATATGAGATAAGTGTACCAAAGTCTATCGTTTTTCACTACTTATAGGCGAACACGCATTCTTTACTTGCCAGTTCTTTTCTGCTAAGCTTACTTTCTGGCTAACAGCTTTGAGTTGCATAAAAAAATGCATGCTATGCGCATTGTTTTCCAAAGACACTCTTGTTATAAGTAATTGATTGACTAGATCCAACTGCGCAACTAATTGTTCCAACTTATTCAATACAACGCCTCCTTTGCTTTACTTATGTATTTCCTCGCATGTATAAAATTACCTTCATGCATGACAAAATAAGCGCAAGTTAGCTGAAAGAAGAAGAATTTCGATATTTTTTTATTAAAACAAATTGAAGGCGCTGTTGTCCGAATAATCTTCTAGCTAGATGGGGGCGAATAGAGAGGACAAATTGACTACTGAATTGGATGAAAACTTTATCTGTTTTTTTGGCATTTTGAGTAGAAAGCACAGCCCTTTTTTTGACAACTTTTCGACTTCAGAAGACGGAAAGTGTACTATATTAATTGATTCTTGTCGTATGATTTCTGCTATGGTTTAAGCGAGCCAGAAGTGGAGAACTGCTACTGAATCATGGTAAACTATTGTATATAATAGCAGTATTATAGAGGGTGAGCTAAATGACAATTCGTTATCCAAATGGGAAATTGTATACCCCAAATCCAACTGTACAAAATGAGGCAAAGAAGGATGATAACAAAGAAATTTCTTTTAGTAATCGAGGGAAAACACTAGAAGATGAAATAAATGAAGCAAACGACTATTATATAAAAAAAAGACTTGCTATCATTCATAAGAAACCTGTTCCCGTACAAATCGTCAAAGTAGAGTACCCATCACGAAGTGCTGCAGTAATTCGTGAAGCATACTTCCGAACTCCTTCCACAACAGATTATAATGGTGTTTGGAAAGGGCAGTATATTGATTTTGATGCAAAGGAGACAGCTTCCAAAACGAGTTTTCCCTTAAAAAATATACACTTACATCAAATGACTCATATGCAGCAGGTGATGGAACAAAATGGTGTGGCTTTTATTATCGTTCGTTTCGCAGCTTTTGAACGATATTTTATTGTGCCATACGAAGTTTTACAAAAGGCCTGGCAAGCAATGGAGAATGGTGAGCGTAAATCGATACCTTTTTCAACGATTGAAAGAGAAGCTTTCGAAATTCCTACAAGCTATTATCCACGTATCGACTATTTACCGATTGTCCAGCAGCTCATTGAAGCAAAAAGCCATGGTTCTGAAAGTGAGGAGATTGTAGAATGACTGAACGTCGTCAAACACGCGGTGAGCGCCAAAAAGCTCTCGCTCAAAAAAATAAAAAGAAAGTGCCCAAATCATCAGGAAAGCTATGGTTTAAGCGCATTTTCTTAACGCTGGTGGCAATAGGAGTTGCATGTTTTATTGGAGGAGCTGGGATGTTCGCTTTTTATGCTAGTAGCGCGCCTGAGCTTAAAGAAGAATTACTAAAGGACCCTGTTTCTTCTGAGTTCTTTGATAAAAACGGTGATTTATTTGCAACAATTGGTGCAGAAAACCGTAAATATATAAAATATGAGGATATACCTGAGGACATGATCAATGCTATCCTTGCTACGGAAGACGTACGCTTTTTTGAGCATCATGGTATGGATTTTTATCGTCTTGGTGGTGCAATTATTGCCAACTTCCGCGATGGCTTTGGCTCACAGGGGGCTTCAACCTTAACACAACAAGTTGTGAAGAACTCTTTTTTACAAAATGAGAAAAAATTAAAACGTAAAGCACAAGAGGCTTGGCTTGCTTTCCAATTAGAGCGTAAATACTCAAAAGAAGAAATCTTTGAAATGTACTTTAACAAAATGCTTATGTCAGGTCGTGTATATGGCTTTGGTACAGCCGCTCAATATTTCTATGGTAAGGAATTAAAAGATTTAACGTTAGATGAAGAAGCATTACTTGCAGGTTTAGTACAGCGTCCAAATGCTTACGACCCATTAAAAAATCCTGAACTTGCGGAAAAGCGTCGTAATACAGTCTTAGGATTAATGTATCAACATGGTAAAATTACAAAAGCTGAAATGGAAGAAGCAAAAAAAGTAGACGTTCAAGCAGGTTTAGCTGATGATACAACACGTCAAAAATTTGCTGGCTCTAAATATGATGCTTTCCTTGATGTCGTCCTAAACGAACTTGAGAAAAACGGTGATGGCTCTGCAATGGCAGAAGGCATTAAGGTGTACACAACACTTGATCCAAAAGCTCAACAAATTGTTGAAAACGTCATGAATGATGATAGTAATTTCCCAACAGAAAAAATTCAATCCGGTGTAGCTGTTGTTGATACAAAAACAGGTCAAATTCAAGCTGTTGGTGGTGGACGCAATTATGGCAATCGTGGTTGGAACTATGCAGACGATTTAACACAAAATCAGCCAGGCTCTACTATGAAGCCATTATTGGATTATGGTCCAGCCATTGAATATTTAAAATGGTCAACAGGTCAAACGCTTGTGGATGAACCGATGAAATACACAGGCACTCAGCAAACTATTACAAACTGGGATGGTAAATACATGGGGGCTATGACAGCACGTAAGGCACTCTATGCTTCCCGAAACGTTCCAGCTGTAAAAGCTTTAAAAGAGGTTGGAACTGACAAGGCAAAGGAATTCATTGGTCGTTTAGGAATTAATGCGAAAAATGTGTATGAATCTGATGCGATTGGTGGTGGGGATATTGCCATATCTCCTATCCAAATGGCAGCTTCCTATGCAGCATTCGGTAATGATGGTGTTTACAATGATCCTCATTCAATTTCAAAAATTGTTTATCGTGATGGTAAAACAACAAAGGACTACACACCAAAACCTAATGTTGCGATGAGTGATTACACAGCTTACATGGTAACAGACATGCTACGTGATGTTGTTGGCAATAAGCCTGATGCATCAGGTACTGCTGCCAATGTTTCTGGCTTAGATATTGCAGGTAAAACGGGTACAACTAACTATTCAAAAGCTGATTTTGATAAATACAACTTACCTAGCACAAGTGTGCCAGATTCATGGTTTGCAGGTTACACAACTAACTATTCAATCGCAATATGGAGTGGTTATGAAAAACACTTTGATCCTATCACAACTTGGGATGAACGTCGTTTACCACAAAAACTGTTTAAACATATTATGAAAGAAATTTCAGCGGATGTTGAAACACCTCGTTTCAAAAAACCAAGTTCTGTTGTAGAGATGACAATCGAGGTAGGTTCAAAACCACTGAAATTAGCAAGTGATTACACACCAAGTGAAAAACGTCAAACTGAGTTATTTGTTCGTGGCACGGAGCCTACGGAAGTATCAAATGAATATGAGGCACCTGAGCTTTCAACACCTTATAATGTTTCAGCAAATTTAGATTTAGGTGCTCAATCAATTAGCATTTCTTGGGAACATGATGCCATTCTGGATCCTGAAACTAACGAACCATTGCCAACTACCTTTGAGGTCTCTGCTAAACGTGAAGGCGGAGAAACAATTTCTCTTGGAACAACAGAAAGCAAAGGCCTAACAGTTGCAAACAATTTAGAGGATGGCAATTATACAATCTCTGTCGTCGCTATTGTGGATGGTACACGAAGCGAACCTGGTACAGCCTCCTTCCAAGTGACAAGTATGCCAGACGAAAACCAAGAGCCGGATACTCCGGATGAACCTGATTTAGAACAGCCAACGTCTCCGGATCAAGGTAATGGCAATGCTAATAATGGCAATCACAACAACAATGGGAATAACGGCAACCACAATGGTAGTGGAAATAATAGTAACAATGGCAATCCTAACGGTAATAACGGCAGCGGTGGCAATAATGGTGGTAACAACACCAATAATGGCACAAATAACGGTGGTCAACCACCTACACCACCAACTGACCCTGTCGTTCCAAATGAAGAAAATGATAGTACAGAATAAAAAAAGCAGAGGAGACATCCATAATGATGCTCCTCTGCTTTTCCTTTATCTTCATTCAGTAGAAGACTCCCTCCTCTAAAGATGGTGAGATGAATGCGGTATTGGTTCCATTTCATTGGGTCCCAAACACCTACTGAAATAGAGGAACTCAGTCTAATAACGCCACGTCCTGTGGCAATGACTGAGTGACCAACATCTTGTTGGCCCAAAGCCTCCGGCGGATGTCACGGATTTTCAAAGGAATGAATTGAGAAAGCACAATTCAAAATCCGGACGCATTGTTTATCTGTGCGAAAGCGAAGCGACAGCAACAATTACGCCAAGGCGAAATTGATTTAATCAAATATCTTTACCGATTTGAATTATTTTTAGTAGCTTGGAGTCGTAAGCGAGCAGTCCGTTTTTTTGTCTCCTTAAATAATTCACCCAACTGACGATAACAGGCATATTGACCAGGCTTTGCTTTTATAAAGGCCAATCGTTCAACCCCATTTATCGGTAATACCTCATCTCCACCCTCTTCTACTAGACGGGCAAACAAAACAATTGCCGCTTCCATCAAGCCCTTAGCCTCACCATTTCTTGTATCATGGGCTATGTGAATTTTGCCTTCTAGCTCTTGCCACTCTGTAAACCATGCATCAATTTTTTCCTTTGTAATTGCCTCTATATTCATGCCTCTTTCACCAGCCCTTTTTTCAAACGCTTTTGTCCTTCTCGACATTCTCCGAGTAACGGGCAAGAATGACAGCCTGGATTTTGAGCCTTACAATGATACCGGCCAAAGAAAATGAGCTGATGATGCGTTTTCGACCACTTGTCCATTGGTGTTTTCTTCATAATCGTTTCTTCTACTTCAAGCACTGAATCCTTCCAGCGGCAAAGCCCTAATCGCTTGGACACACGCTCTACATGTGTATCCACTGCAAGTGCAGGGATATCGAATGCTACCGATAATACGACATTAGCCGTTTTACGACCAACACCAGGCAATGTCACCAAGGCTTCTCGACTTGCTGGTATCTCACCCTCATATTCATCTAACAAGCGCTGACATAAAGCTTGAATATTCTTTGCCTTATTTCGATACAAGCCGATGGAACGAATATCCTGCTGTAATTCCTCTAAGGATACTGCTAAATAATCTTCAGGTTTCTTATATTTTTGGAACAACGTTTTCGTAACCTTATTGACAAGAACATCAGTACATTGTGCAGATAACAATGTGGCTATCGTTAGCTCGAACGGATTCTCATGCACGAGCTCACAATGTGCCTCAGGAAACATACGATCCATTTCGGCTAGACAATGCTCCCATTGTTTTTTTGTTAGCATACTGGTCCTCCTACTCTCTCTCTTCTAACCAATTA